>Ga0192274_1167_pt1 | contig 8637 bp, 6 predicted proteins | sample Koala_Koa24_G3_FD_131266 | JGI IMG/M metagenome (GOLD analysis project Ga0192274, IMG submission 131266) | Enriched cells from koala feces incubated with labeled cellulose particles, San Francisco Zoo, California, United States - Koala_Koa2-4_G3 ... | reverse complement strand
TATTATCATCATACTGATTATAATATGTACCAGCATAGTCCTCTGGATAAACATACTCAGCACTTTCTTCTATCGCACTAAACATAGGAGTATAATTATTTGGTAATTCATTTAAAAATTCTCCATACGCAGTACTACACCGACCTTGAGCTTTTAAATCCGTTATCTCTTCATTAGATAATGATTGATAGATACTATCAACATCAACCGAAGATGATACTGATTCATCTGCTGATGAAGTTATTACATTTCCACAAGTAAATAAGATGCACATTGATGATATAGATGCAATCATAGACTTTAATAAACTATTCATCTTTAAAATCCTCCTCTTATAAAATATATGTAAGTTTTAAACTTACTATAATATAGTATATACTTAAAATTTCAAATGTCAAGGGGTTTTTAAAAATTTATTGAAAACTAATAAAATTTTTTCTTAAATTTATTCATATTGCACTAAGTTTTTTGACTTACCATTCTATTAGTCCTAGCAGATACTTTTTAAGGTAAAGCAAATCTGCGGTGTTAACTTTGCCATCTAGGTTTATATCGCCACGTGGATATACACTATCTCCTACGGTGAACTCTGTTATTGAGCCTTCGCTGTCGCCTAGTGTAATACTATCACTTAATATACTCTCAAAAGAGCCATCTTCACCACCTAGATAGTCTACCCTATAACCTATATACTCATCATTTAGATTGTAAATTGCTTGCACTCTCGATATACTATTAAGGTCAGAAATAGTATTTCCACTAGGTAATATTGCATAATATTCATCATCTTGATTTAAGATTTTAACACTGATACAATAAGCTACTAAATTACCCTCACCAGTAGAATCAATCTTCTGTTCTTCTACGTTATAAAATATAGCATCAACACAACCTTTAGGTAAAGAATAAGTTGTACCATCATTTAAGATTATTATAGTAGCATCATCTGTGTGGACTACCTCAGATATATCATTAGCCACAAAACTAGTTTCTATAGTATCATATTCTAAGATAGGTACTGCAAATTCAGCAGAAACCTGCATACATGAAATACTTCCAAGCATTGAAACTATTGTAGCACAAGCCAATATCTTTTTTAAGGTTTTCATAAAAATTCCCCCAATAATTAAGTAATGTCTGTATTGCAATTCACCAATGATTAAATTTATCTCTATTAGGTGAGTAAATACTTTATGGTATTATTATATAACCTAAAAATTCAAATGTCAAGGGATTTTCAACAATTTGTTGAAAACTACTTTTTTTTTTTTTTTTTTTTTTATTTTTTATTTTTTTTTTTTTTTTAATTAAAATTTAAATTTTAATTTTTTTTTAAAAATTTTTTTTAAAATTATTTTTTTTTTTTTTTTTTTTATTTATTCATATTGCACAAAGAACAGAAAAAAGTCTAGCTTCGACTAGACTTTTTAAAACTTTAAGAGGTTAAATCCTCTATTAAAGACTTAAGCTCACTTTCAGTAGAAACTTCAATGCCAACCTTTAAAAGTTCACGGTCATATTCGTTAAGGTAAGATATCTCTACATCATCAACGAAAGTATAGGGAGTATCGGAATCACCTCTAAAGATTCCTATCTTACCATCATACTCTTTTAAAGTATAGCCAACATTTTTTTGTACCTCAGATATACTTTCTGCTTGAGTATAATCATTGCTATAAGAAGCGTTCAGAATAATAGTAGAAACCACAATGCCAAAACATATAATGCCCACATTTAACACATTAATTTTACTCATAGAAAACAGACCCTTTCAATTGTATAATTTGTATCTATATTCTTGGAATATCCATAGTGTTTTATTCAATGTGCCTAAATTTAAAAAACCTCTTAACAAATAGTTTTTTGTATGTTATAATAGTATAGTGTAGAAACCAAAGGGTTTTTTGTGATAAACACGTCTATTATAGAGGTTTTTACTTAGCCGAAAGGAGCAATTGAATGAAAGATAAGGATAAGAATCTTACCGACGATAACTACGATGATGACTATCTAGACGATTATGAAGAGTACGAAGATGATGAATATTACGACGATGATGACTACTATGAAGATGAGGAAGAAGTCGAAAATATACCATTAAAAGAGGACTCCCCTAGTAATGGTTCAAATGGGTCTAATAAAGATGGTGAAGAGAACCCATACTATGATGACAAATCGGTTGATGATGGCAACGAGAAATTTGACAAGAAAATGGCTCATTTTTCACTTCCAAATCTAAGAGATAAACATAAAAAAAGTGGCAAAAATAATAGAAACCAAAAGAAAACACCTCTATATTATATACTGACATTCTTTAAAAAGTTACTTGCACTAGTTGGCACAACTTTGGTGTCAATATTCTTAATACTTGTCATCACTGGTACGGTATGCGTAGTGGCATTCGTTATATACGTATTAAGCTTTATGGACACCACTACAGATGTAAACTTGACAGAGTATGAAATGTCTTATGCATCTTATATCTACACTGTGGATAGTGACGGAAATGAAGATTTAGTGTATAAAGTTAAGGCATCTGATGGTGAACAGCGTATACCTATAACCATAGACCAGATTCCTCAAGATGTTAGAAATGCTTTCGTATACACAGAAGATGAACGTTTCTACGCCCATGATGGTGTAGACCTAAAGAGAACTCTTGGTGCATTTGTAAACATCTTTACAAATATTTATGGTTCTGAGCAAGGTGGTTCTACTATCACTCAACAGTTGATTAAGAATATCACAGGTGATAATGAAACCAGTTCTGAACGTAAGATTAGAGAAATCTTTCGTGCTATGCAACTTGAAAAGAAATACCCTAAAGATACCATATTGGAATCCTACTTAAACTGTATATATTTTGGTCGTGTAGATAACAATAACTTAAATGGTATAGGGGCAGCATCTATTGCATACTTTGGTAAGAGTACGTCAGAACTTTCTATCGCTGAGGCAGCTTGTTTAGCAGCGATTCCAAAAGACCCATTCCTCTATAACCCTATTGATAATCCTGAAGAAAATAAGACTCGTCAAGAATATGCACTATCTAAGATGTTTGAAAATGGAGTTATATCTCCAGAACAGTATGAGGAAGCTTTAAACGAAGAGTTGATATTTACTGACTCTGATGAGTTTAAAGAACTCTATCCAGACTTTAAGCTCTTCGATGAAGAAGAAGAAGAGATTGAATACGATGAAGATGGAAATCCTATTGAGAGTATTACTCCTTACTATGTAGATGCTGCTATATATGAGGTTCGTGACTGGATTGCTGAAGAAGAAGGTATATCTCAAGAAGATGCACTTTCTAAGTTCAACAAAGGTGGATATACTCTATATCTAACCATAGACTTAGATATGCAAGCGTATGTAGATGAAAAGTATTTAGACAGAGATAACTTCTTAACGTATGCTAAAAATAGCGAGGGTGAATATGTTCAATCATCTTTCATTGCTATGGACTACGATGGTAATGTATTGGCTATGGCTGGTGGTATAGGTGAAAAAGAAACTAATTTAGGATTTAATAGAGCCGTTCAAACACAAAGGCAAGTCGGTTCTACTATGAAACCTGTTGCCGCATATGGCTGTGCTTTATACAATGATGAGATTACTTGGTCAACACTATTCCAAGATAAAGGTTTTTTAGTAGATGGCAAGGATTGGCCTAGTAACTACTCGACGTATGGAAATAGTCTTGAATGGACTTATAACTACATATATGTATATGACGCTTTAAGACGTTCAGTAAATACTACTCCAGCCAATATAGTAAATGAAATGGGCTTAGAAACCGTTTTTGACTTTTCTAAGAATAAACTTGGTTTAAATTTAGTATCCCCTGAAGAAGCTGCTAACGGTGTAGGTGATATGACTTACTCATCACTTGCAGTAGGTGGTTTATACGGTGGTACTTCTATTGAAGATTTAGTAAACGCTTATATGCCTTATGGCAATGGTGGTTACTTCCAAGATGCTCATGTAATATCTAGGATTGAAAACAGTGCTACTGGTGAAGTTCTTTTAGATAACAGTGATTCATCACATAAGGAACAAGTTATCGATGAGGAAACTGCTTACGTTATGAATAAACTTCTTAGACAAGTTATCACAAGTGGTACAGGTACCGCTGCTAATTTGAGCAATAAAACAGTTTGTGGTAAGACTGGTACTACTTCCGACTTTAACGATATAACCTTTGTAGGTTTAACTGAAGATTTTGTTAGTGGTATTTGGGTAGGTTACGATACCCCTTATGGACTTTCACCAAGTTTAAGTTCTGCTCAAATTTGGAAAAATGTAATTGGTGGCTATGCTAATAGTTTAGATACCGATGCAAGTTACCCTGAATGTGATACAGTTATTGAGGCTCATTTCTGTACTTCTACTGGTTTAATAGCTACCTCAAGATGTCCACAATCTTCTGAAGTCGGCTATTATAAATCATCTAATGCGACATATTGCGGTAGACACTAACCCTTAACTAGTCTATATATGGGCGGATTACCATATCCGCCCTAATTTTATGATTTTATTTATATTGGAGGATTTTTATATGAATAGATTTAAAATAACTTGTCCATGCCACTTTGGTTTAGAAAGTGTTCTAAAGTTTGAAGTGAATAAGATTGGTGGAGAAGATATTACAGTATCCGATGGTAGAGTATCGTTTATGGGTGACTTTACTATGATAGCTCGTGCCAACTACTGCCTAGCAACCGCTGAAAGAGTTCTAATAGAACTTACTCAATTTAAAGCTAACGCCTTCGATGACCTATTGTTTACTATGAAAAATCTACCTTTAGAAGAGTTCATAGGCAAACACGATGCTTTTCCTGTTAAAGGTTACTCTTTAAACTCTAAACTAAAGAGTGTTCCTGCTTGTCAAAGAACTATTAAGAAAGGTGCTGTAGATAGGCTTTGCAACAAGTATGGAGTATCTTACCTTGAGGAAACTGGTGCTACTGTACAGATACAGTTTTCTATCATGCATGATATATGTACTATATATCTCGATACTAGCGGACAAGGACTTCATAAACGTGGCTATCGAAAGATATCTAACTTAGCACCTATTAAAGAAACTCTAGCAAGTGGAATAGTAGACCTTGCTAGAGTTCGCCCTGATAGTATAGTATGTGACCCATTCTGTGGAAGTGGTACAATATTGATAGAGGCGGGTTTAAAAGCTTTAAATATTGCTCCTGGAATCAATAGGCATTTTTCTGCTGAACGTTGGCAGATTAGCAATCAAAAGGTCTGGAAAGATGAACGCTCTAGGGCAATAGACTTAGTAAATAGAGATGCTACCTTTGAAGCATATGGCTCAGATATAGACCCCGATGCTATTGAACTTACTCTAAACAACTTTGCTAAAGCGGGTATAAAGACTAAAATCCATGCTAAACAGAATGATGTCGCTGGTTTCGTTCCTATAAAAGATAGTATCACTATATGTAATCCCCCTTACGGTGAAAGGCTACTTGAGATTAAACAAGCAGAAGAACTTTATGAAATCATGGGAGAATGTTTTGGTAAGGGTAGAAGTAATCCAAGCTATATAATATCGCCACATGAGGACTTTGAGAGATTCTTTGGCAAAAAAGCCGATAAACGCAGAAAACTTTACAATGGTATGATAAAATGTCAGTTATTTATGTATTTTAAATAAATAACTTACGTGTATTTGTAAACTATTTATATTTATAAAATATTACTCAAAAAATCTCCCTCGAATGGAACATCGAAGGAGATTTTTACTATTGTATAATCTGTGCAATCTTAATGCAAAAACTATCTTTTAGTGTCATCATCAATGTATGATGCAATCTTTTCAATGCACATTGATGCCCTAGAGAATGGATTCTCAGGAAGGAATCTACTACATTTAAATAACATAATGCCATTGCTATGACACTTAGGAAGTATTATAGATACGGTAGCCTTATGAATATCACGTTCTATCTTTTGAGTAGCCTCTGCAGAGAACATTTCACAGAAGTACTTAATATAGAATAGGTCAGTACCCATAATATCTTTTCTTTGAATCTGTTTTTTAAGTTCTTCAGCATCGGTTATTCTAACCTTGCCACTAGGACTCTCAGTAGAGAAGTATAGTTCTGCACTGTCTTCAGATAACATCTCTAAGCCTATAATCAACTTATCGACAAAGCCATCACAGATACACATTAGCTTATTAATGGCAGATAGGCAAAGACTTTCATAAGACAATTCTCCCATCTTAGAAATTATATCCTCGGTACAGTTTATAACGACTTCAATCTTCTTAGGTGATAGAGCCTTTTTACAGTTATCAGCTATACTTTTAGTGAGTGTTGAAAGGCTAATCTCTTCAAGTTCACTTTCACACTCATGTCTAGTTTCAATAATATTGAAAAGAGGTCTATTGCTGTTAATAATATTCTTAGACCATTGTACAATACTGTTGTAATCGCTCTTAGACACTCTGGACTTTTGTGCTTGTAAACAGTCCACAGTAGCCATAATATTACAAGTACTATTTCTAATAATAGCTTGATTTTCACTCAATAGGTCGCAAACCGCCTCATCTTCCACAACAGATGCTCCTAAGGTTACTGTTCTAATCTCAACTACAACGAACTCATTGGTTCTGTCGGCAAAAGTTTTAACGTTATAAGTATAGCAATTTCCGTTTATTTTGGCAATATACTCACCAGGATATAGTTCGCATATATTCTTACCAAAGTAATCTTTGCTTTTCTCTCCACGAATATCTTCCTCATAGACTCCAATCTTCGATAGATTACTACACCAACATATGGTATTTTCGGTATTTATTATTACTACCGCCGATTTAGATGTTTTATATAACTTTGTTAAAAAATCAAGTGATGCCATAATATATACTCCTTTCAAATAGATAACATTAACTACTTACTCTCTTTATTAACTAAAGAGGCTCTAATAAAGTCTGTAAACAACTTTTGAGGCTTATTAGGTCTAGATTTAAACTCTGGGTGGAACTGTACACCTATAAACCAAGGGTGGTCTTTAATCTCAACTATTTCCACCAACTTTTCATTAGGAGAAAGTCCTGCTAAAGAAAGTCCTGCTTGAGTTAAAGGCTTTCTATATTGATTATTAAACTCCCAACGATGCCTATGACGTTCATATATTAGTTCCTCACCATATATTTCATAGCACTTTGAAGTTTTGTCCAACTTACAAGGGTATAGTCCCAACCTCATAGTACCACCCTTATCAGTGATGTCTTTCTGTTCGTCCATAATATCTATAACGTAGTTAGTATTAGCATCATCATCTGGTTGTTTAAGCTCAGAAGATTTAGCATCTTTAAGACCAACAACGTTTCTAGCAAATTCAACTACAGCCATCTGCATACCTAAGCATATACCAAAGAACGGAATTTTATTCTCTCTAGCGTATCGTATAGCTTCAATCATACCCTCAATACCTCTGTCACCGAAACCACCAGGTACTATTATACCATCACACATAGATAGCATATCGGGTGCATTTTCTTGAGTAATCTCCTCGGAATTTATCCAAAGGATATTTACCTTAGCATCGTTAGGAATACCACCATGTCGTAAAGATTCTGCAACGGATAGGTAAGCATCTTGTAAGGCAACATATTTGCCTACTAAACCAATGGTAACTTCCTTATGAGCATTTTTCTGTCTTTCGACCATGTCTTGCCATTCTTTCAATTCAGGACTATTATTCTGTAAGCCTAAGTGATGGCACACACAATCTGCTAGACCACTATCTTCAAGCATTAATGGAACTTCATATAAAGATGGTGCAGTCATATTTGGAATAATATCTTCTTTTCTAACGTTACAGAATAGACTCAACTTTTCAATAATATCCTTAGGAATCTCGCTTTCGGTACGACAAACTATAATGTTTGGTTGAATCCCCAAAGATAGTAATTCCTTTACTGAGTGTTGTGTTGGCTTAGATTTCAATTCATTAGAACCTGCAATAAATGGCAATAATGTAACGTGGATATACATAGCATTTTCTCTACCCACTTCAGTAACAAATTGACGAATAGCCTCAAGAAATGGAGTACTTTCAATATCTCCAACAGTACCGCCTATTTCAGTAATAACCACATCAGTATCTATAGACTTTCCTACACGATATATTCTTTCCTTAATCTCGTTAGTTATGTGAGGAATTACCTGTACCGTTCCACCAAGATAGTCTCCACGGCGTTCTTTATTTAGAACTGTCCAGTAGATTTTACCCGTAGTTACGTTTGAGTTTATTGAGAGATTTTCATCTATAAAACGCTCATAGTGACCAAGGTCTAAATCTGTTTCAGCACCGTCATCGGTTACAAATACCTCACCGTGTTGATATGGACTCATTGTACCAGGGTCTACATTAATATATGGGTCAAACTTTTGGATAGTAACTTTATATCCTCTAGCCTTTAAAAGTCTACCCAGTGATGCCGCTGTGATACCTTTTCCTAGTCCAGATACAACACCACCAGTTACAAACACATACTTAGCTGACATAATTAAAAAATCCTCCAATTTTTTTCTAAATAAATACATACTAAATTTATTATACTATTTTTTTAAAGAAAATACAAGCATTTTTTTGAGTTTTGAACAT
>Ga0192274_1165_pt1 | contig 8663 bp, 7 predicted proteins | sample Koala_Koa24_G3_FD_131266 | JGI IMG/M metagenome (GOLD analysis project Ga0192274, IMG submission 131266) | Enriched cells from koala feces incubated with labeled cellulose particles, San Francisco Zoo, California, United States - Koala_Koa2-4_G3 ... | reverse complement strand
GACTATTTTCTAGCCTGTTTCTTACGCACTTCTTCCTCTGGCAAACCAAGCAGATCTGCTATTTCAGATGATTTATAACCGAGAGCCGTCCATTTATGAATTAACTCTCTATCGCGTTGCATAATCCCGTGCAAGGCACCTTTTTCGAATCCCTGTTTTTCCCCCTTTTTAAACTCTTTTAATTCCCATTGTTCCAAAGCAGTACACATATTATCGGCTTTCCTTCCACGCGTGAAATTATGCACATTTCAAAATTTTGATAAAACAACACACCATATTGTTCAGTCAAGATTGCTGATCATCCATTCAAAATACTGTCAGCCTTAATCGCATACGCATATCCAACCGGATTAATCTTGCGCTGCTCTTTCACTGCTTTTACATTGCTGTCAATAAAACTCCTGTTGATATATTCTTTTGCGTCAATCTTTTTTTCAAACGGAGCAGCTTTTATCATACAGGCTGATAAATACATAATAATCGGCGCACGCTGCGAAGCAACTTCCGCTGAGAAATTTTCATAAAAAATATGATTGCGGACGTCTCTGATACCACGCAAATAAAACCCATAGTCTTCCTTGTCAATCTTTCCTCTGGAAGCAATACAGGCTGCTGTCATATATGTATCCCGCAAGGCATCCTCACCGGAAATTTCTAATCCACGGTATGCGATTTCATCCTGCACAAGTTTAAAATATGTATCGCGAACTTTTTCAAAGTCGCTCGCAATATCTATCAGAGTAAGGACATCATAAAACTGTTTTGCGATTTCCATGTCTTTATTATCATTCAATCGGACACCTGTCGTATGCGGAGCAAATGCTGTAAGTTTATCACCCAGGACACATTCCACACTCGGAATCGAAACGTCCAGTATCTCCCCATCCGTTATAAGCAGTTCATTTTTTATCTGTTTTGATACAAGGCATGTATATTTTGCATCTTCAAAAAGTACGTCCAACAAAATATATATATTCCGCTTGTTGATCGGAGATGAATATATAAATTTGAAATGGCGCTTCTCAATATTGTTCTTACCCACCCGAATCTGCTCTTCGCAGGAAATAAACGGAAATATTTCAGATGCGCGTTTTATGTAGTCCTCGATATCTGTTCCGGGCTTTACCACGATATCTATGTCAGTCGACAATCGCATAGGGTGCTCCAGCAAAAGCATGAGGCAGCTGCCTCCTTTGAAAATAAATGGCATCCCTACCCGTGCAATTGCTTCCAATAGCCCAAACGCATACACCGACCGCTCCAACAAGACCGGATCTCTCCGGCTCCTGCTTTGCAGCTCCCTTATGTGTTCCTCGGTGAAATTGTCTTTCGTCAACATCTTCTCACACCGTCCTTAACCATGATTTATCAATATATTCCATTACCTTTTCTTTCGCATTTCTCCTACGTGCATAGCGAAAAAACTGGCTCTCATCCACAAAAAAATCCTGGAATGCCTGTGTAAATATTCCCTCATACTCGCCACGCCCTACACAGGAAAGAAGTAGTTTATCTGAGACAAGGTCAACGAGCATTTTTTCAAGACCTGTATGCCATACTTCGAAGCTTCCCTTTGGCGATTCCGTAATTAGCTTCTCAATAACAACCATATTGTCCGACCAATATTGATGGAAAACATCAACTGTTGGGTTTATTAGGATATGCCCTGCATAATCATCCTTAAGCGCATCAAAAATATAATCGCCAAGACCAGATTCCACTGACAGAAAAAAACATTGCGGGCGATCTGGTGATTTACAAATTCGTTCAACTGTACAAGCTCAAAAATCCGGAACTCGACCAATGGATATTGTTCCTTCATATGCCGGGCAAGATTATATGAAGCTTCCGAATATTCATAATCATACTTTTTGACTTTCTCATTAACAACACAATATGCGTTCCTTCCCACACGGACAATTTCCTCTCTGTCCAACATCTTCTGTAAATAAAATCTGCCTGCGGATTCTGTAACCTGTTTCCTTTCCTGCCTGAGTGCGCAGAGAAAATCCGAACGTGAAAAATTGTCTTTATTTGGCAAATTATATAAGAATTGCTCCAAGACAGCCACCTCCAATTCCCGCATACTGCAAATCGGCAATTTCAATCATTTTTGCCGATTTGCAGCACTATTTTATTCTGACATGGATAGTTTGTCAACCGCAAATTTTCACTTCTTTTCATTGCAAAATCGCTTGCAAAAATTGCCTCAGCTCGCGTAAAATTAATTCACATAAAAAAATCACTTCTGTCCATCTCCTATTTTCTACTGGTACGAATAGGAATTGTCATCCCGGCTGTAAATTCCAGTCAGGCTGCTGCCATCCGACAAAGTGAATGTAATCGTCGCCGTCCGAGTATCCGCGTCGATCTCATACGAACTAATCGCTGCGGCAGTCACATCACTGTAGCCATTCCGATACAGATAATCGTATAGTGTGTACTGCAGCTCATAGCGGTTTGAAAGATAATTCAGCAGTGTTGTCGGAATCCCCGTCACGGAAAGTGTCGTGGCATCGTACTTTCTTCCCGTTTCACTGAAATCATGCCCACTCTGAATCTCAATCGCTTCCTGAGCCCGCTCATTTGCTTCGTTCTCAGTCTGCCACTCCGATTCTTCCACAAGCTCAGATTCTTCCGCAGCATCCGATGCCTCCTCAAGTAATAAAATGTACTGCCCTGGATAATCGGGATACATGATAATGACGATCCTGCTTTCTGAATTATCCAATTTTGCGCTGTAAGCAACCGCTCCATCCGAAGAGCAGAAAAGCTCATTTTCAAATATCACCTCTGTCACCCCGGCCAGCCCATTGTCTGTCAACAACGCTGAAAGGGCTGTAAGAATATCAGATTCACGGTAGCCGGAATTTTCTTTTTGTTCTTCTGTCAGGCCGGAAACCTTTATGGATGACAGAACGGTACTTTCCGCTTCTCCGAAAATAGTCTTCTGCCACTCCCTGGTTTCACTTGCGTTTCCCGTTTCAGACGCTATGTCCTCCTGGTTGTCTGTTCCTCCCTGATTTTCCTCAGTTGTTGCATCATCTATCCCTGCCGTAGAATTATCTACTCCATTCGTTTCGCTCATGCCGGTCACCTGGACGGTTTGAGCTGTCACAGCAGTTTCGGACTCTGATTCGGCTGAGAAGGTTTCTATCTCCTGTGGCAAGCTCGTTTCCACGTTCTTTGAGCCATTATCGAGAAGATACACTACTGCAAGAATCATCAGGAGCATCCCTGCCAGCCACTGTCGCCACTGGCATAAATGATTTCCGCTCTTCTGGCCGGCACCATTTTCTTCGATTATTGGTTCATTTTTTTCGGTCACTGATTCCTCAAATGCAGCAATTTCCACCTTCAGATCGTCCTGTTCATCTTCCTCTACAGCATCTTTTTCCGGCGCAATTTCATCTGAGTCATTCGTTACTTCTTTTTCTGGAAAGGTCTCCGTCAGAATCTCATTGTCGGTTTCTATCTGTTTGTCATTTACCGATTCCACCTGAACCTCCAGATGTTCTTCGGTCAACTGCTTTCTGCCACCTGCCTTTTTTCTCTTACTCATATTGACCTCCCATCACAGCCCGGAAAAGCTGTACGTGTTTGCAGACTTATTATATGTCCCTGTGATTGTCCCGCCTGTACTAAGCATGATCCGGATCGTAGCTGTCTGGTTCTCAGGGGAAATCTCATAAGATGACATAGTTCCGGTAATACTGCCGGTATATCCCTTGCCAAGGATATATTCAAAAGCAGCCTGATAAAACGCATTTTCATCCCCAACATAGCTTAAAAATACCGTTGAAACCGAAAGGATATCAAAACTCGTCGTTGTCGTAGTTGTACCTTCTGAATTGTACGTGTTGGAAGCAGAAATCCCTGCATCTGAGCTTACAGTCCCCGTACTTGTGCCTGCGTCAGAATCTACACTGATTACCGCATCTGTCTCTGATGTACCGCTTATAATAATATTTGCGTCCGCTGCTTCCGTCTCTGCCTCTGTTTCACCCGTGACATTCGTGAATACCCAGGAATCCTCCGCCACATAATATATCGAGAGAACCCTCCAGGTTTCGTAACCGTTAAAATAAATGTAGTAGCAGACTTTCGGCGTGTCGGAATCGCCAGCGTCTACCGAATCGCCAAAATACACATCCGTCACCATCCGATATTCGCTGTCTTCCGAATCAATCTGAAGCGCATCACCGATTGCCTGGAGGAATTTCTGCTCGTCTAACGCCCCGTTATAACTGCTCATTACCTCATTCGTAACTCCATGCAGGGTAAGACCGTATGGGGATGTTTCCTCTGTCTCGGCTGCTTCGGTCTGGGTTATTGTCTCCGACGCGACATCTATGAAATTAAAATTGATAAAGATGTCCCGGTCCGGCATGACAAAACTAAGCCGCATCTGCCCGCTCGCATCCTCTGTCCCGGACACAGACCGCACCACACTGCTGACCGTCTGCATATCATAATCCAGGACATCCACACTCTCCAACGCCTTGCCCTCTGACGGCGTAATCAGCATGGTCACAAGGATATTTTCTTCCACCTGCAGCACAGAATCAGAATCGTTATCCGATACCAGCCAGCCTGCGTCAAACTCAATTGTCCCGGAACTGCTCTTATACAGCAGAATATTATGGGACGGTACATCCGTCTCTGTCTCCACAGCTTTCTCACTCTCTGTTTCCGTCTCCGTGGTCTTTTTTTGCCCGATCTGTCTTGACAGGCCAGACTGCACAATTACAAGAAGCGCGACCAGTAGAAGGACCGCCGCGGCTGCAATATAGATTGGTTTCTTGCTTTTCTTCTTATACATAATTTTTCCTCCAAACTTTCGCGTCTGCCTGGCAGGCGCTTCAATCAACGCTGTAAAGGGAGTACACCCCGTAGTAATCCCATTTTTTGTTATAGCTGCAAATAAACAATTCCGAGTTCCCGTCTTCCGTAAACAGTTCAATCTGGCAGGAACACTCCTCCTCATTGTTCCGCACCATCTCAACCACCTCAATTCTCGTAACCTGTACCAGGTCATCATAAATAGAATAGATATACTCCCCGATTGCGGAAAGGAACTGCTCTTCCCTGCCACTAAGAAAATCCGTGTAGCTATCTGCAGCCGCATCAGACATTGAGATATCCGGTTGGAAAGAAGCCACAAATGCTTCCATTTCATTCAGTCCTTCCGCCTGCGCTAAATCAGTGGATTCCGATTTGCCTTCACTCGAACTTTGCGTCTCCTCCTGGTTCACAGTCCCAGTCAGTCCAGATGATGCCAAAAGCGACTCCGCTGCATCTGAGTCTTCAATTTTTGTATCTATTCCTGTAGCTGCTACCGCATCATTTTCCGAACCGTTGGCATTTTTTATCTCTGTTTCTAAGCCTGTTTCTAAATCTATTTCTGATTCAGATTCATCCGGCAACTCCGACTGCGAATCCATTTCTGATTCAGCCTCACTTTCAAAAATCAATTCGAGTTCCACCCCCGTCTCTTGTTCTGTTTCCAATTCCGTCTCTGCCTCTGTCTCTATTGTGGAACGATTGGTAATTTTTCCTACAATCACATCCGAAACTGCATTTATTACACAGGGCAGCAAAAGAGAAACTGCGATTAGAAGTACAAGCAAAATAACATATAACTTTAGTTTCTTTTTATCCATAATCCCAATCCCCTTCAATGTTTCAAAACGCAGAAGCTGCTGTTTTGGACTGTTAACCAAAGTAGTAGTTTCCGCCGCCGATCTGTACGGAACCCTCCGTATAATAGCTTCGAAAGCTTGTATAACTGTGATTCCGGATTCCGTTTTCCAGACAATCACTGACTGCCTGTTTGACATAATCCGGCACGTTTCCGTTCAGATACCGCTGCCAGTAAGTATCAATGCTATAGCAAAATTGTCCTGGCGCGGTCAGCTGCGCGTAGGCATTGCTGCCAAGGTAAGACCACTGCGCACTGTCCACACGGTTCATTGCCGTGCTGATCACTGCTAGCGCGCCGGCATAACTGCCGCCGTCCTCCTGGCAGACGATTGCCCAGATCGTTTCCATCTGTGCCTGCGTATAAGCCGTGTTGTCGGTACTGTTCCCGGAAGTTGTCCCTGTGACAATCCGCCGCACGACATAAGACCTGCCATCGGATGCCACGCTCGACATACAGACACCCCTGCTTACGGAATTATGTACCATCATCCCATTCCCGGCATAGATACCGACATGGGAGCTGCCCCCGGAATGAACCGAACCGGTATAAAACAGGATAATATCTCCCGGCAGTGCATCGCTTAATCCGCCTTCCACTAGCGTTCCATCATCCTCCATGGCTGTTGTTGTCCAGCCCGTCTCAATTCCGAAATGGTTAAAAACCCCATGTACGAATGAACTGCAATCCGAATAATCCTGCCAGTCTGTTGCCGAGCCCCGCCCAGCTCCATAGGAATACTGGGTAATCCCAATCCAGGACTGCGCGTATTCGACAATCTCACTTCCGGACACGGAATACTGCATACTGTTTTCTTCCTCTTCCCCGGCAAGGCTCCCGAACAGGGCCGCAAAAAAAGCAATAAGAAAGAGGAGCATAAAAATCACTCCCCCAAATATGGCAAGATACTTCCCGATCCCGGCTGCTGCCCCAACCAGTTTTTGCTGCAGCTGCGCTTTTATCTGCGCCATCCGGATTCTGGCTGGAAGACCAGCCGTCCGGATTGCATCTGCAGCAGTTTCCCGTTCCAGCTCTGCCTGTCCGATCATCTCCTCTTGCTGCATCTTTTTGACAGCTTCCCGCTTTCTTGCATCCTGGTTAAGCAGACTGCCCAGTTCACGTACAAAAAGCCTTTTCTCCGTCACAGCTTCTTTCTTTAGTTCTATTTCTGCCCTGTGTTCCAGAATGGCTTCCTTTTTTGTCGTTTTACGCAAATACGGCGTGTAAACGGCATCACAAACGTCGGGCTTCCCGGCATCTCTTTCTCTGCCATTTTTTCGTACGGCTCCGATACTCTCTCTGCGATGAGCCTGTGATCTGCCAGACAGCCTGTCCAGTTCCTTCTGCAAAACCTCACCCATACTTGCGGCCTGGTTTACTTCCCGCTGAACCAGAACCATCTTCTGCAGGCGGATTCCCTGTATTCCTGCATTGTCCTGACCCATCGGGACTCTCTGAAATGCCCCCGTAATTCGCGGTGGCGGCGTTTTCTCCTGCTGAATGTTTTTCATTGCCTGACTGCGCCGAACCGATTCAAGTATCTCCCTGGAAATGCAAGGATTTATATATACAAATACTTCATCACCCTTTGCCTTGCAGATTCTTCCGTGCTCTGATGATGTACGTATTTCTCCCACATTCACAGCCGCAGGAGGAATAGCCTGATCCTGCCCTGACCATTGTCCTGAAAAAGACGGTGATTCCGATTGCTGCAAAAAAGATTCGCCCGTTTCAAAAAAGATTTCTTCATCTATATCAGCTTTATCCTGCAATAATTTCCGCTCAGTCAGGATAGCACCCGCTTTCCGGGCGTTCATCCCCTTATCGGTGTCCCTTCCCACCACCAGCTCTCCCTTATCTGACGGATTTCCCTGTTCAGTCTGGTCAGTTCTAAATGACTGACTTCTCTGGAGGCTTCCACCGATTTGGTCGGTATGACTATGATAAACACTGAATGCATCATCATCCACACGGCGAATCTTTGCTGGCATTCTGAATACTTCTTCCCCGCCGCTTTGTTTTACCAGCTTCTTTTCTACATTCGGATTATTTTGACTTTCCAGAACCGATCTATCTGATCTGCGTTTTTGCGCCGTTACATCATATTCGATACTTCTGTTACCATCGGCTTCCACAGTCACTCTTGTCAGCCGGTTACTTTGCCCCCGCCGTCCAGTCCGGTTCTGTATCCGCCTCTGTCCGGTATCTGATATTCGGTACGCAAGACTTACTTCTTCCTGTTTCTGATAAATCGAATTTTGCTGTATTCCCCGATTCTGATAAACCGGCTTTTGAGTCTCCGCCACCCCACCGCTCTGATACCTTGTCCGGCGTTCCACCTTTTTCTCCACCACAGCCAGAATCCGCACCTGTTCACGGTGACTGTAGCTGTTCCACTGCTTCTTCTGTTCACGCGAAAGCGAAGCCAGCGCCGCCCGATGCACCCAAATGCCCGTTTCCCCAACGGCACGCAGACTGACATCCCTGGTATCGATATCCCGCGCCTCTTCCTTTTGTCTGATCTGCATCTGCGTCACTTCCTTCTGCGGAAATCAAAGCTCGTAATGGCTTCGTTTTCATCCGTACATCGCAACCGCCACAAGATACTCTCCTAACCCGTTTCCAAATCTCAACTACGGTCAATCATCTCCCGGATACACTTTTTCCAGTTCAGTCGGGTCATCCCGGATACTTTCCAGCACATCCTCCGGTAATTTCTGTACAACATTTTTCATCTTCTCCCGGTCTTTCCGCCTTGTCCTCTGGATTTCATGGAAATTGGTATTCGCAAGCCGGTACATTTCAGAATATTTCGGTATCCGCGCGTCTACAGGAATGAACGTCCCGCCGCCAAATTTCAGCAGGCCACATCCGGGGGACGTATTTTGTACATATTCCAGAAGGTTGTCCGATATCCGGAGCGTACTCCGCAGGATTTCCATCTCGATCTCTGATTGATTGA
>Ga0192274_1161_pt1 | contig 8889 bp, 9 predicted proteins | sample Koala_Koa24_G3_FD_131266 | JGI IMG/M metagenome (GOLD analysis project Ga0192274, IMG submission 131266) | Enriched cells from koala feces incubated with labeled cellulose particles, San Francisco Zoo, California, United States - Koala_Koa2-4_G3 ... | reverse complement strand
ATGCGGAAGATAGTGTATCCAGACTTTTAGCCGATAGGTATGGTGAGGGAAAGGTATGCCCTGACTCAAACAGAGGAGCGGAGAAAAAGGCAAATGCTCACTGTGTGACTTCGTTAAGATGCGTTTATATTGCTACCATGATCCCCTATGGAGAAGATGGAAAGCGAAGAGTGGAACGCCACAGGCGGCTTCGCAGGGAAAAGCATTTTGAGACGATTGAGTGCTATACCGGGCTGGAGTATTTATGGCTTGATACAGCATTGCATGATACGAGCAGGAAAGAAGCGACGGCTGCAGGCACAGTTTCGGGCGAAAGAAGGCCGGAAACTGAATATGTCGTATTGCTGGAATGTATGTCAAATCTGGTGGCAAATGAGGTGTTTGAGCCAAATGGAGCAGGAGATGGCACGGGCGAAGCGATCCTGCGCGGCATTGAATCGCTGCGGCGGCAGGCGCGCCATCTGATTGTGGTGACAAACGAGGTTTTTTCAGACGGCGTGTCATATGATGCGGAAACGATGCGGTATCTTTCTTATCTGGGTGCGGTGAATCAGGCCATGGCTGCGCAGGCGGATATGGTTACTGAAGTGGTGTACGGGATTCCGGTGACGGTAAAGAAATAGAATTTATTCAGAACTGTTACAAGAAATAATATCTGAGGACGGTGGATGGCATGCGAATTCTAAAACGATGCTGGAGCAGCCTGAATATTGCGTTTTCCATGTATTCGAAGCTTCCGGCCGCACAGTGCGACTGGGCGGAAGAAAATATGAAATATGTCATGTGCTTCTTTCCGTGGGTTGGAGGGATCATCGGGCTGCTCTGCTTCGGGTGGGACAGGCTCGCTTTGTATCTGGGAGTCCGTGACGCACTCCGAAATGTGATTTTGATGGCGCTCCCGGTCGCGGTGACGGGCGGCATTCATCTGGATGGATTTTTGGATACGTCTGACGCCATGAGCTCCTGGCGGCCGATGGAAAAACGGCTGGAAATTCTGAAGGATTCTCACGCGGGAGCGTTTGCCATTATCTGTGGAATTGTATATTTTTTCCTGTTGTATGGTGTACTGGATTCCGTAAGGGGAGAACTGGTCTGTGTGTATGCCTGCTGTTTTGCAGTATCCCGTTCGCTGAGCGCGTTTTCGGTCGTCACGTTTCCGAAGGCTTCGACAAAAGGTACCGTCGCTGGCTTTTCAAAAAACGCACAGACGAGGGTAATACAGGTCACTTGCGTGTGCTATATTCTGCTTGTGGGACTGATTATGTTTTTGCTGCAGCCGGTTTATGCGGCAGCGGCGCTTCTGGGGGCAGCAGGCACTTTCGCGTGGTATTACCATCGGGCGATGAAATATTTCGGCGGAATCAATGGAGATCTGGCGGGGTATTTTCTGTCAGTATGTGAGCTTGTGATGCCGTTTCTGATGGTGATTGTGTCTTACTTTATTTAGTGTTTTTCAACGCAGGCCAGTCGGTATCTGGGCGGCAGTGCGGATGAGTATAATGAAAATATGGAGAAGAGGGAAGGAAAAAAAGGCTATGATAATCTACGTGAACGCAAAAGCAGGCCATGATGGCAATGGAACGAAGCAGATGCCATTTAAGCGCATCAATGAGGCCGCGAGGATCACTCAGCCCGGAGAGGAGGGTGTGGTGGCGCCCGGCGTGTACCGGGAGTATGTGGATCCGGTTCATGCAGGAACAGAAGACGCGCGCATTACCTATCGCAGCTCTGAGCCGCTGGGCGCGGTGATTACCGGTGCGGAGTTGCTGACCGGCTGGGAAGCATATGAGGGAACGGTCTGGAAAGCACGCGTAAAAAACAGCGTATTCGGTGCGTATAACCCGTATACGACCTATGTTTACGGCGACTGGTATTTTGTGAAGGCGGACAAGCATACGGGCTGTGTTTATTTAAACGGTAAGGCCATGTATGAAGCAACGTCTCTTGAGGAGTGTGTAAAGGGCGAGGTCTATGAATGCAGCTGGGTGCCGGAGGAATCAATTTATAAGTGGTACACCGAGCAGGACGGGGAAAAAGATGAAACTGTTCTCTACGCGAATTTTCAGGGAAAGAATCCGAACGAGGAAACGATCGAGATCAATGTTCGCCGGGAGTGTTTTATGCCGTCGAAAACCGGGGTTGGCTACATCACGGTCAGTGGCTTTCGGATCAACAAAGCCGCTACTACCTGGGCGCCGCCTGCCGCGTATCAGGATGGCATGATCGGACCGCACTGGAGCAAGGGCTGGATTATAGAGGATTGCGAGATTTCCGACAGTAAGTGCGCGGGTATCTCCCTGGGTAAATATCTGGATCCGGAAAATGATCATTATTTTACTTATAAGCAGGTGAAAAGCCCGACCCAGATGGAGCGGGACGCGGTCTGCCGCGGGCAGTACCATGGCTGGCTGAAGGAAAAGGTCGGCAGCCATATCATCCGCCGCAATAATATCCACCACTGCGAGCAGGGCGGTATTATTGGCCGTATGGGCGGCGTATTCAGTATTATTGAGGACAATCACATTCACCATATTAATAACATGATGGAGCAGGGCGGGGCGGAGATTGCCGGAATCAAGATGCACGCTGCAATTGATGTCATTATGCGCCGCAACCACATCCATCACTGCACGATGGGAATCTGGTGTGACTGGGAGGCCCAGGGAACCCGTCTGACACAGAACCTGCTGCATGACAACCAGCGCCCGTCGTTTGCGAAAAGCCTGAAAGGCGGCATGATGTCCCAGGATATTTTTGTCGAGGTAGGGCATGGGCCGACTTTGATTGATAACAATATCCTGCTTTCAGACGCATCCCTGCGATTCGCAACCCAGGGTGTTGCCCTGGTGCATAATCTGATCTGCGGGGCGCTGACCTGCGTGGGAGATGGCACAGGCTGGCGCTACACGCCGTATCACATTCCGCACCGCACAGAAGTCATGGGCTTCATGACGATTCTTCACGGCGACGATCGTTTCTACAACAATATTTTCGTACAGAAATGGCCGGCGGAGGATGTGATTACCCGGCATGATTCGGACGACGGATTTGACAGCGAAAACCGCGCGGCCGGCACCTGGATGTTTGAGGAATATCCGACGTACAAGGAATGGATTGCGCAGTTTGATTTTACCAAACCCGCAGATATGGCAAAATGCGAACCGGCTCATTTTGGTCATCTGCCGGTGTGGTCAGAGGGAAATGTGTATCTTGGCGGGGCAAAGGCCAGCCGCCATGAGAAAGATGGTCTGATTGTCACGAATGACCGCGATGATATCCGTGTGGAACTCGTGGAGAAGGACGGGGAACTTTACCTGGATACCAATCTTTATGAAATGCTGGACGGCTTTACGGGAAGAATGGTTCACACCGATGTACTCGGCAAAGCGTTTGAGCCGGAGCAAAAATACGAAAATCCGGATGGAACGCCGATTACCTTTGACTCTGATTATCTGGGCGAGCACCGGGGCGTCGAGGTGCTGCCGGGACCGTTCGCGAGTGCAGAAGACGCGAAGCGGGCGATCTGCAGCGCGAAATAGGTACCCTCAAACAGCCTGCACGTATGGCAACCGGCAATACCGTTTCTTCAGGAGAGGTCAGCTGCTGCGGCTGCTTTTCGCTTTACGGCGGATGGCGTACATCCGTATATCCTTTTAAAGGTGCGGTTAAACAGCTTCTGGTTGGTAAAACCATTTTGCTCCATGATCTCCGCGACTGGCAGATCCGTATTTTCCAGATCCTGATAGATATGGGCGGCACGGACTTCATTTACATACTGTAAAAAAGACATTCCCATTGCCTTTTTGAAAAAACGGCAGAAATATTCCTTGCTGAAACCGAGCTGGTCGGCTGCTTCCTGTAAGCTGACCGGCTCTTTATAATGCGCGATCACATAGCTGATGGCCGTGCGAATCCGTTCCGCGTTCCGCAGGCTGGCGTTTTCCGGCATCGTACTCTGCGGACGGGAAAAGTGCTGGATCAGCCGCGCGAAAATCTGCAGCACATACCCTTCTGTTTCCATGGAAAGCGTCACCGGATTCCGGATATAGGCCTTTGTCAGATCTTGAAGAAGCATACAGGTATCCAGATAGTCCTGAAAATTGTCATCTCTGACGTCTTCCGGGGTACAGCGAAACTGATACAGATCCAGTCCTGGAACATATTTTTCCATATAAGATTTGGAAATGTGAATACAGACAAACATCGAAGTCGGATCGTGGGAAAAGGTACTGTGTACCTGGCGTGCGTCTACCACAATCATGTGCTTGGGGTGGAGCTGATATTTTTTCCCGTCTATGGTAATGTCACTTTCTCCATTCAGATGAAAGAGAATCTCCAGCTCTTCGTGCCAGTGGGGCGGATGATAACCGCCTGGCGCTGTCACATAGGTGATGCGGAAACCGGATGTCAGGGGTTCCCGGAAGGATTCATAATAGGGTGCAGGCATTTTGGTGTCTCCTTTCTGGTGAGAAGGTCTGGTCTGCTTCTGCTATATTTTAAGCTCTCGCCGGTTGGGGCCGCAGAAAGAAAAATAGAAGAAGCAGAGTCGTAGATCATTCGAGAAATTCGATGCGGACATTATAGAGTCAGATAGGGATAATGTCAATATCGACTTAAAACAAATCAATATCAGACCTGTTGTCTGCTGTTCTGAATGATTACTTTTTTGCTCAGAAACATCAGTTTAAATTAAGCGGGAAAATAAAAGAAAAACAGGAAGACAGAACCGTTTAATGATGTTAAAATGAAAAAAAGAATGAAACGGAGGTATAATTATATGGCGCTGATTCAGGTCAATTTTATTTCACAATCTCTGATGCGGACGGTTCCAATTCAGGTGATTCTGCCGGTGGACAAGATTAGATTCCCAGGGATGCCCGAACGGGAAGAGAAACCATTCAAAACGCTTTATCTGCTGCATGGGATCTTTGGCAATTACACGGATTGGGTGAGCGGAACGAATATCCAGCGCTGGGCAGAGGAGAAAAATCTTGCGGTGGTGATGCCGTCCGGTGAGAATGGCTTCTACGTAGACCGTGCGGAGGAACACAATTATTATGGAGAATTCATCGGCAAGGAACTGGTTGAGATCACGCGGAAGATGTTTCCGCTCTCAAGGAAGCGTGAGGATACCTTTATCGCCGGACTGTCTATGGGCGGATACGGCGCGCTGCGTAATGGTTTGGAATACCACGAGACCTTTGGCTGTATTGCGGGACTTTCCAGTGCAATGATTGCTGAGGGGATCGAGAAGCGTACCGATGATGTACCCTTTTTTATAGAAAGCAGAACGTACGCAGAGAGTCTCTTCGGGAATCCGGATAAGATGCCGCAAGATAGGGATATTCATCTATAGCTACAATAAGTCTGTCTTTTCTTTTCGCAAGAGTATCTATATGCGCCAGCATTGATTCGTAATCCCTGAATTCGAAATTCCCCTGCAGGCTGTCCCTGTTCGAAAGGAAAGTTCTTGACAGGCCTGCCAGATTTTCTTTCTTCGCACCTTCGACGCTCATATAATAATATCCCTGCTTGTCTTTCATAAATTCCTGAATTAAAGTTGTCTTTCCCACACGGCGTCTTCCATACACAACAGCAAATTCAAAGCAGCCGCCCTGATACATCTTATTTAGCTTACTTAATTCTCTCTCTCTTCCAACAAACATATCTCTGTCTCCTTATTAATTAAGTAATTACTAATTGCTCGATTACTAATTATACGATTAGCAATTATTTTTATCCTATCACACCGGTTAAAGGGCGTCAATAGGAAAAAGCCTTCCTGCTTTATCACAGAAAGGCTTTTTCCACTTTTTCCATAAGAAAACACTATCCTTCTATTTCCAGTTCTCCCTTAAGTCCATTTTCTGCACTTACTTTTACATGAATGGTTTCTCCGGTTCCTCTCTTGCGAAGAATCAGAAACGCCGTCGCACTCCAGGTGTCCGCGACTCCGTCAGGATAGTTATAATCCGGTTTCGGATTGCCGGTGCAGACCAATTCTTTTTTCATTTGGAGATAGAAATAAAGGTATACGTGCTTGCGCTTCCACGAAAAGTTATGGTATAGTAAAGCAAACACATCATTATTCAAACATACGAGGAGACCCCTATGAAAAACTGGATCATTGTCGCGGAAAGCGGCTCGGACATCACTTATGACGAGGCAAAGGAGCTTGGGATCGAGCTTGTTCCCATGCATGTCACTATGGGCGGGAAAAGCTATGATGACGGTACTTTCCCCGCAGAAGATATCTGTAACTACTATAAGGAACACAAAGAGCTGCCTAAGACAAGTGGTTCCGTACCTGCCGATTTTATAACGCTCTATGATCGCATCCATGCGGAGCATCCGCAGACGTATATCCTGCATCTGGCCTACTCCGCTGTCACTACCATTTCTTACAGTTCCTCTCTGGCCGCTGCGGAAGGCCGGGACTATGTCACTGCCATTGATACAAAGCATGTGTCGGTCGGACAGCGGGCAGTCGTCCTGCAGACGCTGGAAATATTAAAAAAAGAGCCTGCCATCGCCAGAGAAAAACTTCTGAAAAAGGTCCGTGATATCTGCGACCGCACGAAAATGAGTTTTCTCCCGGCTGACCTTGCCTATCTTCACGCGGGAGGCCGCTGCACGAATCTGGAGCTCTGGGGGAGCCGCCTGCTGCACCTTCACCCCTGCATCGAAATACTCGACGGAAAGCTCATTGCTACCACAAAATACCGCGGAAGCTTCCAGAAAGTGGTGAAAAAGCTGGTGCGGGACTGTGCGGAAAAGAACCATCTGACCAAAGAACGGCTGTGGCTGATCCGGACACCCGGTTTGTCAGAAGAAACCCGGAAGATTGCGGAAGATACGGCAAAAGAGCTTGGATTTGGACTCATCTCCTGGGTGAAAACCGGCTGCGTAATTACCACACACGGAGGAGAAGGCGCAATCGGTGTCGTTGGGATAGCAGAAGTATAAAAGCACCCTCCCCAGCTTGATTTCATCAGACTTGAAAAATCCCTGTGCCAGAACCTGAACAGGGATAAAAAGCGTGTTTCCTGAAATTTCAAAAATGTAATCATGTGCAAAGCACATTTTTCCGTATCATATCCTCGTAAGCTGTTATAACCCCAGATATTTTTTCATATTTTCCAGCACAACCCGATAACCGTTCGCATACATATGAATACCCTCGATTGTATATTCCGCTTTCAGCATACCACGCTCGTCTGTCAATCCCTCATTGACGTCAATATATTCAAGACCGTCCTATGGCGAAGCCGCTCTGTTGGCTTTCCTGACCAGTACTCTGACCCAGAGCAGCGGAAGATTCCGCTTTTCCAAGCACCTCCGCAAAATAAACCAGCGTCATCACGTCAGCGTATAAAAAGGCGCAGCCGTCTGGTTGGTAATCCATCTGCCAATATCGCTCATATTCCCTCTCTATTCGAATTTTTGATTCCTGTGCAACTATCCTTTATCTCATAAACGCCTGCATCCTTCTCACAGATATGACTCTTGTAAAAGGTTTCGACCGCCCGGATCAGATAGGACGCATCCTTCACTCCCGCTGTCTCAAATGAGGAGTGCATCGCCAGCTGCGCAAGTCCGATGTCCACTGTATTCACCGATACCTGCGACATGGCAATGTTCCCAAGGGTGCTTCCGCCGTTCATATCCGAACGGTTCGCAAAAAACTGAACCGGCACGCCTGCCTTTTCACAGATCATTTTAAACAGGGCAATGCTCACCGCATCCGAGGTATATTTCTGTCCGGCATGGGATTTGACGACAATCCCTTCATTCATATACACGCAATTACACACATCGGTCTTTTCCGGGTAATTCGGATGAACGGCATGGGCGTTATCGCAGCTTAACATAAAGCTGGAGGCAAGCGCTCTTGACAGGTCTTCCGGCGTTTTTCCCAGCGCGGCATTAATGCGTGTCAGCACATCACAGAGAAACGTAGAGGCAGCCCCCTGCTTCGTCTGCGAACCGACCTCTTCATTGTCAAAGCAGGCATACACGCTGACGGTCTCGCTGTTTTCTCCCCGTAAAAATCCCTGCAATGAAGCATACGCGCACTCCAGATCATCCAGCCGCGGGCTGGAGATAAATTCCTCCTCCGCACCCCAGATGGAAGACTCTGCCCGGTTATACAGGTATAGATCTGTCCCGTATATCTGCTCCGCTTCCACTCCAAGTTCATCTGCCACCAGGTTCTTTAACGCATCCGCATCCATTTTTCTCCCGCTGTAGACTGGCAGCATATCCTTCTGCTTATTCAGCGACTGTTTTTCATTCACTTCCCGGTTCATATGGATGGCCAGACTCGGAATCATCAGAAGATCCCGGTCAATATCCAGGAGTCTGGATGCAAGACTGTTCCCTTCCTTTACGATCACTCTCCCGGCCAGAGAAAGCGGTCTGTCAAACCAGGTGGAGCAAAGCATTCCCCCATAGCCTTCTGTGTTCAGAACCGTATATTTTCCTCTGACATCAATCTGTGCATTTTCTTTTAATTTAAAGGTCGGTGAATCGCTGTGGGATGCCGTAATATGGAAACTGTAGTTCTCCATCTGCGTCCCTGTTTTAAATGCCAGAATACTGGAGCCATTTCTTGTCACGTAATACCTTCCGCCCGGTCTTATGTTCCAGGCAGAGCCTTCTTTCAGTCTCTCAAACCCTTCTTCCTCCAGTATACCGCTGATATTCCAAACGGCATGGAAGGGCGTCGGCGAGCTTTTTATAAATGAAAGCAATTCCTGCGTAACTTCTCTATACATCGTAATTCCTCCCTTGGCTGCTTTATCCGGCAGATTTTTCAAGCTAATTTCCTATATTTCCACTGTTGATTCCCTGATTGTCTCCTTCCAGCGGCAGCCAGTCCAGCACCTT
>Ga0192274_1137_pt2 | contig 9864 bp, 4 predicted proteins | sample Koala_Koa24_G3_FD_131266 | JGI IMG/M metagenome (GOLD analysis project Ga0192274, IMG submission 131266) | Enriched cells from koala feces incubated with labeled cellulose particles, San Francisco Zoo, California, United States - Koala_Koa2-4_G3 ... | reverse complement strand
AACCAGGGAGAGGAGGTCGATTCCAATGGATACAGTCTCACATTCTTTATTTAAAATATGTGGCGGGATAAATGTTTCCTGTGAAAAAGACCTCAGTTGGGATTGATTCAAGAGTTATCGTAAGAAAACGATTCGCTGGAGAGAAAATGAATCAGCCGACAGAGCACATTTATCCGATATGTGAGAGAAGACGGACACGCAGGTTCGTCGTATAAGCCAAAAAAGTAAAGAATGGAATGTGAAAAGCAAAGGCGAAAAGTCCGGAAAATAAAATAGAGGGACAATCGCAAAGGCAAAAAGAAAATTCAAATAAAAGAATTTGAATGGATGCGCAGTTAAAAATGGGATTATACAGTGGTGCGTGTTACGCAAAGGTTAGCACGGATCATTCGTTCAGACAAGATGCGGCAGGATGTATACTCAGACGAGAAATGAGTTATATTTTATTAAAACAGCAGAAAGAAGACTGATAATAGATAGATGAGAAAATAACAGAACTCATCAAAAGCCGGATCTGCTACCAGAGATAGAGATTCAAAAGAGTGAATCCATATGCGCACAGAGAAGAAAAAGAAAATCATCACATTCATTCATAATTACACATGATTCAGAGAAAAAAGAATGAATCAAAGAAGTATCCGAAAGAGATCGGAATAAAAAGCCACATGATTTATGAACCGAGTTTGTAGTGTAAAGAAACGAAAGACTGGTTTATAAATAAGACAGGAAAAGACCTCTCCAGGAAACCGTAAATATAAAATCATAAATAAAAAGGAAAATATAAAATATAAAAGAGGAGGATCCGGACAGATTCTCCTCTTTTTTTCATTTTTCCCGGCTTGGATGGGTAGCGTGGCTCATCTCGTATTCAAGCATGAGCGGGTAGATGCGCTCACAATTGTTGTTATCGGAGTACATGAAAAAGTCATCCGCGCGGCGCCGGTATTCATCCGGCATCCGGCAGTCATTTTTCATATAGTCACAGAGCACATCGATCAGTTCGCTGTTGGTATGACAGATCTCCCCAAAGCCCATGGTGTCGTAGAAGAAGCTGCCTTCATCGTAGTGCTGCGGGATATCATGATGATGCAGATAGACGACGGGTTTGCGCATATAAGCGAAATCAAACTGGACGCCGGAAAAATCGGTGACCATCAGGGCTGCTTCACAGAAGAGCTTTTCATAGCTCATATCGCCGATGGAAGGGATGATTTCGACATACTCGTTTTTGGTAAAATCTTTTGCCTGCGGACTGATGATGGGATGCAGGACATACTGAATCCGATAGCCGTACTGTCGGGCCGATTCCAGAAGGCGAGGGTCATTGATCAGGCTGTTATAGACCTGATAATAGCTGGTGTCCTTGAAATGCGGATTGTAAGCGCGTGCGACGGATTCGCCTCTGGTGGGCGGAAGCGCGGAATTCATGCGCCAGGTCGGTGAAATCAGGAGAATCTTTTCCGCTCGGCTTTTCAGGCCGTCGTAGCGCGGGACGCCGGTCAGCTTCAGGGCATCGTATCCTTTGTAGTCATAGGCCGGTTTTGAGAGATTTTCGATTTCGTATTTCGAGGCGCAGAAATAGAGCTTCGTATTGTCGCGCAGGCGCTGCTGGGCAACGGCGATCTTCTGCACAGACATACCATGCTGCACACAGGCGGTGGCAGAGTGGACGTCGCCGCGGATATACTGGGAGGTCGCAGCGCTGTAACTGTTGAACGCGAATACGGTAGAGTTGGAAGCGATTACCATATTGGCGTTCAGAAAAATCAGCCGATGCCAGAGACTGCCGCGCCGCAGGGGGCGGTAGCCTTCCTTTTGCAGACGGGCATAGTCCGCGGATGTTTTATCAAGCAGATAGTATTTGCGGATGCCATCCTTCTGCGCGGCCGCGTATTTGTAAATATATTCAGAAGAATCGCCGCCTTTGTAGATTTTATCCATGAACAGCCAGATTCTTTGCCTGGAAAACCAGGGGCGAAGGGCGAAATTCAACATTTTCAGCGGAATATAGCGACGTCCTGTGCCTTTGGTAAAAATCTGCTTCCAGAGCAGGACTTCTTTCCGGAGTACCACAAAAGGGCTGGAACGCCGTATGTGGATGCCTTTGTCGTTGTAAAACGCCAGATATTTACCGAAGCGCCAGTAACCGTAGGCATATCCGTTAGCGAACCGGCTGGTGTGGGACGGGAAAGAAAGCTCCATGCGATATTCTTTCGTTTCTTCTTTCGCAGAGCGGGCGGGCTTTGCTGTCTGAGCGTTCGGACACAGATAGAAATTCAAAAGGCGTTCTTTTGAAGCATCGGCGGATTCATCTACCGGGATGGAGATGTGGAAAGTGTGCATCCGATAAAAAGAGACGCCAAAATATTTTGTCAGAGAATAGCGATGGTTGTATTCGGGCTTATAGGTTTCGGAGCCAAACCGGGCATAGAGCCGCGCCTGGCTGCGAGGGAAAAAGTCAAGAATTGAGCCATCGATTTCGAGTCGTCCGTTTTTGTAATCAATCAGATGAATGCGCACCGGTACCTTAGGAAGCGTGACCAGGCAGAAATTGTCACAGGTAAAGCGGATGGTGCCCTGCATACAGTCAAGCTGGGGGTACCACGAGCAGTCCTTCTTTTTCATGCGGATTTCCATGAGTTTTTGTTCCGCGGAAGAATGGGAGGGATGAACGCGGGTATCCAAAAGTACTTCTGTATTCACATACTGAAGCACGGATGAGATCAATTCTGTGTAAGCAGGCACAGCCGCCGGCTCAAGCACGTGGAGGTTTCGGTTATCCATATTTGTTTCAAAACGGATATTGATCATATACAAAGCCAGGTGCTGCAATGTGAAAGGAATATAGCCCCGGGCGTTTTTTATTTTTTCAAATAAAGGCAGGAGAAATTGCTCAAACGGTTCATAGTACCACTCTTTTGTGAGGGGACGGACATCGTATTGCTGATCGCATTCACGCGGAAGCGCGTAGTCGATCTGGCAGGAATCAATATAGGAAAAGTCCGGATTTTGTCCGAGCAGCCAGAGTAAAATCTGTTTTTCCTGTTCGACACTGTCCGCGGTTTCCTGTACGGCCGCAGCCAGAGTGCGCGTAGGGAAAAGCAGGGCGTGAAGCTCTGTGGGAAATACAACGGGATTCCGCCCGGCGTTTTGCATTGAGGCGTTGCTCTGATTGCCCAGGGAGAAGTACCGTGTCGTTCTTTGGATGCATTGGCTGACCTGGGAAGGCATGACGAATGCTGCCCCAGAGTTTCCCGCGTGCGAGAGCAGGTCTGCCAGAAAGGTATCCGGAAAGTGATCACCGACATCGAGCAGGATCGTGTAAGTGCCTTGCGCCTCGCCGATTTTTGCCAGAGCCTGCTTTCTCGGGTGGTATGGATCATTTTCATGGATTGGAATGATCTGAATCCGGTCAGAAGAAAGAGACTGTGCGGGAAAATCCGGAATCTTATCATCAGACTCGTGAAGAGCGTATAGTACGGTGATGTCATAGGTGCGATTCATGCTGGGGGGATCCTTTCTTTAATTCTTTGTTTCGTTTTTTATTCCCGCGAAGCAACGAGCCAAGTAGCCGTGCTTGCACGGATATTTGGCGACTGCCGCGAGGGCCAAATACCCCGATGCTTGCATCGCAACAAGCTTGATGCCCCGTATACTTGCATCGGGGTATTTGACCTCCAGTGTTTTTATCTTCAGACGCGCTTCTGCCAGGCGTTTTGCAAAGGTGTGCGAAACGGACATTCGGTGTACAGAAAAACGTTGATTTATGTAATAAAACCGAAATGCATTGTAACATGTTTGCAATGATTTTACAACCAAAATGCGGGGAATTCGTGTGGATTGTTTGTGTTCTGAGAGTGAAAAAAATGTGCCTGTCTGATTTTGTCGAATTTTTTGACAATAAAAAACAGGTATGATACACTAAAGCAAATGGAATAGAACGAGGTGACAAAGTTGGATAAGTATGAGTACAACCTCAAGCTGGAGGAAATTGATAAGCTGGTTGACCAGGGCGATTATGAGGAAGCGGCAAACCTGGCGGACACGATTGAATGGCGGCGTGTCAGGAATGTCAGAACCCTGTGTCTTATCAGTGAGATTTATGAAGCCGCGGGAAAACTGGATAAGAGCAAAGACATGCTGGTGCGTGCTTACAGAAAATCCCCGGTAGGGCGTAATGTCCTGTACCGTCTGGTTGAGGTGACTACAGCGCTTGGGCAGTATGACGAGGCGCTGGAGTATTATACCGAGTATGTGCAGACGGCACCGCATGATAACAACCGCTATATTCTGAAGTATAAAATATACAGAGGACGCGGAAGTTCTACAGAGGATCTGATCGCGATTCTGGAGGAATACCTCGGTCAGGAATATACGGAGCGCTGGGCGTATGAGCTTGCCGTGCTGTATCAGGAAGCAGGACAGATTCAGAAGTGCATGGCGGCCTGCGATGACCTGGTGCTGTGGTTTCATACAGGCAAATATGTAAAGAAAGCGCTTGAGATTAAAAAACGCTATGCTGTGCTGACGCCGAAGCAGCAGCAGATCTATGAGATTTGCCAGCAGGAGGAAGCGCAAAGCGATTATTTTGACGATGCAGAGGAAGAAGCTACCGTTGTTCGGAGCACGGAAGACGCGGACGGCGAAGTGATCGCAGAAAACATTATGGCTGAGACGGAAAAAGAGATTGCGGGTGAGATTACTGCGCGTAAGGCGGAGAAAGAAAAGAACAGGCAGTCTGAGGCTTCGCAGAAAAGTTCTGAGCCGAATCTGCTTTCGAAGATGTTCCGGAAAGGGGCGGATATGAAGCGCTCTTCACGGAATGTCAGAAAAGAAGCGCCCGCGGAACCGGAGGCGGATGAGGGCGGAAAGCCGGAGAACATTGCGGCAGAGCGGACGGACGGCAGTCTGCCGGAGAGCGGGGGAGCCGATGGTATGCTGTCTGTTGCCGGCGGTTCAGAAAAAGTCGGGGGATCCTATGCTGCGGCATCAGGGATGGCTTTGAATGAATATGATGAGGAAGAAGAGTCTTCCGAGTACGATGATCTGCAGGTGGAATTGGCTAAGAGTGTTCGAAAAGTGATTTCGGGAGTCGCGAGAAAGCCGGAGCTGAATGAGGACGATGTGCCGGCGGCGGTGGAAGAGCGGCTGCGTGATATTCAGGAGATCCGTGAGCGGAGAGAACCGGAACCGACGCCGGGCAAGCTTTCGATTGACGATATTCTTCTTTCTATGGGAGAGAAGGGAAAGCAGGCCGCAGCTGCGGCCAGAGCGCAGCGGGAGGCAGAAGCGGCCAGAGAGGCAGAAGCAGCATCTGCGGTACAGCTGGCGGAAGCAGCCGGAGAGACGGAGAAGGAAGCGGCGTCTGCGGAATCAGCCGGAGAGGCAGAGAAGGAAGCGGCATCTGCGGCGCAGCCGGCGGAAGCAGCGAGAGAGGCGGAGAAAGAAGCGGCGTCTGCGGCACAGCAGTCAGAAGCAGTCAGCGCGGCAGAGATGGAGATGGTGTCTGCGGCGCAGCCAGCAGAAGCAGCGATGGCAGAATCCAGACCGGCAGAAGAGATGGATTCAACGGAAAAGGCATCTAAAGTGCCTGAGGAGTCGGAGCCAATGACAGACAGGAATGACGTCCTGAAAACAGAAGAAGAGCCAGAGAAGCCGGTTACGGTCAGGAGCGTCACGGCGGCTGCCGCTGAGGAGCTTCCCAGAGAGCAGCTCGAAGCGCTGCAGTATTCCAGTAATCCGGAGAAACTGCTGCGCAACAGGAATTCGCTTCCGACCTATTCTTCGGAAAACGATTTCGGGAAAACCCGTAAGATTAGTACCAAAGAGGAATTGCTCGAGGCGGCCCGTCAGGAATTGATGACGACGAAAACAATCCGCATTCCGGCAGAAGAAGTGGCAAAAGCGCATGCCGGTCATACCGGCGATCTTATGGAAGCGCCGTCTTCCAGAGATCTGCAGCAGGACGTGCTATCTGATGATGAAAATGTGGCCCGTCCGGCTGGCGTTTCAGAGGATATGGCAGAGGCTGGGCAGAACCAGGCCGCTATGCCGGATGATCCGGTGCAGGAATTACAGGAAGCATCGAAGGGAGAGACGCTGGACGAAGAAGAACCAGAGGAATACTATGACGATCCGCTGACGATTGAACCGCATTTGCGCGGACTGTTCCAGGGATTTACGGAGATTGAGGGACTTGAAGATCAGATTGCGAATGCGATCCTGCAGGCGATGGCCAAGGGCGCAGATCGGACTTCCCGCAATGGAAATATCCTGATCTTTGGCGCGCATGGCGCCGGGAAGACGACACTGGCGACGGCACTGGCGAAGGCGATTGCGCAGGAAAAAGGGAAACAGACTGCCAAAATGGCCAAAATCTATGCGGTTGATCTGAACCGCAGAGATATTGCGGCGACGATTGCAAAAATCGCCGGCGGCACACTGATTATTGAGGAAGCCGGAGACCTGGCGGACAATACGGTGGAGCAGCTGACCACGGCGATGGAATTCCGCACGGATGGTCTGATTGTGATTCTGGAGGACGAACAGCGATATATTCACAATCTGTTGATGAAGCATCCACGCTTTACCATGAAGTTTACCGCTCAGATTTATCTGCCGGTATATACGGCGGACGAGCTGGCGATGTTTGCCCTGCGGCATGCGAGGGAACAGGATTATTCGATCAGCGAGGATGGGTTTGAGGCCATTCGTCAGAAGGGGGCGGAGAAAGCTTCCACGGAGACGCCGATGTCGGTGGGGGATATCGTAGAACTGGTCGACCGGGCGATTCGCAACTCGAATAAGTTCATGCGTAAGATGTCGATGGGAAAAAAACGGTACGATGAGAATGACTATGTACTGCTCTTCGCGAAGGATTTTAAATAGAGGATAGTTATTTTTGGATATTGTGGTGATATAAATGGATCCGCGGTCTCTGGTTTACCCTGGAGATGGCGGATCTTTTTTTGAAATTTGGGTAAAATATTCAGATTTTTCGAGACAAATGCGAAAAATTATGCTATAATACTACTTACATACATAGATCGGACGGAATTACTGGCCACAACCCGACCACGCACTTGCTGCGGGGGCAGGGTTGAAAACGTAGTGGTAGCAAGCATCCGGCTCCATCGCGTAGCGATTTAATTGGCCGGATGCGGTTATAGGTCACCCTTGTAGTGGTTGAGATAAGGTAGATTTGGCTACGGTGTGACCTGTAACCGGACGGAACCGTGTCTGGATCTATAAGGAGGTGTTATTTATGGCAAAGAAGATAGTGGTTACAATCGGACGTCAGTTTGGCAGCGGCGGACATGAGATCGGAGAAAAGCTGGCCAGGAAGCTGGGGATCAAGTTTTATGACAAGGAATTGATTAAGGTGATCGCAAAGCAGAGCGGCCTGTGCGAGAAAGTTCTGGAAAGCTATGATGAGAAGCCGACGAACAGTTTACTGTATTCGATTGTGATGGATGTCTATCCATCTGCGATGTACACAGGACCGACACTGGATCAGCAGATCTATCAGGCGAATTATGACGCGATCAAGCAGCTGGGAGAGGATTCCTGTGTTATTGTCGGACGGTGTGCGGATTACATCCTCCGGGATACGCCGGAGCTTGTCAGCGTATTTGTACATGCGAACAGTGACTTCCGCGCGGCGCGTATTGCGGAAGAATATCAGCTTCCGGACGCGAAGGTGCGCGATATGCTGGTGAAGACAGACAAAAAGCGCGCGAGCTATTACAATTTCCAGTCGGAAAAGAAATGGGGAGCAGCGTCCAGCTACAATCTTTGCATTGAAAGCAGTTCGATTGGGATTGAAGGCAGCGTAGAGATGATTGAGAGTTATATTCGGCATCGCGGGCTCCTTTGAGAAGAGGAGAGGAACTGCGAATCGGTGGTATGCGTTTGATACCGGCCGGGGTTACGCGCGATTCAGAAATAACGAGTAAAAAATGGGTTCCGGCAAAAAAGCCGGAACCCTCTTTCATTATTGAAATAGCTTTTCGAATATGGTAGAATACGGTTTGTTGAAGGTGCAGGGAGGATAAAAATGAAGCTTTTAAACTACCGTATTAAGACATTTTTCAAATACAAAGACTTGATTATTGAGTTCGTCAGCCGCGATCTGAAGCTGAAATACCGGCGCAGCTTTCTGGGGTATGCATGGACGATTCTCCAGCCCTTGCTGCTGATGATGGTCTGGGTAATTGTATTTTCGAATCTTCTGGGAAAAAATATTGAAAACTATCCGGTCTTTCTGCTATCCGGCCGTATGATGTATGACTTCTTCAGCCAGAGCACGACCGGGGCGATGAAGTCCGTGACAGGGAATTCCGCTCTGATCCGGAAAGTAAATGTTCCAAAGTATATTTTTACGCTGGCTCGTGTGACAAGCTGTATGGTGGATATGGTGCTTTCCTTTGGCGCAATATTTTTTTCATCCCTGACCGGATCATATGGTTCTACAGTATCCTGCAAACGCAAATCGTTTTTCTCTGCGGACGATACGCCATCCTGCAGCCGGTTCGTTTCCGTTCCCACGCGCCACTCCTGCGGATATTCTCTGGAAATAATCGAATACTCTTTCGGGCATTCCGCCTCCGTCTCCGGGGCAAAATGCTTGTACTCCATCACACGGGTATAAGGCACCTCGCGGTTCATATCCAGCACCACCGCATTTCCCTGGTAATCTGCCTCTTCCACTCGTTCCGTCTCATAACGGGCACTGCGGTATTCCAGATGACCATAGCAGTAGTCAAAATACGCATCAATTCCTCCCGTGTAAAATACCCGCTTAAACATCTCCGGATGCTCTCTGCGATACGCAAAAAAGTCCGTATCGGTCATGACGTCCGTATTCTCCAGAATCTTCTCCACCAAAGCAGTATAGCCATCGACCGGAATCCCCTGGAAGCGGTCATCAAAACAGCGATTGTCATAGGTAAAGCGAAGCGGCTGTTCCGGAAGAAGCGAGGCCGGCAGTTCCTTACAGTCTTTGCCCCACAGTTTTTCCATATAGCCTTTGATCAGCTTTTCATAAACCTCCGTCCCCACCAGAGAAAGCGCCTGCTCTTCAACTGTGCTATCTGAATGCAAAGCGTTTTTCTCATCGGGCGGCACAATCTGCGCCGCGATTTTTTCTTTTACCTCCTGCGGCTTTTTCAAATTCCAGAGACGGTTGAATGTATTCATATTTAACGGAAGATTATACAGTTCCTCTCCGTAAGACGCCAATGGAGCATAAATCATGCGGTTAAAATCCGCAAACCGGTTCACATACTTCCATATTTTCTCATTATCTGTATGGAAAACATGGGGGCCATACCGATGCACCTGGATTCCATCCACATCCTCCGTATAGACATTGCCTCCAACGTGGCTGCGTTTATCAATCACCAGGCAGCGCTTCCCGGCTTTTGCCATCTCTCTGGCAAACACCGCACCCGTCAGCCCCGCTCCGACCACCAGGTAATCATACTTGACCCCCTGCGCCCGCAGCCGTGCCCGTCTCTCTCTCTTGCGGGTACGGATCGACTCATTCTGGTCATCCTGGTACGCGTCGCAGACCTCCTGCGCCTTCCCAATCATGCGCATTTTCCCATGATCAATCCAGATCGCCTTGTCGCAGAGTCCTTTTACAGACTCAATGTTATGAGAAACATAGAGCAGCGTCGTCCCGCCGTCCAGCATCTGCTGCATCCTCTCGTTGCATTTCCGGCGGAAACGCATGTCGCCGACCTCCAGCACTTCATCTACAATCAGGATATCCGGATTTACCACGGTGGCCACGGCGAACCCAAGACGCGCTTTCATACCGGATGAAAAATTCTTCAATGGCGCATCAAGAAAGTTCTCAAT
>Ga0192274_1150_pt1 | contig 9983 bp, 10 predicted proteins | sample Koala_Koa24_G3_FD_131266 | JGI IMG/M metagenome (GOLD analysis project Ga0192274, IMG submission 131266) | Enriched cells from koala feces incubated with labeled cellulose particles, San Francisco Zoo, California, United States - Koala_Koa2-4_G3 ... | reverse complement strand
GTCAATCAACATTTTCCACAATTTGTTATAACTGATGCGCATTTCAGGCCTCCTGCTATTTTTTTTATATATTTCGTACAATGCTTTCCTCATTCCATGTGCGTTAGAAATAAGACTCGCAAGTCCGGACTTAAACTTATCCTTAGTTCTCCTGCATCATCATTTTGTAGTGCTGTCTTTGATTTAAAACAATGAATATCTGCCGGAACGCATCTTTCAGCAAGGTAGGATTGACAGCGGACGCGTCAAAATATAATCCATCATTAAACGAAAGTGCGCCGACGTCCAAAGCGGAAATCATGGCATCAACTATTTCATATCTTGTTCGGTCAATCGAACCATCGGAACGTATGATTTCAAAGTCAGACCGATGTCTTTCCATAAGGTCACTACGAATGTTGCCATTGGAGTACCCACACATCTGTAGGAAATAATATTCAAGAATTCTCCGAGTTACATTCATCAAAGCTACCGGGTCTTCAGATACTCTATATTCCTTCCACAATGCTTCGTAAGTGTTTACTACTGGATTACGATTGATTTTTCCATCGCCTACACGCGGACTGTCCTGCTCACACTTTTCAATAATCGAGCGGTTGTTTGCCTGTTTTTTAATTTCGTAGACCGATACACATTCATACGAGGCTATACGGTTATAAACAATCTCTTTGAAGAAGAAAGGATTATGCGTCAGACAGAAAATCTGTTTGATGTGGTCATCCACATTCTCTTCCTCGGTCAAATCATAATTGTTATAGCAAACAGCTATCATTTCACGGACAAGGGACGCAACTGTAAAAAGTGTACTGCTGTCCATACTGGAGACAGGGTCATCAATTACCACAACTTTTCCTTTCCTTGTTCCGTCATCTGATTGGCTTCCCATAACCATATGATAAAAATACAAAAACGCTATAAAATGCCGCTCGCCTTCACTTAATCCTCTAGCGATGGAGCCGTCCTCTCTGACGAGTTGGTAAACATACTGCGCTCCAGGCTTCTCTCTTAAATAAAATCCCTGAAAGCCAGATGACCTTATGAGCGCGTTAATGCTGTCTTTAGCAGCGGTTGTATTTACCGTCTGCTTGTTTAACTGTGCAATTTTTTCATTAAGTGCTGCTATCTCTTTTTCAATTTTTTTTCGTTCTTCATCGAGTTTTGAAACCTCAGCCTTAATTCTTTCATCTTCGTTATGGTAAACGGCGATATCTGCCTGACAAAATGTTGCCATCAGTGTCCAAACCATTCCGGCACATTCTTTCTGCTTTGCGGGTATGTCAGCGAGAATGGCATTGTTCTGTCGGATTTTTTGATTGATTTGCTCAGCCAGTTCATTCAAATCCTGTAGGAGTACGGACAGGTCATCCAGTTTCACGCTCAACGTTGGATCATTTGTCTTTTTTTCGAGTAAACCAACATTTGACTTTGCCTTTTCCATAAAGAGGTCAAACTTCGTAGCATATGCAGCAAGCTGGTCACAGGTAAACTTACTTTTTTTATTCTCATTTAGAACAGAATAGATACCATTAAGGGCGGCTTTATAAGCATCAACGAATTTTCGCAGTTGCTGCATTTCCTTCTTATAGTGTTCATCAAAGCAGGAAGCAAGATCATCCTCAAAATTGTCTGGGAGTTCTTGTTGGCAATAAGGACATTTTTTGCCTGCGGCGTGCTGGAATTCCGTATGGCCTTGAGTCACCCACGCCGTAGCGTTCAGCGCATTCAAGAAATCCGAAAAGGCAGTATGGCTGCTGCTTACAATTGATTTTTCCAGGAGTGGAGTTGATGGAATTGTTGAAGCAGATACTATTTTCATTTCCTCATATGTTGTACCGCCTTTTCCGTATGCCAAAGCATAAAGGTTTCTGACAGAATTTTCATCAACCGAACCCGGCTTATGCTTCATAAGCTCTTCAACAAATTTTTGCCGGCTTTTAGTGAAACCTGTCTGTGCTCCGGGATATGCCTTCCTTACGTTTTCACTCTTTTCCCAAAGCGCAGATACGAGGGTGTTGGAAATTGATTCCAACTGACCATTGTATTCTGTCTTCTTTCGGTCGATTGCGATTTTCTTATCTGACAACGTTTTTAACTCAACAGCTTTTTTGTCCGCTTCCGCTTTAATGGCAGCATTCTGCTTTGTTATTGTAAAAACACCTGGAATGTTGCTATAGCTTTGGATATTCTCCTGAATAAATTCTTCATTATATACTTGAAGCTCATAATCTCCTGATACTATGCCGGGATTCCATTCTGTTATTCCCTGCTTGCCGATAAGTTTTGCAATCGTAGATTTGCCCGTGCCATTTTTCCCGAAAAAATAGTTTATCAGCGTAGGCAAAAGAACCTCCTCCTGAAAAACGGGAGAATTTACGGTTACCTTGCTAATTAGAGCAGATACTTTCTCTTTCATAACGTCCTCCTACTTAATCACAATATTCATTGTAGCAAAAGCATCTATCAGATTACATTGCTTAATTGCCCAATGTTCTTCATCCAGTTCATTACGCAGGGCTGCGGAAGCCATATGTAACAGCAGTGTATTTTTGTTCAGTTCCTGCTGTGGGAACGCCTGGAATCCTGTAAAATATATTTTTATAACCTCGCCCTGCGGCACGATATCGCATATTCTTCCAACAAGAGCCGGATGATGCGGCTCGGTTCCCTTATAATGCATATTGCGCTTTGCAAAAATGCAAGGCATCTGCTTCAATTCGTCTATGTCCTCCAAGCTCAATAAGTGGTATTTATTCCGTACTTCTCTTGGAGTGTATTTTTGTAAGGCACGGTCTTTTGCTATAGAAAATACTCCATCATTATATTCTTCGTTTTCCAACACGAATAAGCAGTAGTGCGTCTGACTAAGAGACGCCCATTCTACAGAATGCGTCACAGGATTTTCCGACGGTCGGCATCCAAATAATGGCAATAATAGTTTTGCGAGTTCGACATTGTCCACATTGATATTGATTGGGCCACTATTTTGTTGAATCTGAATGCCGTCTCCCTGATTTACAAATATGTTAGGATTGGAGGTTTTGGTAATTGCGGATGCTATTTCTGAAGGAATAAGCTGATTTTTATCCATTAGACACCTCCCTCATTAAACATTTTGGTCATTGTTCGCGACCGCTATAAGCGAACAATGGTGCGTTATATCACCAACTATTCTTTTTGCCGATGCGGCGGCAAATTGATAGTTCCATAGTTGACTCCAATCTGTATGCCACTGCCACTATTGATAAATACAGTCTGGTTTGCGGCTTTTGGTTCTTTTTCTACGGAGCAGTCGTCTATGTTTGCTGTTTTGTCATAATCTGCTTCATCTTTCTGTAGTCTATCGGCATTCGATTCCTCAACAGGAGTTTCTACCTCTGCTGGAATGAACCACTCAACTTCGACTTTTCGGTGAGAACCTAATGAAAAGTTCGGATTTAATTTTCTCTCCGAATGCTCGCTTGCTTTTGTACCCCACTCCTCAAGCGTGCCCTGTCCAGATATATTATCGCTGCGGTTCTTTAATATGTAATGGATTACACCGATTAAAAATGGCTCTACCTCAAACCGATTTAACCCCAGCAAAGCGGATTTTGATATAAAAGATGCATCTCGCTGTACGCAAAACAAATCCTCTGCTTTTATATCTTTATCATTATCTATTACATCGATTAACGCACATACAAGCCATGTCGATTTTGAATGATCCAAAAACTGATTAGCGAAATCCCTCATTCTTAGAAGAACATCGTCATAGCTTTTTTTCACCGCTTCATCATATCCATTGACAGTAATGGGATCATTGAAAGGTATGTATACACTCCCATTGATTCTGCATTCCCGGAATTGAGATGTATTCTTTTTCAAGCTGTCCTTATAAGCATAACTTGCATCTCCCGTAACGGCTTGTATTAAACCGCCCATCATCGCAGGGTCACTTAAATTATCCGATATTCCTTTTTCCCGTTCTCTCGCCCTGACTCGTGGCTTTTTTGCCTGTACAAGCAAGAAGAAAAGCGTACCTCCACAGAGATACGGAATTTTCTTGTTTTCCATGTTTCCGCCTCCAATAAAAAAGTAACGTTATCCACTAAAGTAACCTTCCAGAGGTGTTGACAGAAACACTATCTACTATAGGTTTATGCATGTGATCAGAACATACCTCTGTTCTATGTAAGCGCCTGTTTGAATTGTATCAGAGAATTACAGAAAATTCTACAGTTTTTGTGAAAAAAATTTTCACGATTACAGATTAGAAGTCGCAAAAGCAGATTTTTGATTTGGAAAATGCCGCACTGTGTACTTTCAAAGCCTAAAGCTTAACAGGTTAACGTGTCACTCACGCTTCGATAAATGGAGCAAAGATGGTTACAGCAATCGAAAATCAAAGTCAAAAGGAGAAGAAATATGTGTAGACGTGGTGAAATTTATTTTTGCGACATGGGAAGTAACGAGAACGGAAGCATTCAGGGAGGCAACCGCCCGGTACTGATTGTGAGCAACGACTTGGCAAACGCTCACTCTCCGGTCATCACAGTAGTGCCATTGACCGGTCGGACCTGGAAGAAGCGCTACTTACCCACCCATGTAATTATTTACCATGACAGTAACAGTGGATTAAGAAGCTCCAGTCTCGCGCTGGTCGAACAGATTACTTCCATTAATAAAAGCTGTCTTGGCGAGTACAAAGGTTATGTCGATGACCAGACCATGAAGGCGGTCGAGCATGCGCTCAACGTACAGCTTGGATTGCAAACAGCCTGAGAAATCACATCGCAACGGTGCCTGATCAACACCGGCGCGATTGATAGATAAATCGTCCGGAGCAAGACGTAAAAAGGCTCCCTCAAAGTATGAGCGCCGCTCGCGACGGCTCACTTGTAACTCATACGGCGAGGTTCTCATCAACCGTCAGTTTTTGACAAGTGGAACTGGCCATAACGGAGGTTACTCTGAATATGGTCAAACCAAAACTTAATATCGATTTCGTTTGCCGGACAACCTCCGTAGCCAATCTATGGAGGAAAATAAGATGGCAAAAAATATCGATGTACGTATCAATGTAACTATTAACGAGTCCTGCTCTAAAGCAGAGAATTCATCCATCACTGATAGCTCTGCTGAGGAGCGTAAGCCCTATGACAATCGCGAAGTTAAGCCCGGAGAGGTTCTCGTTCCGATGATGGTGAATGACTCACTTCTCGAAATTTTAGATGGTGTAGACAGGAAGAATCTTCGCACCTGGCATATGGCTGGCCGGACGTTTCGCGTGGCGTTTTACCCCATACCCGCTGAATATGCAGAGATAGCAAAACAGCAGTACTATTCTCAGCTGAACGAGTTCTTAGGCGAGCATCGCGACGCACGTTGTCTCGTACCACAGTCGGACGGCTCATACAGGGTCTGCCCCAAGAAGAATGGTAACAATCGCCCTGACTGCGCCCACTGCCCTCATCACGGAGAATATGAGCGTGAAGACAAGACCATCACCTCTCTTGACGCTCTGTTGGATGAATACGGGTATGACCCAACGTACACCACAAATGATACAGATCCCATCATGCTTAAGATGGCCTATGAGGATTTGCTGGCACATCTGGCGGACAAGCCACGTGACAGAGATATTGTGTCTACAGGATTTGCCATTGGAAGCAAGGACGGATACCTCGCGGCTGGTGACCGTAAGGAGCTTGTCGAGAAGGTCATGAAAAAATACGGTCTGAAAAGTTCTCGTGCCTATCAGCTGGTGGCGGATGTACTGAAGGAAGTTGAGAAGTATCTCTACGACTAACAAATTTGGAGCCGGGGTTCAACCCTCGGCTCCAGCTTTTTTCTTTGACGTGAATTCTTACGATTCTGGAATCGGTTCTGTATCATCAGGGTGTTCGTCGTCATACTCTTTGATGCCCTTAACCAGCTCCTTCTTGGCAGCTTCCATTTCTTCCTTTGTCTTCTTATCGGCAAAATAAGATTTCAGTTTATCATAAACTGTTTTCCCAGCTACACCTACCACAAGCGCAATACCTACTGCCGGAAGCATCTGAGTTCTTCCAGTCTTCACTCCATCATTCGCCACGGTTTCTATCAATTTTTCTGGTCCACCGTTTGCCTTGGCCATTTTTGAAAGTTCCGCATAATCCCAAGCCATAAAGCAGAATCCCCCTTTTATTTTTTATTATAAGAGACGGTAATTCACAAAAAACATAACTCTGTTAACGATAGTTCCCTTATCGTTAAAACCTTGCGCAAGCCCAAGACGCTAAGAGGTCGGTTGCGTTTTACCGTTGCCCAACAAAACCATATAATATCGCTGAAAGTGCCTTATTTCAAGCCATTTCCTATGCACATCTGCCGTATTTTTGTATCCATGTCACCGTCTTTGTTTCTGAGAAAATATCAACTGTAAAAATATAATCAATATAATCTACACCCGTCATATTGTTTTCCGCAGTCTTCTTCGAAATACTGTTCGAAGTATCCATTACAAGGCGCTCAATCACGGTCTCACGTCTCGCCTCACTGTCTTCTCCGGTTAAGGCCTCTGTTCGAAAGCCCCGCTCATTGAATTTCCTGGACAGTTCTCGAGCTTCCTCTTTCCGGCTGCAAAAAACTAACCCCTTAACGCGGTCACCACAATATCCATAATAATTCGCTTGCTCAATCACATAATCCACACGTTCATCACTAGTCAGGCGACTAAATCGGCGCAGGCTGTCCACATTATCATCATCTCCAATCGTCTCTCCTTCTATCTGAAAATCCGTGATTCCAAAATAATGAAACGGACAGAGAAGATTCTCTTCCAGAGCCTGTTGGAGTCTGATCTCATATGCTATATTGTGATGAAAGATTTTATATACATCAAAGCGATTCGTCTCCGGACTCGCTGTCATTCCAAGCCAGAAATCCGGTTTAAAGTATTTCATAATTTTCTGATAACTATCAGCACCAGAATGATGAGCCTCATCCAGGCAGATAACTGAAAATGCATCTGGAGAAAAATACTGCATAATACTGTCTTTACACATCATCTGCATGGTAGCGAAAATCAGATCGGCATGCTTTATTCTCTCTATATCAAAAGATGTATTTCCGGAAAGCAGCGCATATTGATATTCTTTTCCATTCTCTCGTTTTCTGCCAAACACCTTTCGATAACTCTCCATCGCTTGTTTTGCAATACGCTCTCTATGTACCAAAAACAATAATTTCTTCGGCTTCATTTCACGGAGAGCAAAAGCAGAGGCATATGTCTTCCCGGTACCCGCTGGTGTCAAGCTATTGTTTCAAATTTTTTTGCCCAATTTCCCCCGATTTTCCTTACTTTTTCCGCTCCTGTCCTCAAATTCCCCGGTGGGCGTGTTCTTCCAATGTCAGAAATCCTCCTCGTTGGTGTCAAATAAATGCCCCACGTCCTTTTTCTGTCCATAGAAAGCTGTGTTCATCAATAATTTCAAAAATTATAGCTTTAAGATCTCTCTTCTACAAGCAAAATCTTTATCATACTTTAGTTTAATTTCAAATATGTCTTTAACTGTTCAGCTAATGAAAACAAATTATTTAACACAGCCTGCTTTACAGTAAAGTAATCACTGTGAAAATATTTCTGTGTCATTCCGAAAAGTGGATCATCTATTATCAATTCTTCCGGTTTTAATGCGATACCCACTTTATAGTGTGCCATTGCGTTTCTGAACTGATCCGATTCCCATGCAGTATCCATCTGGAAACTTGTTCCTATTTTGCTATTCATTTCATCAATCACCTTTAAGCAATAATAATATTGCAAATAAGAAAATCTAAGCTTTGTAGAACAGTCGTCCAGAATATACTCTTCTACGCAATATAAAACGAATTGAATTTGACACAGCATAGAAAAGATCACAAATTTATCGCTAAACAAATTCCCCACAGGTGATTTGACAAATCCCCCATAATCTTTGCATGAAAACTTAATCTGTTGATTTGTCTTATATTCAGATGTTGCGTTCAATAATGCCACATACTTTCCTCCAATTTCTGAAAGACGTTTGATTTCCTCCCCATCTGCTTTTCCATATTTGTAATTTGGCATATAATAGCTACACAAGATCGTATTTCCACAAAAATGACCATTTGCCAGATCTACACCAAAAATATCATACCATTTGAGTCTTTTCGCAATCGGTTTACATATACTTGAGAAATATTCTTCGCTGTTCCTTTCTCACTGCCAAACGTCATTCCTTTATCCAGTCGCCCATAAGCATCGTTATTCCATCTGCCGTCATGCCCATGTCCGTACTGTTACCCTGTGAGTCCACTTCAAAATATTGTTTTATCACATTATGAAGAGCCGCTCCAATATCGAATTGAAGAGATCTCCGCTTTTCAGGTTCAAGCGCTAAAAACTGCTCCTTCGAGATATTATTGATAAACAGAGTATTCATCAGATATTCCGCATAATCAATCTTCTCTGTTTGATGCTTAGAATAAGGAAATCTTTCAGTTTTTGTCCATAAATAATATGTTAGTTCCGGTTTCACAATGGAATCTTTCACTTCTTCAAACCTGCGATCATACTCCCCGGATAAATAAGTCGGATCTACATCTAAAAACCTTCCTATACGATCAAGCAATTCTGGCTGCATTTCACCTGTTGCCAGACATCTCTGTATAGTCTTTCCGCTCCTGTCAATATCGGGTTCAGCACCAAGGCTTTCTACTGTATATCCCTTTTCTCTGATAATTCTTAAAAAACAATCTCTGCTTATTGGAACCCTTTGTGATTTTTTATTTGCCATATTCTCACTCCGGACATTATTAGTATTATTTGTCTGTTGCAAGCGGACATAATTGTCTGGTAATATAATAACAGTTATCCCAGCAGATATCAAGTTTATTTCTGCTCAATTTACATAGCAAAAACGGAGGAATAAATCTATGACAGACATCAGAACTATTGAAAACAACGCACCAGCCAGTCTTTCGGAATCCAGTGTCAACATCATTATTGACCGCATGAATGAAACCACTGACGCCCTTTTCACCACCTCAAAGGAAAAATATGAACGAAAAGTAAAACTGATTGAAGAAGCCAAAGACATAAAGTGCACCCCTTTGTCAAGACAAATTTTTTTGAATTTTAAGTTGGATTTCAGAGGTGTGATTGAAGCTCAATCAACACCATCGCATCCTTCCCTTGGTTACCCACTAAGTGTGGATATATAAGCTGTCAAGGGCTTTAGCCGCGCAGCGGTTCCACAGGAACCCTTTACAGCTTATATATCTGCACTTACAATGCCGGGAAGGGAAGGACAGGTGGCTAAGGCCTGTCCTCATAGACATCCTTTGGGGTCTTGTATCCCAGACTGGAATGCGGGCGTTCACAGTTATAATGCTTCATATAATTATGTATGCCAATTCGGGCATCCCGTGGCGTGTCATACGCTTTGGGATAGATATCTTCATATTTTACAGAACGCCATAGCCGCTCTATGAATATATTGTCATACGCCCGGCCCCTGTGATCCATGCTGATCTTCGCACCGGCTTCCAGAAAGATTCGTGTGTATTTAGGACTGGTGAAATGGCTCCCCTGATCACTATTCATGATTTCAGGAGTACCATGCCGGAGAGCCGAGTGGCTGACATCCAGAACAAAGTCTATCTCCATGGAATCGCTGATCCTCCAATCCAGGACATATCTGGAGAACCAGTCGATAATAGCGACAAGGTATAACCAGTCCGTCTTGATAGGAATATAGGTAATGTCTATAGACCATACCTGATCAGGCCGCGTAATCAGCAGGTTTTTCAACAAATACGGATAGATCGGATTGCCTGGAGCCGCTTTGCTGGTGTTTTGCCGGGGATAAACAGCCTGAATACCCATTTCCCGCATATGCCTGAGTACGGCCTTGCGGTTGATCGGGATGTGATCCTTCTCATTTAAATACCAGCATATCCGCCGGTATCCGTACTCAGGATGAGCAGTATAGATTTTA
>Ga0192274_1146_pt1 | contig 10126 bp, 16 predicted proteins | sample Koala_Koa24_G3_FD_131266 | JGI IMG/M metagenome (GOLD analysis project Ga0192274, IMG submission 131266) | Enriched cells from koala feces incubated with labeled cellulose particles, San Francisco Zoo, California, United States - Koala_Koa2-4_G3 ... | reverse complement strand
TTAAGCATCTTATTATTTGTATTGTTCATAAACAGATTCTAATAAAGTCAGATTGCAGCATCTTGCCTTGATGCTTTTATCAAATGTAGTCAATTCTGATTCATCTTTCAAAATCAATTCTCTAAGATTCTGCGCTGTTTTATTTATCGCATCTGCATCTTTTTTGATTTCTTTATATTGATTCTGAAGCAGTCTTCGATATTGCTCATCCGGTTCATTCACAATATCCATCAAAATAAGAGCCTTGTCAGGAACAGGAATCATGTTATTAAAATTGATAGCTCCGTACTTGCCATCGTGAATCTTTCTGAAATCCTTGCCGTTCTTCATCTTCTGATGCTTTGGCTTTGGAGAAGTAAATGGAGCGTAATACTTAATACCCTCTACTTCGAAAACAATCCCAACATATGGACGGCTCTCCTGCTTGTTTGCTGCGACTTTGCTATCATATCCACGCAGGAATCGGATATAATCGTCTTTCACATTATAGAATTTCATTTCTCTCCTATGTATGGAAATGGGGACGATTTCTCGCCCCCACATTTTCCGGTTCTCACTTATATGGTAGAGACTCACCAGCTTTTTCCGGTTCTCTCTTTATGGCGGAGACTCGCCAGCTTTTTTAATTCTCACTTGATGGTGGAGATTCACCGCTTTTGAGGTTCTAGCTATTCGCCGTTTCCTCACATGTATTATACTCAAAAAACTAAAAGATTGCAACAGGTTTCAGAAAAAACCTTAATTTCCTCAACCCCTCTAATTAATGGTTCACTCTCCAAGCAGCGAAACACTTAAATCGAACTTTTCTTAGTTCATTTGTATTATATTCAATTTCCGCTGAAAATCAACCTAATTTTGCCCTTTGTTTCACATTATTTCTTCGTTCGTTCCCGTTCCTGCCACCACAATCCGATAGCAGTCATCTCTGTCGTCCTCATCTCGTTCGATTTGCAGAACACTCCGCGCTGCGGCCACCACGTCAATGCTCCCAAGGCTGCGGTATAAATCCTTTGAGTTTTCCTTCTTGTTCAGGTGCCCAATCAGGACGATAGCGCAGTCATACGTGGATGCCCACATTCCCAGCCGATGCATCAGCTTCCGCGCCCTTCCGGCTTTCTGCAGATCGGAATCGCTCCCGATATATTCCCCATTCTTATCAACCCTTCCTTTTCATCAAGTGCCTCTATTATTTTAACAGCCCAATCCTGAACATCAAATTTTTTTACAATATAGCCATTTACTCCATCTAAAATACATGTCATTGAACCTCCATTTTATCCTTCAAGTATCTAGAAGCAAGAATTGATTTTGTAAACTTGATTTTATAACCTTACCAAAAATTGCTGTTATGCAGCGTCTAATTGTTGTTCAACCTCAATAACGAATTTGTCCGTTGCATGTAACCAAGAACAGTTTTGAAGATAATTCAATATCTAGTATTTTATTATTCCATATACCACAATATGTAGTAATTTGTTTTAAATATTAGATTAAAATAAAATTATCTGTACAATAGCGATTCTACATTTTTCTATAGCAAAAAAGTCCCCGGAGAGGGACTTCAAGCCATGCGAATCAATACATTTTCGAGATATGCCAGAAAAAGAAAAAACCTGCGGAAGTTTCCACAGGTTGAATCTATTTGTTATTGTTCCTATTTACATGTTTTCTTTTAAAAAATCTCAACAATTGTATGTACTTTGTTTTATCTATATCCGAATAACGTTCTCCAAATATTCTAAAGCAGTTATTATCGTTTTGATAAAACCGTAGCAACTGTGGTTTGTCCTCACATTCCAGATAAACTACACCTCCACCTACATCGCGTTGTACCGCTGTTAAAACATCCATCGCGTTGTCCAGCAAGCTATTACCGATGACCGCCTCGCCTTCGCGTTCCGCATAATTTTTCCCCAGCTGCGCAATCAAAAACGCGGATACCATATAACTGTTGGTTACCTCATCCAGCTGAGCATAGCGTCTGATTTTTCTTCTCTGCGATGAGGACAATACATCATCCCGTATCTTCACAGCCTTGTGTGTCAATGTAAAAATCGCAGCCAGCTGGCCTTTTTCGTCCATCACAAGGTGCGTGATGGACATCTTCTTTTTTGCAAATTCAATCGCATTCTTTTTTATAAAATTATCTATCTCACTATTCTTCGGGCACGAGAAATCGGAGAGAATCGCTTTGGTTCCATCCTCTCCGACAATTTCAATCATGTCAAGAATGTTTATGGTCTCATAAGCACTCATTTCACCGGAAACCTCTGTGCCATCAACCTGCGGATCTCATCCTTATCACGCACAATAGGAATAGCAGGTGCAGTCCGCTTCTTCTTTGCCTGCGCTTTCTCAGATTCCTCTAATGCAGTAATAAATCGTTCTGCGGCTTGAGAGTCATTAATCTCAACCTGAGCGAAAATACTTGAAGTAGCCATATGCACACCTCCTAACTGCCTGTCTGGCTCTTTCTGTATTGATAGCAATGCATTTTCTCGCATTGCCTCACCTATATTAGCGGTTTTCTGCTGGCTGTCAGCCGTGGCAACCTTCCGGATGCGCATTCAGTCGCCGGAAATTTAAGTCCCCGGCGCGGACTCACCGTATCTCCCTGGTGTGGGCGCGATGTCCTTCCGAACATCAAGTGAGTCTTGGTAATTTACCTGCCCAAGCGCAGTACAGCTTTTACGTGCCGCCACACGAGAAGCATCCCTGCTTCTATGGTTATTATACTCAAAAGCCATCCAGAAATCAACCGTTTATCAAATTTTAGCCTGTCTTTTGCCCTGTTCTTTTTCCCACTCCACTCACCGCCTTACTGCATACCACAAAACATCAGTTCAATGTCATCATTATACAAATCTATATCATCCGGAACTATAAACTGTCCCTTTGCGATTCCCAGTCTCTGCCCATTCATCGCCGGAACCGAGAAGGTGTGTGGAAAACCATTCTCTTCAACACTTTTCAGTGTAAACAATCTCAAAACTTCTGTCAGTGAAGTTCCCATACTGCTATATATTGACTCAGCTCTGCTAATCACGTCAGAATCCATCTTGATCTCAAATGTTATCTCTTTCGCCATGTGTCATTTCTCCAATCACCATCATCGTACATAGTACGATGATAATTCAATTCACATCATCACAATCTGATAGCAATCATACAAAAAATCAAACAGTCCAATTGAGCAGCCGTTTGTGAGCTGATTGCCATCCACTCCGTCAAGTCCTTCCACCAAAGCGCTCATTAAGTCTGCGCTCTCGTCTCTGGCCGGTGCCGCCTCGTTTTTCTCCATCAGGTCGTCACGCATCAATCTGGAAACGAAATCGACGAAAGTCGCGAGATCCTTGCGGTTGACGCTTACCTCGGTCTTTGGCAGAAGCAGGAAAGAAACGCCGCTGCCCTCGCGCGTAACACTGACTGTCTCGTGCTGGATCTGCATGGTGGTCTTCGGTTTCATCAGCCAGGACATAACTCGCCTTGCAGGTTCCCCTGGGCAGACCATCAGGTACCACTTCACAAGCGAAGCCACCATGGTATCTTTCGTATTCAGGCCGTAATCGATTGGCCACAGGTCATCTAATTTCTCCAAATACTCCTTCACCGCTCTTGCCTCCCGTCTCCGTGCCGCACGGAATTCCTCGCTGTCTGTTACTTGTTACCTCGTTACCCCCAAATTTAGAGAGACACTTATATACGCGCACACGCACGCGTGTATGTAAGAAAAAATATTTTCCGCGAGTCTCTCTAGATGTAGAAGTAACAGAAGTAACAAGTAACGATTTATGCTACGTAGGAAAAAAGTTAACTCTAAGATTGCCGCTTTGCAAGCAGAAATTTATCGCCGAGCATATTTTAGTGAAAAGCGCACAAAGAATATGGCGTGGATTTGGTGGAAAGTTATACCCTGTGGCCAAACGGATGCCTCCTGGAAGTTTCTGCTACCGGCTTCAAATTCTGCCTATATGCTATGCTGTGTCCCGGTCAATTTCTTCCGGTACGCTCCAATTACTGCCTGTCAGTTACTCCAATCACCACCTGTGAGCTGCATCCAATCACCACCTGCGTCTGCTCCAACCGCATTTCTGATGCACCGGTTCAATGTTAGCTTCCTATCAGAACTCACCAGCACCCATTTCCACATCCGCTATGAACACATCCAATGCGTGTTCGTAATCGTCTGTGTGGGTGCTGTTGATCACGCGCTCATGATCGCCGTCGATTAAAATTGCCTGAACCACATACTTCTTACCTTCCATGTCTTTGCTCCTTCCTGCCCCTGTGGGGCTGCCCTCCGAAGAGGGCTGTGTTTGTTTAATACCTGTAGTAGTAGAATCCCTTCTTGCTTGTCCTCTTCGTGGCGCTGACCTTCTTGAAGAAGCTGTTTCCCTCGGCCTTGCCGGTGAATTCAATTGTCTTCTTCGTTTCGAAGTAAAAGTAGTATCCGTCGCATTTCCTCTGGCTGAAGATTGCCATCCGGCTCTCGTCCTTCTGGATCAGGCTCACCGAGTAGAATTCGCCGCCGTGCATCACCGTGAGGAAGGTGTGCAGCTCTGTGTATCCAGGGTACTTTCTCGCTATCATGTCCTCTATCAAATCGCTGTTCGTCCAGGGTTTGTGATATGCCATCTGTGTCTCCTCCGTGTTCTTCGTTTTGTTATGTGTACATTACCGTCATTCCGAGGATATAGCAACTCAATTCTGCGGAGATGGGGAGAATAAAGTACACAAAGATTTGAAGCACAAATTGGTAGATGTACACACGAAAAAATGCCGCCACAGCAGAGGAAAAGCCCTCCGAAGAGGGCCGGTTCTCAATCCTCATAATCCGTAATTGCGTGGCAAATCCCGCCATCAATGGTGTAGGAAACCACGGTCTGGTTCAGAATGCCATCACCGGATACATCAACTTCAAAGTCAGCGCCGGGGCAACCAGGGTGAGCTGTTGCCTTACCCGTGGCAAGGAACTCATTCACATCATCCGCCCCGATATCCACGAATCCACCCGGAGTCATCAGGCTGAAATTCACGCCTGGATTCCGTTTCAGCAGTTCAGAAACCCTTTCTTTGGTCTGCTCTTCCTGTCTCCTCAGTTCCTCACAGAACTCTTCATAATTCATGTGCCCTGCCGCCTTCATGGCTGCGCTTGCAGTCTGCAATTCTTCCTGCGTCCAATCCCTGCTCATGTTGCCCTCGCCTTTCTGCCATCGTAACCTCCGTGGCGGTTTCTAATCGGCTGTGGTTGTCCCAATGTCTCCAGTTTTTATAAAATCGTCATGCTGTCGATGCTGCACTTGCAGTCCTCCCAGACTTTCATCAGCTGACTGTATTTATCGTCTGTAAGGACTCCGATTCTCCTGTCAACCTCGATGCCGCGCCGGTCATTCTGCAGAAGTCTGCGGTACATGGTCTGCGCCTTCTTGCTCATCCGCTCAATGTGGTAGCAGAATTGGGTTCCGTCCCAGTTGTGTCTGCGGTTCCATGCGCGTAACTCTGTTTTCATTTCTTCATATTCCTGTCGGATTGTCATCGCTGCGCTCCTCCCGTTTTGCTAACTCGTTGTTTTCATTGTGTGTACATTAACTCTAAACTCAGCATATATCCAGTTAATTCTTCGAGATGTTTCGGCATAATAGTGACAAAGATTTGATGGAAAATTTGTGAGATATACACGAAGATAAAAATAAGCCCACCGGGTCACCTTTCCTACGCTGTGAATTTACACAGCTGGAAGGCAGCCGGTGGGCTGACCATATTTTCTTATTTTGCAGTCAGGCGCTTTTCTTGCTTTTTGCCATGTATGCGTCCGCTTCAATTCTATTGAGATCGTACTTATTCATTATCTTCTTTAGAATTTCAGCTTCCGGAATTTCAACTTCCCGCCACGCTTCAATAGCTGCCAAAACCGCTGACTCACGAGTCAAATCCTCGACCATCTTGCACATCAATGCGTAACCTCTCTCCATTCTCAAATCATCTCAATCTGCAGTCCTGTCAAAGCATCAAAATAATTCTTAGCATCAAAACAAGCATCCAGCTAGATCAATAAAAGAACACATGGTAATCCGATATAAATGCTTTAATCAAGCTGTTTTTTATCCATATAAGCTTTTGCCTCGGATAATGTCAGCTTAAATTGATCCATAATACTTTCAATAATGGTCTCATCTGGCATTTTAATTTTTCTAAGTGCGCTTATAACAGCATTTACTGCTGCATCTTCTCTAATTTTTTCTATGGCATAACACATATCAGTCACCTTGTCCTTTCTTTGAACCTGAAAATCTGCATTCATTATCTCGTTTAACATAAGCACAGTATCAGTTTTCAATAATCTAAAACGCTCATCTATTGAAAGTTGTTCAATCTTATCGGGTTTTCCCATATTCTTGATATAAATCAGAGCCTTCCCCAAATCAGAATTGAACTTCTGTGCTGCATCCTCATCCGTCAGTTCTTCAGGAATAATCAGATTAATTTTCCAATCATTGAGTCCATAATAATCTCTTTCATCCTTCACATCTAACATCTCAAACAGGCTCCTCGGAGCATCCCATTCGCCGGAACCCCAGTAGACAACAAGCGTATATACAGGTACAAGTTTATCCGTCCGGTGAAAGCCTGAGAGAAAGTCCTGGTGCGCATTGCCTCTGTTTTTCGCATCACGATGTGCCTTTGTGGCTTCCTGTATCTGAGCGGCGTATTCCATAAAATCATAGAGCGCATTTCTGACCGGCATTGCATTATGCGGTTCTGTCTGGTTCTCAATTCCACACAGCATATATACCTTGTTTCCTTCAGTCATAACAGAATAAAATGCATCTCTGATTTTCTGAACCGGCTGCATTCTTATCCCTGTATCATCTTCTCCATATGGCACAACCACCTCAGTTGTATCTACAACTTTCAATTGTTCTGGTTTAATCACTTCCTTGCCATCGTAAAGGAAATAATTGAATGCATCTGCAAACACTTCCTTATCTTTGACAAATTGCTTTGTTAATGTATCTGTATCGGCCATGTCTACCACCACCTTTCCATACTCACCTTCCATGCATTAAGATTACCACAAAACCGCTCTGTGTTCAACTGAGAATTTTCTGAAAACTCTATAAAGCGCCGTCTTGACGCAGTCATGCGCACCAACCCCACCCACCGCTTCCAGCAATCGGATGGGCGACATCTCTCATCACACTGTTACTACAAATCTATCCTCAAATCAGGCCTCTATACCTATACTACTTTTATACTTCTTGAAGGGGTTGACTTTTAGTTTCAAAACGCATATACTAAGCCCAGTATTAAAAAACCTTTCGGGTTTTTGCATGGGGCGGCGTTGCAACGGTGCCCCTAGTTTTTTGAAAAATTTTGTCCGATCACCTTATAGAAAATCCGCTTGATAATCCAGGCATCCTGATTGGGCACCAGTTTTCCTTCCTCGTTCATATGGCGATGGGAACAGAACCGGGAAGCATCCAGGCACTTGTCGTGAAAAGCTCGCGCTGTTACTCCATTGTGCTGAATTCGGACTTAACCACTGGCCAGCAGTATTTCGTCCTCTTCCACGAAATCGGACACGTCCGTCTCGGCCACGCCGCCATTGCACTGTGTACCTGCCGAGATTTATTCTCATCCAGGCAAAGCGCCGTGATGGAGATTGAGACAAATGAATTTGTCGCGGAATACCTGATGGATACAAATGATAAGCTGGAGGCGGTTTATAACACAGACTCATTTTTCGAGGCTGCAAGCATCATGAGAGTGCCGCCGACGATTATGGATTTTAAGTTCCGGATGCTTCCGGTATTATAATCTGATTGGCCGGGAATATGGCAGACGCGGCTTATCCTCCATGGGATCGCCAATTCAGGCCAAAAGCAGCTGCATGGAAAATCTGAAATGCGGTGAGGATTGGGAATTTGCAGAATATTCCGATAGTTAGTTATGGCTAACCCATGGTGGAAAATCAGCCCCCGCCGCAACACATCCGGGACACATCCCGGAAAGCTGCAGCGGGGGCGTTTTTCAGAAATTGCGATTTTTCCGTAATTCCGCTGGAATCGGCGCAAGCAGCCGTTCCACAGAGTCACAGGCCAATATCAATCTTCTCCATTCAGACCTCATCATATGAGCCTGACTCACCACAATCCCCCAAATCCCAATCATCCTCATACTCTTCGATTTCTTCATACTCCATTCTCAGGCCATCCTCATACCAGTTATATCCCGATTCCCCATCTTCCTGCATCCACTTCCACACGATTTCCCGCCTCTCCGGATGCTCGTTCAGGTACTCTTTCATATGCCGCCCACAGGGATGTTCCTTGCTGCGCTCATCGCCATACATGATCCAGTCCTTGCCAACGCCAAGGCTTTCACAGTCGTCATCATCGAGGTAGAAATCCAGATTGTCTTCGCCACTTTCAAATTTTTCAACATCCTCATGGTGCATCTTGAGAGTCTGGTGGAAGTAGTCATACGGTTCACAGCCGTGTTCTGCCATGACTGCTTTCAGTCTTCCATACTGCTCTTTTCTCCATTCCATCATCTCAAGCTCGCGCTGTGTGGAATATTGGGGCATAGGATCACCATTCACATCCACTATATCGTCACGGGAAACCGAAGCAGAAATGTGTCGGCTGCTCATTCCGTAGGGTAATCTCTGCTCAATGGATACGATAATCTGCCGTTCCTTCATTTCCCTGGTCCTAGGCTTTGTGCCGGTCACATAACCTTCATAGCCTTTCCATGGGCCGGATATAATTTTTACTATTTCTCCGATGGCCGGTCGCTCAGAGGGGCGAAGATTACTAAAGTCTTGTATTGCTTTCTTCATACATTAGAATCCTCAAACTCTGTGAATAGATATTCTCATCTTCTCACTCTGTATCGTCTTTTTCTTCGACTATCGCATTATCTTTTACAGCTTTGCGATAGGCTTTTTCCACTATATCAAGGTTTTTCCGCATCCGCTGTGCAAGTTTTGCACATGATGGCAGGCCGCGCGCAAACGCATCAATTTCATGAAGTTGCTTTCCTTCCAAAAGATCTATGTCATTATAAATTTTCTGTATTGCTGAGTCAACCATAAATTCTTTCATATCATCATTCATCTCGTGTACCTCATATCAAATATTTCTTCTTGGTGCAATCATGTAGTGAACTCATTTTTAATCTTCTTTCACGCCACATAATCCTTTTTGTGGTCCACAATCGCCTCAATAATCATACACGGCCATTTCAGTCGCATTTTTCAACTACAACTATTTTTACTCTCCGCCTCTCTTAATCACCACCATGACAGTCTTAAATAATATTTTTATATCAAGCATCAGGCTCCAGTTGTCTATGTACTCCAAATCCATCTTCACGACATCCTCAAAATTGCTGATATCGTTCCGGCCGCTCACCTACCACAGACCAGTAATCCCTGGCTTCGCACTAAGCCGCCTCTTCTGTGATGCCTCATACTGCTCAAATTCATCCACTGTCGGCGGTCTTGTCCCAACTAGGCTCATGTCGCCTTTCAATACATTCCAGAACTGCAGCAACTCATCGATGCTCGTCGCGCGAATGAACTTCCCAACTTTCGTGATGCGCGGATCATCCTTCATCTTGAACATCGGACCGCCCATCTCGTTCTGTGCCATAAGCTCCTTCTTCCGCTCCTCCGCATCCTTATACATCGAACGGAACTTGTACATCTTGAAGATACGTCCGTTCTTCCCAACCCGATTCTGTCCAAAAAACAGCGGACCCGGAGATTCAATAAGCAATGGGAGCGCAAGAATCACAGTCGCAACAGCAGTTATCAAAAGTCCTACAATACCCCCGGCGATGTCCATCAATCGCTTGACAGCAAGCATCCGCCAGTCATATTGATGTCCGGAAAACGTAATCACCGGATTACCATAAACCACGCCAATGCTCTTCTGGCAGCCTCCGAAATGATTCAACAGTTCAAGATTCACATGGACATTTACACCCATCTTCTCAAACTGCATGGCAGCCTGGAAGGTTGATTTTCCGGTATGATAGGGAACATTGATGTATACCTCATCCACAGCATGGCTTTGCGCGTAACTGTACATGTTGTAGTAAGTGGCAACAACCGGCACCG
>Ga0192274_1143_pt1 | contig 10238 bp, 7 predicted proteins | sample Koala_Koa24_G3_FD_131266 | JGI IMG/M metagenome (GOLD analysis project Ga0192274, IMG submission 131266) | Enriched cells from koala feces incubated with labeled cellulose particles, San Francisco Zoo, California, United States - Koala_Koa2-4_G3 ... | reverse complement strand
CCTGCTCATCCAGTTCCTCCGAAACTCGCTCAGACTACACCCTTCCACCTTCTTAAACACCCTACTAAAATAATTGCTCTCCCCACCATAACCACACTCATAGCTGATTTCTTCGATGGATTTTCCTGTGAATCTGAGCAACTCTTTCGCGCGTCCAGTGCGCACCAAAGCTATATACCCATTCACCGTCATCCCAAATGTCTCTTTGAATCTTCTCGACACATAGTTTTTGTTGAAGTGGAAATGGTCGGACAAAAGTTCCAGGGATAAAGGAGTGTTATAGTGAGTGTCGATGTAGGATTTTATGGCCGAGACGTCAATAGACGTTGTACTGCCTGTGGAAATGGGCACAGGCTTCTCATGCTCTTCATACACAGTCTCAGCGAACAGCAGTCCAATCAATTCTGATAGGAGTGTGTTTATCTCCACATCCCGGATGAATGAGGATGACGAGGCTGTGGTATACAGATCGTTAAGGAGCTTGATATACACACTCGCCCCGCTCGTGCCGTCTGGATGGTCTGTCGGTTTGAACACAGGCTTCCCGTCCCGCTCACAGTACTTGTTCCATATAGCAGGCATTGAGGGTCCATTCATGCGAACCCAACTCAGGGCCCATAAAGTCTTGCTGCTGCTCTGTTTATATCCATCTTTACAGCTTAAAAACACACAGTCCCCAGCCTCCAGCTCATACCTCTCCCCTTTATACTCCAACCACCCACTCACAACCACAAACATTAAATACGACGCAAGCCCTTTTCTCTCGCTCACGTGGGGGTGTATTGCTTTCAGGGAACCGACCTCTTGTAAGTAGAGGAGAGAATGAGCAAATGGGGATGGGGTGCAGATGAGGCGGGAGGAAGTTGAAGATGAGCCTGAGTAGAAAAGGGTGTTGGTGGTGGGATTATTTGATTGTTGCATTTCTTGCATTTCTGGAACTCCCTTCTCTACTGTGAAGATTGCCACACTCCTTTATTGATTCTCCAACGCGTCCATCTTATCCGCTTCATAATCAGCTCTCGCTTCAGAGTCATCCGTAACAATCGTGAATACATACTCCATAACCGATTTAGTATGACTTGCTTTGAGCTTATCGTAATTCACTTTAGAAAGCAGATCGCTGTAAAACCACAATACATCTGAATCACCCAGAATATTACCGACCTGGTCATTTTCAATCACAGCCTCGCATAATAATTCTCGCTGCTCAGCCGTCCAATCTGTGAATTTGGATAGTCCACTTATAATTGCATGCGTAGTTGCATAGTTCCGGCTTGATAAGAGACCCGCAATCAATTCTTGTCTCTCCTGCTCATCTCTTAACTGTATTTCTTTGAACTTTGCTCCTAAGAACTTTACCAATGATGTAAAGAAATGAATTTCTGCCCCTTTCTTTTCTCGCCACTCTTTTATCAGGGAAGGATTTATCTCTTCATCATAAAGTAAGGAACGATAATCTTTATCCGCACTAACAAGATACAAATCGCAGCTTTCTGGAACTGACCTAAGTAAGCACTCCCAATTGATGGCGTCGCCATACTTCGTATCTTTTCCGGGCGGGTTACCTCTGTTATACCTATCATATGCTGCTGCAACCATAGCGTGATCGCAGCTTATAATTTCAGCAACCTGGAAGAAGTCTGAAATCACCTTGTCTGCGGGTGTCATCCCTGCGCTAATATCGTCATTGATTTTATCTTTCCATACCTTAAACTTCTTTTCTGCTTCTTTATAAGCGGCATCAAAATCTGCATATTCTTCTGCGTAGCCTTTCGCAAAGGCAGGTATATTGAACTTTTTTATATTGAAATCTTTCAATGAGTCTTTGAGCTTAGTTTCGCGGTTTCTCCTCAATTCATCTTGAAGTTGTGAAGGAACAATTAACTTAATTTCTGTACCAACAAGGGTTTTTAATTTTTCAAACTGTTTCAAGTCATCACTCGTAAAGTAAAACAGTGATAACCATATGTTTGTGTCTATAAAAATGTAATCCATGTTATTTCATCCTATTTTAAATATCCTCAACGCCTCAACCATATTTCTACGCTGCTTTCCTTCTATCATATCGCTCTATCGTCACTCCTCGCTATTCCCAGCTAAAGATCAATCCTTGGAAAGTATCTGCTAGTTCTGTACTGGAAAATACAATTTTAATTTCATATTCCACAGTACAACTGTCTGAAACAATCAGTATATTACGCTCATAGAAATGGGATGCAATCTCATCGAAGTATTTTGCTTTTTCTTCTTGTGTGAAAAAATTCTTGTCCAACTGTATATTCCTCTCCACTTGACAAGTGTAGCACCGCATAAACCCATCAGCTTTTTTTACTTGTATTCAATCAAAGTTCATTAAGGTAAGCCATGAAGTTCTGCTTATTCTCAAGTGCTGTGGTAGTTGGCCTGCCAAGGTCATCCCTAGCGCCAATAGAACACTTCACCTCAATAAGACTGAGTTCGTTTCTCTCCTTAGCTGCCACAAGTTCCGCATCCAAAGCCTCAAAAGTATCGATACATATAGCATTCGGATACCCACAGGCTTTTGCAATTGCCACCAAATCAATCTGACTCGCTACTGTTGGCATACCGCCGACTGTCTCATGAGCGCCGTTATTGATGACCACATGCACCATATTTTCAGGCTTATTTGCTCCAAGGACAGCCATGGAACCCATGTGCATTAAAACTGCGCCGTCACCGTCAACGCACCAAATCTTTGTATTCAGTTTATTGATTGCAACACCGAGCGCGATAGAGCTGCTGTGACCCATAGAGCCTACAGTCAGGAAATCATACTTATGACTCTGTCCATTAGCCACTCTTGTCTCGAAAAGCTCCCGGCTTGCCTTACCGGTTGTAGAAACAATCGGATCTTCCCCGGAAACCTTCACAATGTGCTGAATGATTTCTTCACGGGCCATCGTATTATCGTTTTCGAATTTAACCTTACCGTCATAAGTAAGGGCACCCTTGCGGATCACGAACGCGACATCTTTTCCTGCTGCAAGCACATCTTTGAATTCTGCCATTTTAGCAGACAGCTCTTCCTCTGTTGTGTCTTTCCCAATAACAAAGGTTGCAATGTCCATGTCCTCCAACAGCTTCACAGTAACCTCGCCCTGGTAGATGTGCTGCGGCTCATCATGAATACCAGGCTCACCGCGCCAGCCAACAATGAAGATGACCGGAATCGCGTATACCTTATCATTTAACAGCGAAGCCACAGGGTTGATAATATTGCCTTCTCCGCTGTTCTGCATATACACTACCGGCACCTTACCAGTCGCAAGATGGTACCCGGCAGCCAGAGCCGTACAATTACCCTCATTCGCGGCAATGATATGATGGTTCTTATCGATACCATATGTGGCAATAAGGTAATTGCATAATGCTTTCAGCTGGGAATCCGGAACTCCCGTGTAAAAATCCGCACCCAAAATATCAACAAATGATTCTACTTTCATCTCAAGCACCTCTAAAAATTTCGTGATAAATACCGTCTATTGCATCCTCGTCCAAACCAACAGGATTGTTCTTCAAACGAACCGGATTGACAGATGTCCTTAACTTCTCGTAGTCACTTTCATCTTTCATCTCCGGCGCACCCAAACCTAACGAATCAACAATTCCCTGGAACTTAACGATAGCGTCTTGCACTGTTACGCAACCCATAGCACTTGCAATTTCAGAGAAGATACCGTTCAAATATTCCTGTCCTCTTGAATCAATACACTTATCCAAGTGCTCAACCATATAAGGCCAGAGCTTCGCAACACACAATGCAGCAGCATGACCGTGTGCAATCCCATACAGACTGGTCAGCTTATAACACATAGCGTGTCCCGCCGTTGTCTGTGTGATATTGATTGCCTTACCAGCTATATTGGCAGATTTCAGCATAATCTCATTCTTGCTGTCATCCCCTGCCTGATATGCATCCATGTTTCCAAGAATCAATTCAATTGCCTGCTTGGAATACTGCTTGCTTTCATCCGTCGAATTCACAGACCAGAACGATTCTATCGCATGACAGAGGGCATCCATCATGGTTGCCTTCTTCTGGTATGCAGGAAGTGTTGACAGTGCGGAAGCATCCATGACAACAGTGGACGGGATTATGCTGTAATCCGTAACCGACTGTTTTACCCCTTCAAAATAAATAACTGCATATCTTGTTGCTTCACTGCCGGTGCCTGCTGTCGTAGGAATAGCGAGAAGTTTCACATCGTTCGGCACGATTTCCTGCTTCAGATAATTCTGCGTGTGATCCATATTCGAGTACAGCTTGATACACTTGGCTACATCAATAGCACTGCCACCGCCTACAGCAAAAATAGCTTCACACTTCTTGTCATGGAACAGCTTCACGCCCTCCACAACAGACTCATATAGCGGGTTGGGCTGAAAGTCGCTGAAATACGCCACTTCAACTCCTGTCCTGTCTTTCAAAGACTTAAAGTATCCATCTATTTTCAGAAACTTCAATGAGCTGTCGCACACAAGCAGGATATTTTTAATGCTGTTCTCTTCCAGATACCTGTCTATTTCACAGTAAGATTCGGAAGCAATTAAAATATTCTGTTCCCCCCATATCTGTGTCCTCCTCAGTCCTCTTCCGGGATCAGAGTAATGATATCCTTTATCGACATGCAAATATCATCACATTCCTTCGCCCTGTGGTTTTCAAGGATTAGCTTTGCAGCGTTCTGCATGGCCGGGAAACCTGTCCTCGTCAGCTGATTTGCATAAATGACGATATTCACGCCACGAGCCTTAAATTCTTCTTCAGTAACTGTATTAAAGGAAGTAGGAACAACGACGATTGGTGTCTCGCTGTCCACTGCCCTGAACTTTTCAACAAACTCAAAAATTTCTGCCGGGTCCTTCTTACGGCTATGGATCATGATTGCATCGGCTCCAGCCTTCGTGAATGCAAATGCTCTTTCCAGTGCATCTTCCATCCCACGTTCCAGGATAAGGCTCTCAATTCTGGCGCAGATCATGAAGTCCTTTGTCTTCTGTGCCTTCTTGCCTGCTGCAATCTTAGCAGAGAAGTTCTCAATAGAATCCTGTGTCTGAGCCACTTCTGTCCCGAACAGAGAATTCTTCTTTAGACCGGTCTTATCTTCGATGATAATCATGGAAACGCCCATGCGCTCCAAAGTTTTCACAGTATATACAAAGTGTTCGGTAAGTCCGCCGGTATCTCCATCAAAGATAATCGGCTTTGTCGTGACTTCCATAATGTCGTCAATCGTGCGGAAACGGGATGTCATATCCACAAGTTCAATATCCGGCTTACCCTTTGCCGTAGAATCACACAGACTGCTGACCCACATGGCATCAAACTGGCGAGCTTCGCCATTCTCATGGACAACCGTTTTTTCAACAATAAGTCCAGTGATACCGCTGTGCGCTTCCATCGCAGTGATGGTTCCTTTCATGGCAAGAGCCTTTTTCAACCTTGCACGGCGGATATCCGGCAGGGACAAATCTGCCCTTGCTCTGTTTTCCAGTGTCTCATACTTCTCATCCTTAGAGTACGGGAACTCAACAAGCTGACCACCATAAGATGCCAGCACCGAAACAACTTCATCACGGATCGGTTTCTGGAACCCGGTCAGCCAATCATCACCGTGGACAACATAGGTCGGACGGTACTGCTCCAGATTATCCTTATAACTGAGCGTCTTCTGCTCTACTACCTTATATACACCAGCGATGTTTTCAAACATTGCTTTGCGCTCTGCAAACGGAAGCAGCGGGAATCTCTTATAGCTTACTACTGCCTCATCGGAAAGAACACCAATAATCAGCTTGCCGAGGTGTTCTGCCTTCTTGATGATAGCGATATGTCCGCTGTGAAGCATATCCGTAGAAAAGCACATGTACACAGTACGTCTCTCGACTTCCGCCAGCTTCTCAGAAACAACAGCCAAGTCTTTGGCATCATCGATTTCGCTGCACAGAGCGTCTTTCACATCCAAAGCAGTGATATTGCACTGATCGGAGACTTCATTCAATGCGTTCTCCGCATAGCACTTAACATTGTCTGATTCACAGAAGGAAACAATCCTGTCAAGCCAAACTTTCCAATCTTCCTTTTTCAGCTTGTACAGTGCCTGTGCGGCCATCGCCTCATTAAAGAACTCAATGCCTACCTTGACAACCTTGCCATTCCTGACAACAGCCTTAAAGTCTTTCTCAGGCAAAAGCAGTGTGCTGCTAACGGTCATACAGCTATCTTCACTGGCAAGCACAGCATCCAGTACGCTGTTTTCAAATACAAGATCGCCATGCATGAGAATGATATCATCATTCAAATAATCCTTAGCGCAGTAGATGGAATAAATGTAGTTGGTCTCCTTATACACAGGATTATTCACGAATGTGATATGTAACGGAAGCTCAAGGCTCTGACAGTAGTTCACCAAAACACTGTCAAACAGTCCTGTAGTCATAACAACTTCCGTTACCCCTGCATCTGCCAGCATATTAAGCTGGCGGCTGAGTATTGTTTCGTTTCTTGATATCTCAGTCATACATTTTGGGTGTTCTGATGTTAAAACTCCCATACGACTTCCCATTCCGGAATTTAAGATTAATGCTTTCATTTCTTTCCTCCTGCAATTTTTATCAATAAAGTCTATTATTCTATTAGTAATTCTTTCAGAGGCAAATCCATCTTCCACATTGACAACCTTATCTAGAGAATTTTCTATTTTAGCTTTAGTGTTTATTCTTGTGAAAACGTACCTGTGTTCCGGAGGAACGACGGTACATTTTCACAAGAATAAACACAATGCGATGTTCGACTGACTGAGATTCAGGCCAGCAAGCCTGAGAATCTCTCGGTACTTGGTCCTAGGGTTTGACCTCCTTGTAATGTATTTACGCGGTATAGCGTATGGATACATTATAAAGGAGTAAATGATTCCATGCCAGATATGAGGATTATCGGATTTCATTTTTCCGGAATGCCGGTTTCCTGAAAATCGGAAGGGCGAGTTTCCGCTAATCCGATTTAGCGATTTTCTAACGCCGGAATGGTGGTGTAAAATGGCCCAGAATACTCATTTTCTACTCAACACCTGCCACAGTTAGCTCTCTTCCAGTGATGTAGCTATCATCTTATCAGATGGGATTTCCACCCGCTGAATGCTGCGGCCTACGCAGGAAGCACTGCCTAGCTACAAGGTGTTCCCCTATAATTATAATGAATAAAAACAATTTATTTACCAATGGGCTATATAACGGCCTTGGTCACATGCAATAATCTCCCCATTTATACATGCAGATACATCGTTTAAGAGGAAGTTGACTACCTCTGCTACTTCTTCTGGGCAAAAAATTCTTTTTGTAGGTTGACGCTGCGAAAACATATCTCCATCGGAAGAATATCCTGTCATATCTGTAGCTGTGACTCCCGGTGCAACTCCGTTAATTCGTATCCCTTCGGCTATCACATTAGAAGATATTGCTTGAATAAAACTATTGGTTGCTACTTTTGTTAATCCGTAAGGAATATCATCAGCTCTTTTTGACCTCTCAGAAGTAATTACTACAATATTTCCTGACTTATCCTCTTGTTTTTCAAGATATTTTATGAATTCAACAACAAGAAAATAGTTTCCCTTTAAGTTTGTATCAAACTGTTGATCCCAGCCCTCCAAAGTTACATTACGAAAATTTCCTTCATGAAAAGAAACACCCGCATTACTAACGAGAGAATCTATTTTCTCTCCATTGAACTTTACAACAGCTTCATCAAGAAAACTGGCGAATGAGTTGAAATTTCTAACATCAAATTTAAGATAAGAGCATGTGGAGCCAATGGCCTTAGAGGCCCGCTCAAGCACAGTTTCATCACGTCCTGTGATTAAAACATTTCCTCCCTCATCAACACAACGCTTGGCAATAGAATAGCCAAGACCTCTACTCCCTCCGGTAACAATAATATTTCTGCCCAAAAGCACAGAATTCGGAGCTGACTGCTTTACTGTGACATATACACGCGGTGAAGTTAAATATTTAATTTTCTGTTGAAGTGCTCCTAATAAACCCATAGTAATTCACTTCCTTAGCTAATAATATCCATTTATTATAATTTAAGTTTTCGTTTTATTGCTCTATAATACTTTTTTGCCTTGAATTTAAAACTATTGTCTTTATTCATAGCATAGAATTTCAGAAGCAACTTCGCATCAGTTTCGGCATCAGTAAAAACTTCAAGTAAAATAGGCTTCTCGGAAGGAGCACAAAAAATTTTCAAAGATTCGGATAATTCACCGCTGTTTTTCGCTGACAAATATGTCACATCTAAATCATCGGCAAAAAATTTGACATCTGTTTTATGTGCCGCCGCTATGTGCTGATCTACCATCGGAATATTCTTTATATCAAAATTTTTGTGAAATTCCGCTCCAGCATGGTTATTAACAACAAAGAAACGATTATTTTTATTCAAATCAATAAGCATCCCATTCATATCCTAAAGGTCGTATAACCTACATTTAAAACCTGTTTCAGGCTCCCGGAAGGGAGCTTTTTCTTCAAAAAACGTTGGATTTCCGCGTTTTTTTACTTGTATTTTATTTGAGTGTATGTTATAATATACTATAATATACGCATTCAAATAAAGGAGGCGCGCCATGCCAGCAAAACCGTCAGGAGAGATTAAAACCATTCAGGTCCGAGTGAAGCAAAAGAACGGAGATACCTACATTGTTGAACGCCAGACGATCTATGAGCCGGAGAAAAAACGTAATAAAATCCTGAGCAGTAAGCTGATTGCAAAAATCCCAAAAGGCTCTGATACCCCGGTAAAAACACGCCCGAAAAGAAAAAACGGAGAAAAAAATGAGGCTTTATCGGACGGTTTGGAGTCCTCCCGCAAGAGAATCGGAATGATGGGCATCCTGGAACATATCGGGACCACATCAGGAATAGACGCATCCCTGTACCTGTCCACTGATACCGGAACTGCCGATAAGATCATCTCTATCGCCCGATATTTGGTGGCAACAAACGGCCAGTCCCTTCCCGGCATCCTCACATGGCAGTTCAGGCACCCGATCCCTTACGAGGAAGGAATTACAGAAGATATCTATCATGAGCTGTTCAGGGAGGTCGGGCTTAACGAAACACTCCAGCAAAGCTTTTTTGCACACCGCTGCGATGGCCTGCAGGACAAAGCAGTCCTCGCGTATGATTCTACTACGATTTCTACCTATTCGGAAAACCAGATCGAAGCCAGATATGGTTTCAACAAGTCCGGGGACGGATTGAAAACGATCAAACTGCTCACCCTGTATTCTACAGAAACCGGGCAGCCTGTGGCATTCACGAAGCAGCCGGGCAACATCCCCGATGTAGTTACCATTCAGAATGCCCTGAAAGAACTGTCAGCGCTTGGGCTGGGGAACGCAGAGGTTGTCACTGACAACGGGTATTATTCTGAAGACAACATTGCGAAGCTGCTTGAGGCACATTTTGGTTTCGTGACACTCGTGCGGCCAACCATCAAATGGGTCAGGGCAGAAATAGATGTCCACAAAGAGGAATTAAACCTGGTCAGCAATACCTGCCCGTTTGATCCATCCACGAAAGGCATCACCGTGACGCTTATGAAAGAGTTTACCCGCATCCGAAAAAACGCGAACTCCAAAAGCGGGCTGCAGAAGGGAGACCCGGAGAAATTCCGGCGCCGTATATACCTGCACATTTATTTCAACCCCGGGAAACGCGCAGAAGATGACGAAGCCTTCAACGCCAGAATACTGGAACTAAAACAGCGCGTCGAGGATGCCGGAGGAATAGAAGGTCTTCCCGAACGCGAGCAAAATCAGGCGGAGAAATATCTGCTGATTCTGAAACGCGGAAAACACACGAAAGTAGAGATCAACGAGGAAGCCTGTGCCCGGGACCGGGAATACCATGGCTATTTTGCTTTAGTGTCGAATGTTGAAAAAGACCGGTTCGAATGTCTCAGGATATACCGAAAGCGGGAAAAAATCGAGGAATGCTTCAGCAATCTGAAAGAACATATGGACAGCAGAAGAATCCGGGTATGGGACACGGATACCTTACGAGGCCGGATGTTTGTACAGTTTGTGGCATTATGTTACTACGAATACCTGAGTAAGGCCCTTCGCCAGATGAAGGAAGACCTCCATGCAAAAATTCTTGAAAATTCCTTTGCAAACAAGGAGGAACTAAAAACTGCCCGGAAACTGGAT
>Ga0192274_1120_pt1 | contig 11171 bp, 15 predicted proteins | sample Koala_Koa24_G3_FD_131266 | JGI IMG/M metagenome (GOLD analysis project Ga0192274, IMG submission 131266) | Enriched cells from koala feces incubated with labeled cellulose particles, San Francisco Zoo, California, United States - Koala_Koa2-4_G3 ... | reverse complement strand
GGGAGAACCTGGCAACGATCATCGTCGGACTGCTTTTGCTGGCAGCCGTCATCTTTGCCATATGCGGACTGATACGGAACCACAGAAACGGCAAATGCAGCGGCGGCTGCCCCGGCTGTTCTCTCGCCGGAAAGTGCCCTCATTCAATGCAGTAGTGTTTGATTCAGAAGGCAGGCATTTCGAGAGGGATGCCTGCCGGTTGGAACACGCGATCAGTGACAATAGCTTTGAAAAATTGCTGCATTTTTACAGCCAATGGACGGCAGATGAAAGTGAGGTGATGGAGGGATGACGAAAACGATCGCAGAAATCGAAGGAATGTCCTGTGGGATGTGTGAAGCACATATCAATGATGTGATCCGCCGTTCTTTTGACATCAGGAGCGTAAAGTCCTCACATAAGCAAAACAAAACGGAAATTATCTCGGCTTCTCCCGTTGATGTGGTGAAATTACGAAAGGCAATAGCAGATATTGGCTATCAAGTGATTTCTGTTCAGAGCGAGGAATATGTGAAAAAAGGGTTATTTCGATAGGAAATTCCAATACCTCGCTCTGTGTAGCACTAACACAATTGAAATAGGGCAGCTGATAGGATATTGATTCCTTGCCGCTATTGCCAATGCCAAAATGATTGAAGTAGAGTGAAAGTTGTGAAATGACTGTTATTTTTAGTATACTTGTATATGCAGACCTCCCGGGGAATTTTCCGCTGGGAGGTTTTTCTGATAAAAAACTTGACTCTATGATGGTCATATAGTTTATGATAATCGTATTCCATTGGATGAAAAGGCGGCTGTTAAAAACTATGAGTTGAAATAACTGCCGACTCTTAGAAAAATGGAATGAGTAAAAAGAAAGGATAAGAATATCATGGATACAAAAAACAGGATTGAAATATTAAAGGACAGGTTAAATAAGCTGGTCGCTAACGACAAAGAGAATATTGGAGCGCAGAGAAGAATCCGGAGGGAAATACGGAACCTGGAGAAATCTTTACAGGAAGCGCAGCCGGTATGTCAGGAAACGGCCGGAGAATAAGCAGGATATGGGTAAAATTGATAAAATAAGCAGATACGCTGCAAAACGAAAGTCTGGGAAGTTAAGAACGCTTGCCTATGACAGTGACAAGGCAGTCCGTATGGCTGCAATCGAAGGCTTGGGGAAAGTGGCTGATGATACCTCCGCAGAAAATGCGCTGGTTATGCTTCTGGGAGACAGTGATTGTGAAATAACGGATGCTGCTGCCGCAGCTCTTGAAAACTTTAGCAGCAATTATGCCAGGGTTCAGCTGGAATATTATTATGCGAAAAAGAAAGACAAGGTAGCTTTAGAGACTCTCAGAGCTTCCTATACGCAGGAAAATCAGGCAGTTAAGGACCGGGAATGATAATGCTGGCAGTCACGCTTTAATTTTACGCGGTTCCTGGCGCGGCCCGTACAGAAAGACAAACATATGATACGGAAAGGAAAAGGTGGTGCCATGTGCTGAAGGAGGCTCAAAAGCTGGATGCAATTGCCTGGAAAGCCGGACAGGAGAAGATATCGTATGGGAAATTTATTATTTCTTTATCAGAGGATGAAAAGAAACAGATTTATGAAGAATACGAACTCCAGTATAATGAAAAACAGGAAGAGGAAAATAAGCGTATTCTGAGAATGAAATTGAATGCCGCTGCGCAGAAAGAGAAGGGAAAACAAAGAAAAAACAGACCGATTTGGTGAAATCACGGGATGTTATGAAATGGGGAGTTGTAAAGGCAGCTGTTGGAATTGAAAACCGACAGCTGCCTTTTTTATGCACAGGGGCGCGTAAGGAGTATTGTGGCTTGCGCCACACGCGTCTCCGCTACCGCTCCGGTCGTTGCTAAACGCGTGCCACTGGCACGCAGCAACCGCGCAGGCGAGTAGGAGTTCGGCCAGCTGCCTCCTACTCGATTTCACAGGGGCGCGTAAGGAGTTTTCAGGAATTTGCTAATTCTGCCCCGAGCAAGTATCCTTCTGTAAGCGTCCGTCCGACTGCTACGCCGACAATGTATTCCGGATAGTTGTGTGCGAAGAATCCTCCGCTGCAGTCACCGGCAGCATATAATCCTTCAATCGGACTGCCATCGCTGTCAAGCACCTGCATTTCAGTGTTGATCCGCAGGCCGTCCAGGGTGCATAAGAGGCTGGCACCCTGACGGCAGCCGTAGTAAGGCGGTGTGTTGACCGGAAGGAGGCGGTAAGCTTCCTTGCCAAAATCCTCATCTTCTCCTTTTTCACACAGCTCATTGTATCTTTCTACTGTAGCGACAAAAGTATCAACCGGTATGTCCAGTTTTTCAGCAAGCTCTTCCAGTGTGTCTGCAGACTGGATCAGTCCGGCTTCTTCCAGACCGCCAAGGAGACCCTGTTCGGCTTCATAGCTGAAAATCTGCAGTTTGCCGCCGCTTTCGCTTGGCTCGATCCGCGCACAGCCAATCTGCTGGAACTGCTTTACCTGTTCCATCCAGTTGCTGTCGTAAATGGTATTGTAAAGATGGCCCGGCTCCATATAGGCCGCATGGAGGATAAAGTCGTAAGGGACGCTTTCGTTGCAGAAGCGTTTGCCGTTCAGGTTTACCTTCAGCCAGGGCTGGCTTCCAAGATGGAAATATCCGCTTTTATCCCAGTTGCCATCAGATGTTTCTCCCGGGGCTATGACACCGCGGTCAAAGAGCATGGCGGTCGGATCAGGATCTTTATCCGCCCCAATCCACATAGCTGCTTTGATGCCGTCGCCGGTGTTGAGGGAGGAGGCGTCCGCTTCGACAGTACTCAGGTAAGCATCCGGGTTCAAAGCGGCGAGCATTTCTTTATTGTATGCGTAGCCGCCGCAGCAGAGGGCGACGCCCTTTGAAGCATTGATGCGGATATAACTGCCGTCTGGGTTCTGTGCGATTGCCCCGGTGACCCGCCCGTCTGAATTTTGTTCCAGCTTCACCAGAGGGGTTTCATAACGGATTTCGGCACCATTATCCAGGGCATAACTGGTCAGGATGCTCAATCCGTATGAAGCTGTTGCCTCGCTGTAATAGTTTTCCTCTGTATTGTCCTGGAAATTATGCATAACAGGCGGTACATAGTAGGTATCATGACCGCCCTGGCCAACATCCCATTCCATATGGAGAGAGACATCCGGATTATACTGCTTTACTATGCTGTAGTACCAATCAATCGCTTCCCCGCTGTGGTTGATCCAGAGACGGATCAGGCTCTCATCGCAGCGGTGACTTGCGTAACGGCAAAGCTCTGCCGCAAGCTTATTTTTGTCAATATCAATATTTGCTGCGTTTGCTTCTTCCGTTCCGACAGCTCCAAGCCAGTGGCGTTCATTCATACTGCTGATGCTTTTTTCGATTACCAGGACGTTTGCACCGTTCCCCGCCGCTCTGGCGGCTGTCATAAGTCCTGCATTCCCTGCACCCACCACAAGGACTTCCGTGTTAACCGTTTCAAGGATTTCATCTTCCGATATTTCCGGCGCACTTCCGAGCCAGTCTGTATTTGAAACGGAAGCAGATGTATCTTCAGCGGAAGCGGCAACATTTTCCACGATGCCGCCATTGCTTGCCTGATAAATACAGTTTGCTGCGGCGGCCTGCACTGCGCCGCTGGTTTCTGTAGCCCCTGATACGCCGTCCACAAGGCTGCTTTGAGCATTCAGGATTTTCTCCGCCAGTTTTTCCGCGGCTGGTACGCCGATGCTTTCCGTTTCACCGGAAGCATCAATAGTTACATCCAGTATGCTGGATTCATCAAACGTCATCGTGACAGTCACGATACCGCCATGTCCATTTGCGGATGCGGTATAGGTTCCTGGTGTGTAAAGATTTCCAGCTGCGGATGTGCTTTCCTCCGCCGATACGCCGGTATGGAAAATCCCCATTGCAGCTGTGCTCACAGCCCCGGCTGCCAGACCTTTCATAAGATCACGTCTTGAAAAACTTTTCTCCATTCCTGTTTCCTCCTTCTGTAAAATCCTTTGGCTGAGATAATGCAGTACCCTTAGAGCGAATACCGCAGTAAAGTGTTATGTGTGGTTACCAGAATTATAACAGGATTCCTCTTGTATTTATAATGAAATTATTTTATAATATATAAATAAAATTTATAAAAAAGGAGACGGGGACAGGCGATGACAATTCAGATGCTCAGGTGCTTTACTTCTGTTGCAAAACATTTAAGCTTTTCAAAGGCTGCAGATGAGTTATATATCACACAGCCTGCGGTAACACATCAGGTACAGATGCTGGAGTCAGAGCTGGATGTGCGGCTGCTTGACCGGACGCAGCGGAGTGTTGTCCTGACACCGTCCGGCATTTCTTTTTACGGGGATGCGGCGGATATCCTGGAGCGGATTTCTCTGGCGGTAGAACGGGTGCACGATGCGGATATATTTAAAGATACACTTTATGTGGGATGTCAGACTACTTTGCAGATGGACCGGCTGCCGCAGATCTATGAGAAATACAGGGAATGCTGCCCGGATATATACATTAATACGATAGAGCTTTCTGTTGATAACAAAGGACGTTTAACACAGTCAAGGGAGTTTGACGCAGCCTTCCTTACAAAGGACTGCGCAGACAATCTGAAGGATTTTCGGTATTATCCTCTTGTTTCCGGGAGGTTCTGCTGTGTTGTCCCAACTGAGCACAGGCTGGCAGGATTTGAGGAAGTTTCGGAGGAAGATCTGGCTGGGGAGGTACTGATTTGCCTCGATACGCTGCTGTGTCCGCCTGAAATGAGTCAGATACAGACGGAACTGCGGAGAAATTGCGTGAAATCAAAATTTTACCGGAGTACGTCATCGATTTATACGGTATTGATGATCCGTGGAAACCTTGGCATTGCAGTCATGCCGGATTTTGTCTGCCCGTCGGCACCGGATATTGCGGTGGTTCCTTATAAAACAGATCTTGTGCCGGAATTTGGGATAGTTGTCCGTGCAAAAAATAATCTGCGTAAAATAAAACAGTTTGTTACGGTTGCGCAAAAGGTATACTCCGGGACAGAAGCGCCTAAGCAGAAATAGGAAAATAATTCTTTACCGGACAGGGGATGTATAATATCTCCTGTCTTTTTTCATGCATAGAGCCGGGCGGGGTAATTTTGCGGATAAAACAGACACTCATTATGGTGCTCGAAAATTCAAAAAAACTCTTGATTCTATGATTATCATAGGGTTTAAGATGCATCATGGATTTCATGAAACCAAAAATTTTTGAAATGGAGGCTGTATTGAGTATGACATCAGAAGCAATCGAAAAAAATCCACTTTCATCGGAACCCATCGGGGGACTGATGCTGAAATATGCAATCCCGAGCGTCATATCGCTTGTGGTAAATTCTTTGTATAACATTGTCGACCAGGTTTTTATAGGCTGGGGTGTTGGTACACTGGGAAACAGCGCAACGAATGTGATTTTCCCTCTGAACATGGTTATGATGGCGCTTGCACTTCTGCTCGGAGACGGCGGTGCCGCATACCTCAGTCTGGAGCTGGGCCGCGGTAACCAGAAAAAAGCGGAAAAGGGGGTAAACAATACTTTTTCATGGCTGATTATCACAGCGGTCCTGTTTTTTATCGTCTGCGTTATTTTCCTGAAGCCTTTAACCGGATTATTTGGAGCGACACCGGATAATCTTGAGTATGTTATGGCATATGGAAAGATTGTGCTGCTCGGTTTCCCGTTTGCCATGGTAGGATGTGGTATGTGCTCGCTGATCCGTGCGGACGGTACGCCGCAGCTTACCATGATTGCCATGGTTGCCGGCTGTGTGTCAAACATTATTCTGGATGCCCTGTTTGTACTTGGGTTTGGCTGGGGCATGGAAGGCGCAGCTATCGCCACAGTGATCGGGCAGATTATCAATTTTGCAGTCAGCATGTGGTATGTACCGCGTTTTAAGACTGTAAAAATCAAAGCATCGGAAATGAAACCGGAATTTTCCTTCCTGAAACGGATTTCCGGGCTTGGTATATCCAGCTTTGTCTCCCAGATTGCAGTCGCAATCGTTATGACCGTGATCAATTATTATCTTGTCCACTGCGGAGCCGCTTCGGAATATGGTTCCGATATTCCGCTGGCAGCGTTCGGAATTGTAATGAAGTTTAACACCATACTGACATCTATCGTAACAGGTATCGCGACCGGCTCCCAGCCAATCGTTGGATATAATTATGGATGCGGCGATTATTCGAGGGTAAGGAAATCCTTTTATCTGGCTTCCGGGGCAGCAACGGTGACAGCCATTGTTTTCTTCCTGATTTTCCAGCTGTTTCCGCACCAGCTTACGGCTCTGTTCGGGAACCAGGGCGACCTGTATACGGAATTCTCCGTGATGTCATTCCGGATTTTCCCTCTGCTTTGTTTCCTGAATGGATTTACCACGGTGACGGCCATATTTTTCCAGTCCATCGCGAAACCGATCATTTCCGGATTGATATCGCTGAGCCGGCAGATCATCTTTTTGATTCCCGCAGTCATAATCTTCTGCAGCTTTATGGGACTTACAGGGGTGCTCTGGGCAGGACCTGCGGCAGATGGGCTGGCTTTTCTGCTGGCATTGCTGTTTATCGTCTGGGAGCTTCGGAAGCTGGGCGGTGAGAAGCATTATAAAGAGGCGGGTGCCTGAAAAAGAACAGGATGTAAAAATGGAATTTCCAAAACCGTAACCGTGTTTTATGTGGAGTGAAATTTCGAGAGTATATAAAGAATGAGGAGGAATCAGACTTATGAAACGAATCATAACAATCAGCCGTGAGTTGGGCAGCGGGGGACGCACCATCGGGAAGCTGGTAGCAAACCGCATGGGAATCCCATATTACGACAGGGAACTGATCGACGAAGCGGCAAAGGTGTCCGGGCTTTCGCCCAGATACGTAGAGACTAACGAACAGAAAGCAACCGGCAGCTTTCTCTATAACCTGGTCATGGGAACCAGTTACGGCTATGGCATCCTTCAGGGGGCAAACAGACAGACGCTGCCTCTGACAGAACAGATTTATGCGGCACAGCAGGAAGTGATTACGAAATACGCAAACTCCGGCAGCTGCGTGATTGTGGGCAGGTGCGCGAATCATATCCTGAAAGGGCGGAATGATGTTCTGCGCGTGTTTATTTATGCGGATATAGAAAAACGCCTCGAACACAGCGTAAAGACCTATGGGATGTCAAAAGATACCGCAAGGGAAGAAATCGAGCGGTCTGACCGGGAACGGGCGCGCCATTACAGCGCGTTTACGGATAGAAAATGGGGCGACCGGCATAATTACGACATCATGCTGAACAGCGGTGAGCTTGGATATGATCAATGTGCAAAAATCATCTGTTCGATTGCGGAAACGGATGTGTAACGGGATGTGGCTTCGCCGTTTGAACGGTGGAGCCACGATAATAAATCGAGTATAGACCGATCCTGAATAATGAAAGTGCTGCCTGCCCACAATAAGGGGCAGGCGGTTTTCTGCTTTCTGCCTTGAAATCCGGTAAAAGAAAAGTATAATTATAGTGAATGGCAAATGCCGTTTCCTGTAAAATCAGAATGAGGAAAAGGAGAGCAGGCGATAATGGAAAATTATCTGTCAATCGGTGAAGTGGCGAAGATCAGAAACATCGACGTCCAGTCTCTTCGTTATTATGAAAAGCTTGGAATCCTGATCCCGGCCTATATCAATCCCCAGACCGGGTATCGCTATTATTCCATGGAACAGCTTATGATACTCGACACTGTCATTTTATGTATTGACCTGGGGATACCGCTCAAGCGTTTAAAGGAATATGTCGACTCTGACGGGCAGCTGGAATTTGAACGGCTGCTGCGGGATGGAAAGAAAATTGCTGAAGAAAAAATAGCAAAAATAAATGCCGGCCTTGATTCGATCGACCGGACGCTGCGGCATATCAATGAACAAAAAGCCTTTCAGGGGCGGACAGGGCATTATTCGCGCTATATTTACGAACGCTTTATTATTTCGATTCCCTGTGAAAAAAAGATGGAAGCTAAGACATATGAAAAGAACCTGACGCATTTGTTCGACCTGGCAAAGCAGGACGGCCTTCATGCTTCTTTTCCGCATGGGACGATTTCTGCCTATTCCGATGGGAAGTATCTGGGTACAAAAATGTTTCTGGAAGTAGCCAGGGACAGCTCTGACAAGGCGGAATTCTTGCCAGGCGGAAATTATCTCTGCTATCAGGAACCAAGAGAAAACCGTTCCGATCCGACAGCAATCTTTCCAGGTGAGTTTTTTGCCGGAAAAGATGTGGATGTGATTGTGTCAAGTATGTCGCCGAATACATACAAGTACGATAAAGTAATTATGGAGTTTCAGGTAATTACGTAAACCAACGGCAAAAGCGTCAGGAGAGAGGGTTTTATGAACAGCTGCACGTCGTTCGGCATGAAAGTGGGGATTGGCCTTGGCTCCGCCGTGGCAACATGGATTCTGGCGTTTGGCGGATACGATGGAACTCTTGAAGTTCAGAGCGCGTCTGCCGTGGCGGCGATTCGCTTTGGCTTCGGCTATTTTGGAGCCATATTAAGTGCGGTACTCCTGGTTCTGCTTCTTCTTATGAATATTGACAAGAATATCAAGCAGATTCAGAGCGAACTGCAGGCAAAGAAGAGGGCATAATAATACTGAAATCAATATCCGGCCGTGTACTGCGGGGATAAAATACCGGACGCGGCCGGCTCATCGGAGGGAAGGGACAGAAAATGTCACAGGCAAGCGATACAATAAGAAGAGAGTTTAAAAAAGGGGATGATATCCGGGACGAGGGACTGACCTCGCCGGAGGATGTAAAGCGTTATGATGATATCCGCTATGGAAATGACGCGGATTGCCAGCTGCTGGACGTATACCGGCCAAAAGAAAAAGAAGGAGAAGTTATTCCGGTGATCATCAGCATTCATGGCGGCGGCTGGGTATACGGGGATAAGGAACGGTATCAGTTCTATTGCATGAGCCTGGCCCAGAGAGGGTTTGCAGTGGTGAATTTCACCTACCGCCTTGCGCCGGAATATAAGTTCCCGGCAAGTCAGGAGGACACGAACCTGGTGGTAAGCTGGGTGCTCTCCCATGCAGAGGAATATGGATTTGATACAAAGCATGTGTTTATGGTGGGCGACTCTGCCGGTGCACACGCACTGGGACTTTACGCCGGAATCTGCACGAATGCGGATTACGCCGCGCAGTTTCCGTTTACGGTGCCGGAAGGATTCCGTCCGACAGCGATCGCTTTGAATTGCGGCGCTTACTGGATGGATGAAAAAGTGGGTATGGATGGTCTGACGATGGCTCTGATGGCAGATTTATTTGAAGACGGAGCCACAGAGGAAAATATGGAGAAAATCTGTGTTCCAAAATACATTACGGAGAATTATGTTCCGACTTATTTCATGACCTGTACGGGGGATTTCCTCCTGACACAGGCGCCGCTCCTTTACAACAAACTTCTGGAATGCCGCGTGCCCTGTGAGTTTCAGTTTTATGGAGATAAGGACCACGAGCTGGGGCACGTATTCCATTTGAATATGAAGCTGGAGATTGCCGCGAAATGCAATGACGCGCAGTGTGAATTTTTCCGGAAGTTCCTGTAAAATACAGGGAAAGCGGTTGAAGTGGAATGGGGACTTATATGAAAACAAGAACATTTACAGGAACAACAAACCCGGAGGTGCAGCCCTTTGAGGTGGCACACCGCGCCGTGCAGCAGCTGTGCAAAAGCACAGGGACTATCCGAGATTGTATTTGCGGATGAACCGGCAGGGCTTCGTCTGAACAAAAGCTATTTTGTAAAGGACGGCCGGATTGTGCCGGAACCATTCGAGAAAGGTCTGGAGGGAGGTTTTCTCTGCCGGAATCAGGAAAAGCCGGAGGGGGAAGAATATTTCCAGTATTGTACCGCTTTTCCAGTGGGAACCGCACTGGCACAGACATGGGATCAGATTCTTGTCGCGGAAGTCGGTAAGGCGGTCGGAGAAGAGATGCAGAGTCTGCTTGTCACCTCGTGGCTGGCACCTGGCATGAACATCCAGCGAAATCCTCTGTGCGGAAGGAATTTTGAATACTATTCGGAAGATCCGCTGCTGACCGGAAGGATTGCAGCAGCGATGACTGACGGCGTACAGTCACAGAAAGGCTGCGGTACGACCATCAAGCATTTTGCCTGCAACAATCAGGAGGACAATCGGCAGGGTTCCGATTCCATCCTTACTGAGCGAACACTGCGGGAAATTTATCTGAAAGGATTTGAGGTCGCCATCCGGGAATCACAGCCAATGATGATCATGACCAGCTACAACAAGATCAACGGTGTCCATTCCGCAAATAATTATGATCTCTGCACGAAAGCGGCCAGAGATGAATGGGGCTTTCAAGGTATGATCATGACAGACTGGACGACCACTCACAATGGCCCCGAATGCACCGCGGCAGGCTGTATGCGCGCCGGGAACGACATGGTCATGCCAGGCAGACCGGAAGACCAGGAAAATATCCGACAGGCGCTGCACAATGGATCACTTGATATAAAAGATCTGAAAGCATGCATCTGTCATTTGGTAAAGGTAATCTGGGAATCAAATATGTACGAGTAAACGATCGGGCAATTCTGTTTTGGAATAAAAGCTAAAATGGAATTGCCCGTATGTATTCCTGAGCCGGATAAACTGGAACCGAAATTTTGCCATGCCCGCAGCTGTCGAAAATCTTCTGCTTCGACGGCTGCGGGCTTTTTTTTATGCACCGGCCGCGCATGGAATTCTGGCAGCTTTGCTGCCTGCGGCCGGCGCGGCGAGTAGGAGCCGACAAGCTGCCTCGTACTTAATTTGAAATAATGCCATGGTTGCGTGCTGCTGACCACACATTGATTTGTATTTGTTTGTGGAAGAATGGATGAATTTATGATAGTATTCCATCATGAAAGAAGTAGGACATCTATGAGGAAGGACTGTTGCTGCTCTGGCAGTAACAGAATGGCGGCGTCTTATGCGGCAGGAAATACAGACAAATTGGATGGCGTTATCTTGCTGGCTGCTTACGCAACAAAAGATATGGGAGACCTTGCAGTGCTTTCCATTTACGGCAGCAATGATGGTGTCCTTAGTATGGAAAAGGTTGAAGCTGGAAGAGAGTATT
>Ga0192274_1124_pt1 | contig 11648 bp, 9 predicted proteins | sample Koala_Koa24_G3_FD_131266 | JGI IMG/M metagenome (GOLD analysis project Ga0192274, IMG submission 131266) | Enriched cells from koala feces incubated with labeled cellulose particles, San Francisco Zoo, California, United States - Koala_Koa2-4_G3 ... | reverse complement strand
ACGAAGATGCCCAGATACATTTTAAAAAGACTGGCGATGATGGTTGTGACACTGTTTGCCATTATGCTGGTGACTTTTCTGATTATGCACGCGATTCCCGGAGGACCATACAGCGCCGGGAAACGGCTTCCTGAGGATATTCAGGCAGCTCTGGATGAAAAATATCATCTGAATGATCCACTCTATGTTCAATTCTTTGATTATGTGAAGGGAGTACTTCAGCTGGATCTGGGGCCTTCCTTCCGATATGAGGGTCTTTCGGTCAATGATCTGATTGCGCAGGGATTTCCTGTTTCCGCTACGCTCGGAGTGCTTGCCATGCTGTTTACTCTGGTGATAAGCGTACCGATGGGGATTATTGCGGCATTGAAGCACGGTAAATGGCAGGATACACTGATCAGCGTGGTGACGACGATTGGAGTCACGGTTCCATCTTTTGTCATCGCAACGCTTTTGGAATACTTTCTCGCATACAGGCTGCGGTGGTTTCCAATTTATGGAGTGGAGAATCCGAAGGGATATATTCTGCCCATGATTGCGCTGTCCGGCTATTATCTGGCTTTTGTGACGAGACTTACCCGCTCCAGCCTGATGGACGTCATGCGGATGGATTATATCCGTACCGCACGTGTCAAGGGACTCACGGAGACGCAGGTGGTGGTGCGGCACGGGCTGCGCAATTCTCTGATTCCGGTGGTGACCGTGTTAGGCCCGACGCTTGCGGGACTTCTGATGGGTTCTTTTGTAGTGGAACAGATCTTTGCCCTGCCGGGGATGGGACGGTTTTTCGTTCAGAGTATCACGAACCGGGACTATACGGCGATCATGGGATTTACGCTTTTTTACGCGACGGTTCTGGTAGTGCTGGTATTTCTGGTAGATATTCTGTATTGCCTGATTGATCCGCGAATTAAGCTGGCGGAGTGACGCCGGATGGAGAGAGATAGTCAAATGATGAGAGATTTTACGGAAAAAGACTGGGAAGCACTGGATGTGCAAGACCGTGAGGAAGAAAAAATAGCCGGTGAGAGCGTTTCGCTGGGGCGGGAGGCTTTTTACCAGTTCAGAAAGAAAAAAACGGCAGTCCTGGGTGTGGTTCTGGTTTTATTCATACTGCTGTTTGCGATCGTGGGTCCTTTTTTTACTACACATTCCTATGATGAACAGACGCTGGTATATGTGAGTATGTCGCCGATCCTGAAAGTTTATGTCATCAATGACAATTATTATTATGTCACCTCCGGAAGCAAGGTGATTGCGATCAATCAGGATGGAACTCTTGGTGAGACGATCCGCTCGGACAGTGAGGATATGACGAACAAACGGTATGTGTTCACGATTGAGGGGGAGACCTATTATCTGAATTATCGGAACAGTCCGTCTACCCTGGAGGATACGGATGGAAATATCCTTCCGACGAGCCGCGTGCTCAATAAGACCTATCCGCTTGGCACAGATGACCTGGGGAGAGATATTCTGGTGCGGCTGATGTATGGCGCGCGTGTTTCTTTGACGGTGGCGTTTGTGGCGACACTGGTGACGCTGCTGATCGGGACTCTGTATGGGAGTATCTCCGGATACCTTGGCGGAATGGTGGATAACGTGATGATGCGGATTGTGGATATCATCAGCGCGATTCCTCTGACAATGTATGTGATTCTGATCATGGTGCTTTTCGATAATGGAGGACTGGTCAGCATCATTATTGCGATTGGGTCTGTTTACTGGGTGGATATGGCCAGAGTGGTAAGAGGAGAAATTCTGACTCTGAAAAAGCGCGAATTTGTGGGGGCGGCCCGAACGATGGGCAGCAGTACCGGATATATTTTGCGGAAGCATCTGATTCCGAATGCGTTAGGACCGATTATTGTGACAGCGACGATGCAGATTCCTTCGGCAATCTTTACAGAAGCATTTATGAGCTTTATCGGGCTTGGCGTATCCGCACCGATGGCTTCATGGGGCATGATGTGCAATGACGCGCTGGAAACCATGCAGACCGCGCCGTATCAGCTTGCGTTTCCTGCGATTGCGATTTGTATCGCGATGTTTGCGTTTAATTTTATCGGAGACGGACTGCGGGACGCGTTTGATCCGCAGATGAGAAAATAAGGGAGAGAAAGCGCGATGGAAGAACCGATTTTGCAGATAGAAAATTTACATACCTCTTTTCACACCAGAGCGGGAGAGGTGCAGGCGGTGCGCGGGCTTTCTTTTCAGCTGCAGAAAGGAGAAATTCTGGGCATTGTGGGAGAATCAGGCAGCGGGAAGAGCGTGACTGCTCTCTCGATCCTGGATGTGCTTCCGGAGAACGCATTTCATTCGGAAGGCAAAATTCTCTTTGAAGGAAAGGATCTGCTCAAAGCGACAAAGAAGGAACTCCGCAAGGTGAGAGGTGGGCAGATCTCTATGGTTTTTCAGGACCCGATGACTTCGTTAAGTCCGCTGATGAAGATCGGAAAGCAGATTGAAGAAGCGATACTGCAGAATGTACAGGGCGCAACGAAGGAACAGGCCCGGGCGAAAGCACTGGAGATGCTGCGCAAGGTTCATATTCCGGATCCGGAGAGCCACTATGGCTGTTATCCGCATGAGCTTTCCGGCGGAATGCGGCAGAGAGTCATGATTGCGATCGCCCTTTCCTGCGACCCGAAGATTGTGATTGCGGACGAGCCGACGACTGCATTGGATGTGACGATTCAGAAGCAGATTTTGCTGCTTTTGAAGGAAATGTGCCGCGAGATGCAGCTTTCTGTGATTTTTATCACGCATGATCTGGGCGTGGTAGCGCAGCTCTGTGATCGTGTGGTTGTACTCTATGGCGGGCTGAAGATGGAAGAAGGGACAGTTTTCGAACTGTTTGAAAATCCCGGACACCCTTATACTATGGGACTGCTGGAATCTGTGCCCAGAGTAGATCAGGATAAGAATGCCAGGCTGCAGCCAATACCGGGCTCGCCTCCGGATCTGCTTTCCCCGCCGCAGGGATGCCCCTTTTATTCCAGGTGCAGATATGCGCGCAGGCTGTGTGTGAGCGAGCGGCCGGAGAAAATAATGTTATCCCAGACACATGGCAGTGCCTGCTGGCTGAATCATCCAGGGGCTCCTGCTGCGGGAAATCCTTTTGCGGAAAGGCAGGTGGGAAGATGACAGAGACAGGAAAGCATCTGCTGGAGGTAAAGGATCTGAAACAATATTTCCCGGTGGCAGGAAACCGGCATCTGGCGGTTCGGGCGGTGGATGGCGTCAGCTTTTTTATTGACCGGGGTGAGACATTTGGCCTGGTAGGAGAATCCGGATGTGGAAAGTCCACAGTTGCCAGAGCTATTATACGGCTGAATGAGCCCACGGACGGTCAGGTTATTCTGGACGGTCAGGATATTACGCATCTGAAGGAAAAGGAACTGGTAACTGCCAGGAAAAAGATGCAGATGGTGTTTCAGGATCCCTATTCTTCTCTCAATGGGCGTATGTCCATTCGGGAGATTCTGGAGGAGCCCCTGATTGCACAGAACCGGAAGCTTTCAAAGGAAGAGCGGGCGCTGAAAGCCAGAGAGGCGCTGCTGCGTGTCGGCCTTTCCGCAGATTATCTGAACCGGTATCCGCATGAGTTTTCCGGCGGACAAAGGCAGCGAATCTGCATCGCACGGGCTCTGATTGTGAATCCGGAGTTCCTGATCTGTGATGAGGCGATTTCTGCGCTGGATGTGTCGATTCAGGCACAGGTTGTAAATATGCTCGGCGACTTTCAGAAGGAATACGGTCTGACGTATCTGTTTATCGCGCATGACCTTTCGATGGTACGCTATGTTTCCCATCGTGTCGGTGTGATGTATCTGGGGCATCTGATGGAAGTGTGTGAGAGCGAGGAAATTTACCGGAATCCGCTGCACCCCTATACACAAGGACTCCTCGCATCCATTCCGGTAGCAAATCCCAGAGAGGCCAGGGCGAATGAGACGCCTGCGATTGAAGGCGAGGTGCCAAGTCCTCTTTCACCGCCGGATGGCTGTGCGTTCCATACCCGGTGTCCGCACGCAAAAGAGATCTGCCGCAGCGTCTGCCCGCAGATGAAGGATATGGGGGACGGACACTTTGTATGCTGCCATCTGTATGAGTAATCTCAGGGTGCCGGATATTTGCGGCTCGCATCTTTTAGCCAGGTAAGCCAAATGACAGTGAAACGATATAGATAGTAAAAGGACAGATGTCTTTACTATAAATGTGCTTACGGTAACTATTCAGAAACTGAACAGTTATGAATTTAAGAATCAGGAGGATAACAACATGAAACAGAAAATTTCCAGACGTGCGTTTCTGCAGGGCTCCGCGGCGGCTCTTGCCTCGACTGCTCTTTGCGGAAGCCTCTCCCTTTCTGCGGGAGCGGAAGAGTCTGAGCAGGTATTCCGCTACGCGATCACAGACGATCCGGACAGCCTTGACCCGGGCTATACACTGAACTCCTTTGCGTCTCCGGTGTTTTATAACTGCTTTGTCGGGCTGGTGCGCTATAATACAGACAGCGAGCTGATCCCTGGAGCGGCAGCAGACTGGACGGTTTCCGATGACGGCCTGGTATGGACCTTCACACTTAACGAGGGGATGCAGTGGTCGAACGGGACAGATGTGACGGCAGCGGATTTTGAGTACGCATGGCAGAGGGTTCTAACAGCGGAGTTCGGCGCGTCTGGTGCGTATATGCTGTACAATTACATCGAAAATGCGCAGAATTACTATAATGGAGAGTGTGAATGGGAGGATGTCGGCATTAAGGTGCTCGATGATCTGACGCTTGAGGTGACGCTCGCTTCTCCGTGCAGCTATTTTACCGCGCTGCTCGCGACCTGGACTTATATGCCGGTTTGCAAGGCAGTGGTATCGGAAAATGAAGACTGGGCAACGGATTATGACAATTATGTGTCGAATGGTCCGTTTACGATTGAAAGCTACCGTATGGGCGAGGCAATTTATCTGGTAAAGAACGAATATTACTGGCTGAAAGACGAAGTCAGCCTGGATCGGATCAACCTGATGATTTTCCAGGATCTTACCACTGCGCTGAATGCGTATGAGGCGGATGAACTGGATGGTCTGACCAAGGTTCCGTCCTCCAGTATTTCCAGCCTGAAAGGCAGAGACGACTTTTACAGCATTTCTCTTTTCAGCAATACTTATTGGATGTTTAATACGACGGATGAGTATCTGTCGGATCCGCTGGTACGTGAGGCTCTGACGATTTCCATCGACCGTACTGCTCTGATTGAGGATGTCCTTCAGACGAGTTCTACACCGGCTACCGGTCATGTTCCGTATGGATATATTCAGTCAGACGGCCAGGATTTCCGGGAGGCCGGCGGAGACTATGGCATTACCGCAGATCCGCAGATCGATCGTGCACTGGAATTGCTCGCGGAAGCCGGTTATGAGGATCCGTCTGAGATCACAATTCGTGTGTGCTATTATACCAGCGATACCGTAAAGAAGGTGGCTGAGACGCTTGCATCTATGTGGGAGACCAATCTGGGCATCAACTGCGAGATCGAAAGCTCTGAGTGGTCTGTATTTTATGACCAGATTCTGGATCTGGACTATGGCGTAGCAGCCATGGGAGATTCTGCGACCTATATGCATCCGATGGCATTTCTGCAGACCTATCAGGGCAGCGAGCCGCCTCTTGAGACCGGTTGGAGGAGTGAGGAATACGATGCGTATCTCGCACAGGCACTCTCCACTACGGATGAGGCCGAGGCAGATGAATGCCTGCATGCAGCCGAGGATCTGTTTATGAATGATTACGTGCTGCTGCCGTTATACTATGGTTCTTCTGCGATGATGATGAAGGATTATGTGTCGAATTGGGCAATTACTGCCTGCAGTATCGAAGTGTTCGATGGCATCGAACTGCTGGAGCACTAAAAGAAAAAGAGTGCAATCCGGACATTTTATAGAAAAAGAACTGTTCTGAATATTCGGAACAGTTCTTTTTTTAAAAAATAGTAGCGAAAATATTAAGAAAAGCTTCGCATTTTTTTGATTCCTCTGTTGTATAATAAATTCAGATACGGGCATACCGTGGATTTCTGAATGCCCGAAGAAAAGAAAATGAGCAGTGCCTTTCGCTTCAAAGAGGGGGAAGCCAGGGCATGGCTGAAGAATCTGGTTTTCAACAGCTAGGGGAGGTGCTATTTATGCGAATGTTGAGACTTGAGGGGAAAAAGGCGGCAGGTTTGCTGGCTCTTGTGACCGGCATTCTGATACTGGCCGGCGTTATTCTGTATTCGAGACGTGTGGCGCTGGTTTCGGAGGAGCTTGTCGCGGACAGTGTGAAGGTTACTTGGACGAATGATGAGATGGAGCAGGTTGATCTGACGGATCAGGCGAGAAAGGAAAAAATTGTCCGGCTGCTCGATGAATACAGCCGGGAGAATGCTCCGGCTGAATCCGGCGAGGAGGAGTTCCGGCCGCATAAGGGCGATCTGGAGATCAGCGTAAGTGATAAGAGCGGAGGTTCTCATCAGATCTATTTATCGAAGGAAGGCGAGGATTATTTCTTCTATTCTCAGGAGGAAGGGAAGGTTTATAAGATTCCTGAGGGCGACGAACTGTATCAGGAGGTAGCTGCAGCGCTTTGACCGCAGAGATACGTGTTCTAAATGGAAGAACAACCGCATAGAGTAAATAAGGGGTAACTGTGAAGGTACGGAACAGTTACAATAAGGGAATCCGAAGAGCCCCATATCTGTCAGTCAGGTATGGGGTTTTCTGCATCCGCTGGCAGAGCGGTCAGGGTAGAAACGATCTGTCTGAATTTCCTGGGAGGATCTATGCGGAAAAACAGCTGGCTGCAAAAAGTGCTCTATGGCATGATGGCTGTTCTGGGAGCTTATATTGTGTATAAAAGCGGCGCTCTTTGGGCGGCGCGTAATCAGATGCAAAAAACAGCGCAGACCGGGAGCGTACAGCAGGCAGTGGAGGATTCCGCGATGCGTACCTGGTCTCTCGCTTACACTGCGACAGTGGAAGGAAAAAAGATTTCCGGCTGGCTTGCCGCGTGGTTTGGACAGGTAGTGCCAGTTCTGAGTTATGTGGCGGAAGAGGAGCAAAATCTGGCTCAAAATGAACCGGAGACGGAAACAGAAGCGGATGACGAGATCGTTCAGGAGGTATCCGTGGGCACCATTTTTTCTCAGGCGCTCCCGCAGATGACGGATTTTTCTTATCTTCTGGCGAACTATTATACGGTGGATGAAGATACGATGGCAGACGCGGAACTCTTTGATGCGGAGGAATTGCTTTCAATGGATCTGACGATAGAGCAGGATTTATCGGTGCCGCAGATTCTGATTTATCACACGCATTCACAGGAGGCATTTACGGATTCGGCGGAAGGCGAAGTGAGCGACACGGTAGTCGGGATGGGCGAGATTCTGGCGGACGAGCTGCGCAGCTATGGATATAATGTAATTCACGACACAGGGGCGTATGATCTGGTTGACGGCGTGCTTGACCGGAGCGCGGCTTATGATTATGCCAGAGAGGCGGTTGAAGCGATTCTGGAGGAGTATCCGACCATCGAGGTAATCATTGATCTGCACCGTGACGGAGTAGAGGGCGATGAGGAGGATTTTGTGACAGAGATAGATGGGGAGGCGGTTTCTAAAATCATGTTTTTTAACGGACTTTCCCGCGATGCAAATGGGAATGCGCTTAGCTGGCTGCCGAATGATTATCTGACGGAGAATCTTGCCTTTTCCCTGCAGATGCAGGTGCTTGCAAATGCGGAATACCCGGGCTTTACCCGCAAAATCTATCTGCAGGCAGAGCGTTACAATCTGCATCTGCGCGCACGTTCTCTGCTGATCGAAGCCGGGACACAGCTGAATACGGTGGAGGAGGAGAAAAATGCGATGGCACCGATTGCAAACCTGCTCCGGCAGATTTTAGGCTGAGCACAGGCAGCCGCATTTTGAATTTTTGCGAATTTTCATGATTTTCTGTTTTGCCTGGCTGCCGGTTTGTGTTATACTATCTTGAAACGTTGCGCCTGCGGATAAAAAGAAAGCAGGTATTGAGCGGATACGGATGGAAAAATACAGTAAATCCGGGAGAACCGGGGAGGAATAAAAGAGTGACAGTAGATCAGAGCAAAATCAGGAATTTTTGTATTATTGCGCACATTGACCATGGCAAATCGACTCTGGCAGATCGGATCATTGAGATGACCGGCCTTCTGACCAGCCGTGAGATGCAGGATCAGGTGCTGGACAATATGGATCTGGAGCGGGAGCGCGGTATTACGATTAAATCGCAGGCGGTCCGGATCATTTATCAGGCGGATGATGGGGAGGAATATATTTTTAACCTCATCGACACGCCGGGACATGTCGACTTTAACTATGAGGTGTCGCGCTCGCTGGCGGCCTGCGACGGAGCGATTCTTGTTGTGGACGCGGCACAGGGGATTGAGGCGCAGACACTGGTGAATGTGTATCTGGCGCTTGATCATGACCTGGATGTGATGCCGGTCATAAATAAGATTGATCTTCCGAGCGCCGAGCCGGAGCGCGTCATCCATGAGATCGAGGATGTGATCGGAATTGAGGCGGAGGATGCGCCGCAGATTTCAGCAAAGACCGGTCAGAATGTACATGAGGTGCTGGAGCAGGTGGTGGCAAAGATTCCCGCGCCGACCGGAGATGCGGACGCACCGCTGCAGGCGTTGATTTTTGACTCCGTCTATGATTCTTACAAGGGTGTTATTATTTTTATCCGCCTGATGAATGGTTCGGTCAAAAAGGGTACGAGGATTCGCATGATGGCGACCGGCGCGGAGGCAGAGGTTGTAGAGGCAGGCTATTTCGGGCCGGGACAGTTTATCCCCTGCGAGGAGCTGAGCGCCGGTATGGTTGGTTATCTGACAGCCAGCCTGAAAAATGTGAAGGATACACGGGTCGGCGATACCGTGACGGATGCGGATCACCCCTGCGCGGAGCCGCTTCCGGGTTATAAAAAGGTCAATCCGATGGTATACTGCGGTATGTACCCGGTAGACGGGGCCAAGTACCCGGATCTGCGGGACGCGCTGGAGAAGCTTCAGCTCAATGACGCATCGCTTCATTTTGAGCCGGAGACCTCCGTGGCGCTGGGCTTTGGCTTCCGCTGCGGGTTCCTTGGTTTGCTGCATCTGGAGATCATTCAGGAGCGCCTGGAGCGGGAGTATAACCTGGATCTGATTACCACCGCCCCCAGCGTTATTTATAAGGTCTACAAGACGGACGGGACAATGATCGAGCTGACCAACCCGACCAATCTGCCCGATCCCTCGGAGATTGATTATATGGAGGAGCCGGTCGTAGACGCGGAGATTATGGTGACGACCGAGTATCTGGGAGCAATTATGGAGCTGTGCCAGCAGCGCCGCGGCATTTATGAGGGAATGGAATACATGGAAGAGACGCGCGCAAGGCTTAAATATACGCTGCCGCTGAATGAGATTATCTATGACTTTTTTGACGCGCTCAAGTCCCGTTCCCGCGGGTATGCTTCTTTTGATTACGAGATGAAGGGGTATATGCGCTCAGAGCTGGTGAAGCTGGATATCCTTGTAAACAAGGAGGAAGTCGACGCGCTTTCTTTCATCGTACATGCGGATACGGCTTACGAGCGCGGACGCAGAATGTGTGAGAAGCTGAAGCAGGAAATCCCGCGCCAGCTGTTCGAAATACCGATTCAGGCGGCGATCGGCAGCAAGATCATTGCGCGCGAGACGGTAAAAGCCATGCGCAAGGACGTACTCGCAAAATGCTACGGCGGCGATATTTCCCGAAAAAAGAAACTGCTGGAAAAGCAGAAGGAGGGCAAAAAGCGGATGCGCCAGTTTGGCAGCGTAGAGATTCCGCAGAAAGCCTTTATGAGTGTGCTGAAGCTGGATGATGACTGAGGAGGATGTATTATGAAATGCCCATTTTGCAATCTGGACAATACCCGTGTTGTAGATTCGAGACCGGCGGATGACGGGGCTTCCATCCGCAGACGCAGGATGTGCGACGCCTGCGGCAAGCGATTTACGACCTATGAGAAGGTGGAGTCAATTCCGCTTATCGTGATTAAGAAAGATCAGAGCCGGGAGCAGTACAATCGGAATAAGCTTGAGGCAGGCATCATGCGCGCATGCTATAAGCGTCCAATCCCGATCCGGGAGATCCGCGAGACCGTAGACGCGATCGAGATGGATCTGTTTAATATGGAAGAAAAAGAAATCGCGAGCAAGCTGGTTGGCGAGATTGTCATGGATAAGCTGAAAGAACTGGACGCGGTAGCATATGTGCGCTTCGCGTCCGTGTATCGGGAATTTAAGGATGTCAATACGTTTATGGATGAACTGAAGAAATTCCTGGAGTAAAAACAGCAAAAGCGGGTTACAGATGCTGCCGGAACAGTTCTTCGCCGTAAAGCGGAGTTTTTCTTATACACCCTCCGCGATTCTTGTCACCGCGACATAGATGTCGGATATTTTATACCAGGTACGGCTGCCGACGATGCCGTCCTGGGTCAGACCGAAAACGGACTGGAAGACTTTTACCGCCTGTTGTGTAGCTTCTCCGAAGATGCCGTCCGGTACGAGCTTGGGGATCAGCGGGTAATTGTTGGAAATGGCGTTGAGCTGTTCCTGAATTTTGAGCACATCCGCGCCAACTGAGCCGACCGACAGCGGGTAGCCCGGATAGGAGGACGGTACGCCGGATACCTGTTCGGCAAAATTGATATACATATCACTTCCATAGTAATAACGAATAATTTCGGAAGCCGTGTATCCCTGTTCACCGAGCGCAGCGCTTCCCCACTGCGAGAGCCACTGCGGGCAGGTTACGCGGGAACCGTCGCAGTACTGTGTCAGAATGGGCTGTTTTACGTTCGGACGGGAGAGATAGTTCTGGAATACATCGTCCACCACCTCGGAAATGCTCTCAAAAATGGTTCTTCCGTAGACCCATTTCTGGTCATAGGCGGTCGAGGATGTGATGGTGAAATCATACCGTTTATTACGGTACCATTCTGTGTAGACCCGGTTCAGGGTAAAGGACTGGATCGCCAGGATATTTGCGACCAGCGTCGCGTAAGGCCAGGTAGAATAAATCTCACTGCTCGCGACATTTTTAATATAGTCCCTGTATTGCACATAATAATCACGCGCCGTGGAATCCTGCGGCGTTCCGTCGTGTACGACAATATACTCCGGCACGACCACCTGATCCAGTACAATTTCCCCGTTCCCGCTGACCGGTTTTACTTCCGCCTCTGCGATTTTGGGCGGATAATAGCCGTAAAGGGTGGGTTCCGGAATAACAATGGTATCCGGCTGTTCATCCGGACGCGGCTGACGCAGGATTACATTCTGCAGGGAAAGCTGGCCGCTAAAAACTTCTGCTCCGCTAACGGTGACCGTCTCGTATCCCGGAGCGGATATCCGGATCGTATATTCCGCGTAAGGCTGTTCTTCTGAGGGCTCCAGAGAATATTCGACCGGCGGAGCCGCGAGTGTCACCGGCTCTGTCTGACCATTCTGGTCTGTGTGTACTTCTTCCAGGATGCTGTCCGGATCTCCGGTAAAAGAAAACTCTACCATGGCATCCGAAAGCGGAAGATTC
>Ga0192274_1107_pt1 | contig 12648 bp, 12 predicted proteins | sample Koala_Koa24_G3_FD_131266 | JGI IMG/M metagenome (GOLD analysis project Ga0192274, IMG submission 131266) | Enriched cells from koala feces incubated with labeled cellulose particles, San Francisco Zoo, California, United States - Koala_Koa2-4_G3 ... | reverse complement strand
TTTTGCCATGTTCGCTAAAGAAGATATTCAAATACCTACAATGTTCCTACTACCTTTAATAATACTCTACTTTTCTACTATGATAGTTTGTGGTCAGAACAATCTATTTCAACAGAAAAATTTAAGGGTGTTAGAAAACTCATCTTACATTAAATCTATTGGAGCGTTTGTGTTATCGTTCATGTTGATAATATCAGCAATACCTAAACCTACCATAAAAGCAGATAGAGAAGTATTCGAGAACTTAATATCTGCTAATACCATAACAGATTTCCTATTGGCTCAATTGGGAAACTTTACAGATACTTCTAACGGTTCGGGAATGTCTTTCATGACATCTAACAGAAAACTCTTTGAGGTAGAATGTTCTGAAACTGTGGCTTTAAAATCCAGAACTTTTAGCAATTACAATCTTAATAAGAACGTTTGGTTACGTTCCGATGGTGTTAAGTCTTTAATTACAGACTTCCCAGAAGATACTAACCTATACTTCAATGATAATGAATCTAGCCTACTAGACTATGATATGCAAGGCTTACTCTTGAGTAACAACTCCACCGATGAGTTTAAAGAACTACTTAATCCAGCAGAGTTTATGAACGCTATAGTGTTTGCGTGTAATAGTAATCAAGAGTTTGCACAAACCTACAATCTAACCGATACTATAGGGCAGAATCTATTTGAGGATAACATTAAAAGTGTAACCGTTAAGGCTCGTAACTTTTCAACTAGTTTCTTATTAAATCCAACGAACACCTTTGAAGTAACATCTTTTAGCGATGATAGACAGCTTACTTCCACCTATAGCGGAATTTTAAGTGATGTAAATAAACTCTCATTGTCGAACTATTCAAGCTATACTTTAAAATATTATTCCAGTGAAATTCTAAGTGACTCTAACGCATTGGATATTTTAAGTAATCTAAGTTTCGATATGTACGGAAACTTCCTACAAGACCTATATGCAATAGTTGAAAATACTAAATATGATGATGTTACTAAAGCATACATTCAAGATTATAACAACTCTGTTACGTATTCTAAGGTATTTACAGACTGCGATAGCGAAAGAATATCTGAACTTGCACAAGATATCACTAAAGGTTGCAGTTCGGATATTGAAAAGGCTATGGCTTTAGAAAACTACTTTATATCAAATGGCTACAACTACGATGCTAACTATCAAGCAGAAGATGGTGACACTATAGAAACTTTTATATTCTCTACTAAGACTGGTGCTTGTTATGAATACTCTACCTCTATGATTCTAATGGCTAGAGCTTTAGGTCTACCTGCTCGCTACGTTGAGGGATTCTTAGCTGTAAATAGCACTAACAAGACTCAAGAAGTAGATATTACTGCACAGAGTTCTCATGCGTACCCAGAAGTATTTATTAGTGGATACGGTTGGTGCTACTTTGAACCTACTCAAACCTTTACGGTTGCCGATGTAGATACTCAAAACGATACTTCACAGAATAACAGACTATTTATAGCCTCGTTAATTATGGTAGTAGGAGTATCTATTGTAGGTGTGTTTATAGTGTTTGTATATCCTAAAATATATGAATCTAATTTCCGTAAGAAGATACTTAATAAGGCAACTAAAGATTCTCTAGCTTTGATAGTCTTACGTATTAGAAAGTTAGCTAAACTTTCTAACTCTCAAACCCTAGAGGAAACTGAAAACCATATATTAAATATCTACCATGTGGATATAAAAGATATTGTGGAAACTTCTAATAAATCTTTCTACGGAAATGAAAATTCTTTGAACCTATGGCTATTAATATGAATATAATGGCTACCAATGAACCAATTATAGATATATATTGCAATATCTTACTTTTAGTAGAAATGTAATCGTAGAATAGATATACTAAACCTTGGAATACTATTGAACATATTAAGAACATAAAAGTTAGGTTAGTATCATAGAGGTACATAAAGCTTACCACTATAGATATTCCAAACAGCAGAGGTACTACTTTAAGTTTAAACTTTTTTAAGATATCTGTCATATAAATGTCACCTCCTTATTAATCACTTTGTGCTATAGATAGGTCATCATTAACTATCCAAACGTTAGGCTGAGAGTACATTCCCTTATAGCGTGGCGATAAGATAGTTTCTACAACTATACCTCTATTCTTTAAAGAGGTAACTTCAGACTTTAAGTTACCCTTAAATGAATCTGTAAATAGAATATACATACTGTCGGAAGTTTTAAGCTTAGATATCCCATTAGGGAGTCTATGTTCACCATCTTCACAGTTATGACATATGGCAACTGCTAGATTGTATACATCATCTACTGAAGTTAGCATATAACTCTTAGAATTTCCACAGTTGCAGAGCATAAACTCACACTCTATAGAGTTTCTAACGCACATACTAGCCAATGCCAAAGAACTTTCAACTAATCTTTCGAAGTTTAATATAGCATCTAGCATATTAGAGTTACTGTTATCTATAGACATATCTAAGAGTATGCATGGCTTAGATTGTGGCGATGGTTCATCTAAACGAACCATAAGGGTGTCTTTCTTACAAGATAGTTTCCAATCTATCCTTTTAGGGCTATCACCTGCAACATACTCTCTGTGTAGATATCCTAATGTAGAGCCTATGGAAAGTACATCATTTTGATGGCTTTCCTCTTCCTCATCGTTCGTGATAACACTGTTACATATGTTATTAAACAACGTTTGAGAAGATGATATCTCTATAACGTCTGGTATAATGTATATCTTAGTGTTAGTATCTATGTTTTTTAGTTTAAACCTAAAGAATCCTAGATAGTCATACATATAGGCTTCACTTACGTATATACTGCAATCCCCCGATACTTTAGCTTTAAAGTTAAAATCGCAACTTAAAGATTTCTCAAATGCCATAGATGTCCTTAACTGTGGGAACTCATCTATGGAGTAGGTATCACCATTGCATAGATGTGCTGAATATCCTACCACTACGTTTATAAACGGTACTGGAAGTATACTCTTCTTAGTAAATTTGAAAGTAACGCCTATAGGTGAACCTTTTCTATAGGTACTATCACTAGAGGATATACTAACATTCACAGCGTTTTTATTTATAAGCACAAGTATTAGTGACATCAAAGGTACTAGTATAATAAATGACATTAATAGTACCCCCGAAGTACCATCAACGAACAGAGTATACAACAACGATATTCCTAAACATACCATGTAGGATAGTAATATCTTAAGAGAGTTCATAACTTGAAATACTATTCTTTTCATACGTAGACCCTCTAAAATTACATAGGTACAGATACTCTATTGAGCAGTTCCTTAATGTACTGCGATGTGTTTTCAAACTCTGTCTTACCCTTAGCCGATAATATTATTCTATGAGCAAATATACTTTCTGCTAAGAACTTAACATCATTAGGAGTAGCATACCCTTGCGATAACATATAGGCTCTAGCACGGCAACCCTTATACATAGCTATACTTCCTCTAGGGCTAATACCTAACGATATATTGTCATCGTTTCTAGTAGCGTTAGCTAAGTCTACTATGTACTTTTTAACACTCTCAGATACTTCTACCTTTAATACTTCTTGCTTAATGTTAGTTATATCTTGTAGTGTTACAACGGATTGCACCTCGTTGTTAGTGGCTGAAGTATTCTTATTAGAGCGTTCTAATATTAAAAGTTCCTCTTTTGCAGTAGGATATCCCATACTTATACGCATAAAGAACCTATCCATTTGAGCCTCTGGTAGATGATACGTTCCATACGTTTCTATAGGGTTTTGAGTAGCCAATACCATAAATGGTTCTGGTAATGCATGAGTAACACCATCTAAGCTAATTTGATGTTCTTCCATAATCTCAAGTAGGCTAGATTGTGCTTTAGGTGATGCCCTATTAATCTCATCGGCTAGTAAAAAGTTACACATTGCCACACCCTCTTTGTATTCAAACTCTAAGGTCTTTTGATTTACTAAAGAAAATCCAACTATGTCCGAGGGCATAATATCGGGGGTAAGTTGTATTCTATTAAACTTACCGTTTACCGCACTAGATAGTGCAGATATTAACTTAGTCTTACCAACCCCAGGGACGTCTTGTATTAGTACATGACCATCACATAGTAGACTAATTATAACCTTTTCTATAACCTCATCTTTGCCGACTATAACGCTTTGGATACTGTTAGTTAGTCTGTTAATAGTTTCATTCATACTTAAGTACTATCCTTTCATAATAATATCTATAACCTTGTCCAAACTTTCAACGCAATCGAACAAGAGTTCTTTTGTAGCTAAGTCTGGTTGAGTTAAGTCAGGAATCATTATAGGTTTTAAACCTGCCCTATATGCCGAAAGTATCCCGTTAGGACTATCTTCTAAGGCTATGCACTCACTAGGTAGAAGTCCAACCTCTTCACAAGCTTGTAGATATACATAAGGTTCAGGTTTTCCTACCTTAACCATAGTAGCACATACTATGTTATTAAACTTATCAAAGACGTTGATACTTTTTAAGTACTTTTCAGTCCTAGGATAGTCTGTAGCAGTAGCAACTGCCCTCTTGATATCATTAGCTTGTAAAAACTCTAAAAGTTCATCAAGACCCTTCTTTTTTTCTATACCATAGGTTTTAATGTGTTCGTTCATAAGTTCCATACGTCGGTTGCGAACAGATATTACATCGAAGTCTTGACCAAAGACTTCTTTAAACTTAGGTATAGAATATTTAGAACATAAACTTCTCATGGGATATATCATTTCAGGAGTACATTCATATCCAAACTCCTTGCAGGCTTGACACCAAAACTTAATCAATAGTTTTTCAGTATCTATCATAAGCCCGTCCATATCGAAGATTACACCTTTTACATTCAACATAAAAAAATACCTCCTAATAGAAACATTATATCATTTAGAGTTCACTCTAAGTCAATATCCACGGATAAAATTATTTTTAGGATATTTAAAATATCTAACTATTTGATTATAACATATCTTTAAAATATTAGCAATAAGCATATTTGTTGTGAATAATATCAGTATTTTTTTGAATTTTTAAAATATTCTTGCGAAAAAGTACCAATCTTTTTAGAAATTTATTGACTTTTAAAGTACGTAATGCTATAATAATATTCAACGTAAGTGGTTGAACTGCACACACGTGCAATAAAATATTCACTATAATAACTTTGAAAGGATTCATTATGGATAAGTATCTAATGTTTGCAACTTGCATTGTAGTAGCAGTGTTTTCTTTACTTACTGCTTGTGATACTATGCAATCGACTGAACAGCAAAGCATCGATACCACCTATGAAGTAAGTACATCGCAAGTAACTACTACCGAAGTTACAACTACTGAAACTACTACAGTTGCCAAAGTATATCTTAAGGATAGAGATAGAATATCGGCAGAGTTTATGCCTGTAGAAACTATAACTATCGGTAGCAACGTAGAAGAAACTAGCACCGTGGAAATAACCTCTCAAACTACAGAAACCACTACAGAAACTACTACCGAAACAGAACAGTACTACACTGAACTTTCTAACACAGAATTTGATATGGTTTGTGCAGTGGTTCAAGCAGAAGCCAATAGTGGCAGTGTACAGTTTAAAGAGTATATTGCAGGTATTATATACAACAGAGTACAAAGTGACCAGTTCCCTAATACTGTATATGGTGTGCTGACTCAAGAGAATCAGTTTGGTAGCATAAGTAACTACTATTATAACACCTACCCCATAGATGATGATACTCGCTTAGCAGTATCCAGAATATTTAGTGGGTACGATTCATACATACTATATAATCTAAATGGAGCGGTATCATACTGTAATCCAAACTTAGTGAGTAATTCTACTTTAAATTGGTTTGAAACCTCATTAAGATTTACATACCAATGCTCAGAATATATCGATGGCATAACATGGGTGCATCGATTCTATGCATTGCCCTAGTTCTAAATATTTTCATACTAAAATATTTATTATTCATTTGACATATTTGGAACTTTATGCTATAATTAACTTGTGTTATATGTTACTATAAACTATGTTATAGTACATACCATACATTATCATTTTAGGAGGATTTTTGTTATGAAATATGAGGAAATCGTGAAGAGCGTAAAAGATAGCTTTACTACTGTAGATGTTAGCGACTATAAGAATCATCTTGCGGTACAGTTTAATATCATAGGCGAGGGTGAGGGTGCTTTCTATGTTGAACTTAAGGAAGGCTCAATAGATGTTCAACCTTACGAGTATTATGATAGAGATGTTATATTTACTTTATCTGCAGTAGACCTATTCGCTTTAATAGATGGTGAGTTAGACCCAGTTAAGGCATATCTTAACGGTAAAATTAAGGTTAGTGATACTAATAAAGCCTTAGAAGTTAAAAACTTAATAGATGATATGAATAAAAAGAAAAAACCTACTAGGAAAACTACTACCAAGAGAGCTACTAAAAAGACTGAAAAGGTTGAATCTAAAGAAGAAACTCCAGTGGCTAAGGAAGAATCTAAAAAGACTACTGCTAAAACTACTACAGCTAAAAAAACTACTTCTAAAGCTACTACAGTCAAAAAGCCTACTACTAAAACTACTAGGGCTAAAAAGACTGACAAATAATAATTTGATAACACATATAATATTTGTAAATAGCTAATTGAAAGGAACGTCTATAGTTTTTAGACGTTCCTTTCGTTATGGATATTTTTATTTTTATGATGTTTTTTCTTTTTGCGGACAGAAAATCCAAAGTCACCTAACTTTCTACCTAAAGCAAAGTACTCTCCATGAGCATATGCCATTAAACCACTCTGTTGAAGATTTAACTTTCCTTTACTATCTATATATCTTTCGTCTATATCTATACCTACTATTTCAGATATGAACATGGTGTGTGTGCCTAAGTTAGAGGTATCTTTTACTATACATTCTAAGGATATAGGACACTCATCAACTATAGGAGTATCTATCTTAGTAGCCTTAGATATATGAAATCCACACCTTTCAACCTTATTGATATCTTTGCCACTCCTTACACCGCAGAAGTCCACCTCTTTACACATAGCAGATGTTGTTAAGTTTATAACAAACTCTCTCCTACTATTAATAATATCATAAGAATATCTAGTAGGTCTTACGGATATATAGGTCATAGGCGGGTGTGTATTTATAATTCCCGTCCAACCTATGGTCAAAAGGTTACAGTGTTCCATAGTTCCACAAGATACTAAAACTGGTGGCACTGGAGCTAATATAGTTCCACCATTCCAAAAAACCTTACCCATAGAAAAATCCTTTCAAAAGTTTAGTGTATTGCATCTACTATTTTAGATACGTAACTATGTGAAATAGTTTCAAACTTTTCAGTGTTGACAAGTTCATTAATAGATGGCATTATTGGAATTTGGTCTATAACCTTACATCTATGTTTCATAGCAACTTCATCTATTTTGCTATTGCCAAAGATATTGACCTTCTTACCACAATCAGGACAGACCAGATAACTGTAGTTTTCAACCAATCCAAGAACTTTTAGATTCATAGCCTTAGCCATATTACAAGCCTTGCCTACAATCATGCTAACTAAGTCTTGAGGTGAAGTAACTATTACAATCTCATCTACGGGAATACTTTGGAATACCGTTAAAGGGATATCTCCCGTTCCAGGTGGCATATCTATTAATAGATAGTCTAGTTCACCCCAAACGACGTCTGTCCAAAACTGTTTAACTATACCAGCCATAATAGGGCCACGCCATAGTACAGGAGTTTCTTCATCATCTAAAATAAGATTAGATGACATAACCTTTATACCGTTTTTAGTCATATTAGGTAATATTCCATCGCTATTGCCTAAAGCCTTTTCGTGTATGCCGAACATTTTAGGTACAGATGGCCCTGTAATGTCTGCATCTAGTATACCCACCTTATAACCCTTTTCATTTAAAGCACAAGCAATAGATGTAGTTATGAAAGTTTTACCTACACCACCTTTACCACTAACTACAGCTATAATCTTCTTATTAATTTTACTATATTGATTTAGCTGTTCAATTAAAGATTGTTTCTTCTCGCTACAGTTAGAACTGCAAGAACTACAATCATGAGTACATTCTTCTGCCATGATATATATCACACTCTTTTCTAAAGTTTTAATACTAGGTTATTATATCACAGATTTTGTAAAGTGTCAACTTAAAAAATCTATATAGATACGTCACCTTATAGTCTAATCAATACCGTTTTGAATCTTACTAGCAGTAAGAGTATTCTGCATAAGCATAGCGATAGTCATAGGGCCAACACCACCAGGTACTGGAGTAATATAACTAGCTTTAGGTTCAACCTCATTGAAATTAACATCACCACAGAGTTTACCATTTTCAAGCCTATTGATACCCACATCTATGACTATAGCATTATCTTTAACCATATCAGTTGTTACAAAGTTAGGCTTACCTACACTAGCGATTAATATATCTGCTTGTGAACAGATTTCTCTTAAATTTTTAGTCTTAGAGTGGCATATAGTGACCGTACCATTACTATGTAACAATAGCATAGCCATAGGCTTACCTACTATGTTGCTTCTACCTATAACTACGCAGTTCTTACCGCATATATCTACACCAGTAGATTTTATAAGTTCCATAACACCTGCTGGAGTACATGGTAAGAAAGCATAATCACCGACCATAATCTTTCCAACGTTTATAGGGTGGAAAGCATCAACGTCTTTGTTTGGAGAGATTGCATTGATTATTGCAGTTTCATCAATATGTTTTGGTAGAGGCAACTGCACTAAGATACCATTTACTTTAGTATCTTTATTGAGGACTTCAACAAGGTCTAGTAGTTCTTGTTGAGTAGTTTCTTCTGGTAGAGCGTACTCAAAGGATTTAAATCCTACAGTTTCACAAGCTTTTTTCTTGTTGTTTACGTATACCTTAGATGCAGGGTCATTACCTACTATTACTACTGCAAGACCAGTTTCAATACCTTTAGATTTTAACCTTTCATTCTCTAGTCTTACTCTCTCTTTAACCTGTGCAGAAACTTCTTTTCCACTGATTATCTTTGCCATAATAAAAATCCTTTCTAACATTAAATTTCATCTTCGTTGTCAGATGAATGTTGTACATCTTTCATATCCTCTTCAGATAGTATAGATGTATATTTAGTATCTTCTTCGTTAGCTATAGCATCAACTTTGCCAACTTTAGATTCTTTGTTTTTGCTCTTAGTTTCTTCCTCTAGTAATCTTTTAGAGTGTTCAGTATCCTTGTAGAAGGTGTAATCACTGCCCATACGTTTAACCTTAGAGCCACATACTATTAACAGTATTAAAGATGTAATAGTCAACACTATTGCTAACGCTTGTGAAACTCTAATATTACCCAACATTAGACTATCTGTACGCAGACCCTCGATAAAACTTCTTCCCAAGCCGTACCACATAACGTACATTAAGAATAGTTGACCATCGTACTTACGATGTTTAGAATATAGGTATAGTATAACGAATCCTAATAAGCACCAAACACTTTCATATAGAAAGCATGGGTGGACTAACTCAGTGGCAGTGATATCTGTATTACCATTTTCTATCATATTAAGGATTCTAGCTTGAATAGTACCGCCCGACATACCCCAAGGTAGGTCGGTATTAGAGCCAAAAGCCTCTTGATTAGTAAAGTTTCCCCAACGACCTATACCTTGACCTATTAAGAATCCCATACCAGCGATATCCAATAGAGGGAGTATTTTAACTTGACGTACCTTAGCGACTATCAAGCCTACTAACATAGCACCTATTATTCCACCATAGATGGCTAAACCGCCCTCACGAATATTAAATATAGACTTCCAATCGTCGGCATATTCTTCCCAAGAGAATGCTACATAGTAGGCTCTAGCACCTACTATACCGCCTATAATTCCACCTATTATGCAATCTATTGCTCTATCGGAGTTCAACCCGTACCTTTTCATCTGAGAAAAGCCAAAAGCTATCGCTAATATTATTCCTATTGAGATTATTAAGCCATACCACTGAATGCTTATACCGAATATAGTAAAAGCGGTCTTGTTGATAGTTATATCAATGCCAAGGTGTGGAAACACTATCTGGTTAGATGTAAGGTTTTCTAAAGCTTCCATAATATCCACTCCTTTCATAACTATTCTATTATAGATAGCACTGCCTTATCCAAATCCAACCTAGTTAATAGACAGTTCATAGCGTCCTCGTAGGATATCTTAGATAGAATATCTATACTTTCGAAAGGTTTTACTCCCGAAAGATGTGCATTAATAACACCGTTAGCCATAGCACTAACGTCATTAAGTTCTCTTATGAAACTTCCATAGGTAGATTTTTTAATCATGTCAAATAGATTTTTATCTAAGCTATTAACCTTAGCGTCATGTATAGCCTCAAAGATTCTACGTTGAACCTCTTTAGGGTTAGAACTTTCACCACCAAATATTATACTAAAGAACCCATCGCCATTGAATATTTCTACACCAAACTCAGAATTTATGAGTCCATCGTTAAGGAGTCCTTCATATAGTGGTGAAGATACATCTGCAATAGTATTTGCCATAAGGTACGATTCTATCTCTGCCTTTAGATTCTCATAGCCTTGCTCTGGCTTGGATTTGAAACCTAGGTTGAAGATTGGTAAACCTACTGGTAGATGTTCTACTATTTCAGACTTAACTATGGTATCGGGTTCGTTAGGGCGTATGGTTTGGAGTTCTATACTTTCGCAAGGCTTTAAGAGTTCATCAGCAATCTTAATAACCTCTTGTTCCTTAACGTTACCCGCTATGGATAGTACCATATTATGAAGGTTATAGAAAGTATTGTAGCATCTATATAGTAACTTAGCATCTATTTGAGCGATACTTTCAATAGTACCTGCTATATCTATTTTAACTGGGTGATTGTGGTACATACCTCGTAACATATTAAAGAATACTTTCCATGACGGATTATCTTTGTACATCTGTATTTCTTGACCTATTATACCTTGTTCCTTGTCCACGCTTTGTTGTGTGAAGTATGGTTCTTGTACAAACGATAGCAATATTCTTAAGGATTGTTCATAGTTCTGCGAACAGCTAAAAAGATAGCACGTTTTATCGAACGATGTAAATGCATTAGCAGTTGCTCCTGTTTTAGCATATAGTTCAAATACGTTGGAATCTTGATTTTCAAATAGCTTATGTTCCAAAAAGTGAGCTATACCCTCGGGAACTGTAATGAAGTCCTTATCAAATTTAGTCTTAAAGATAGTATCTATAGAGCCGTATTTAGTTCCAAATAGAGCCTCAGTAGTACTAAAGCCTTGCATTTCGCAAACGTAGATATCTAAACCACTAGAGTGTTCTAATTTTACTATTCTATCGCCAGTTATGTTACTTTCAATTATCGTTCTGTTGTTAATCATAGTTAAACTTCCTTTCCTATGGGTTTTAGTACGAATATAGTATCTAAGGTTAAAGTCTTAGCCGATAGTATAACATCATCTTTAGTAACCAATCGATACTTTTCGTACTCACCATCTATAGACCTATCTTCGCCTATTAATATGTTATTAAAGTACCAACTTATATATGAAGATTGCGTATCACCTATAGATTTTAATGCATTAGTAAGATATGCTATAGCGTTTTGAACGTCCTCATTAGAAAAATTTCCGTTTTGAATATCAGTCACCTGCTGAAGTATACTCTCTTTAGCTTTTTCGATGTTTTCTAACTCAACACCGCTATCTATGAAGATGGTCTTTTTTAGACTGTCATAACTACTTTGGCAGTAATAACATAGGCTTAATTTTTCTCTAACGTTAGAGAAAAGTTTAGAGAATGGTGAGAGTCCAAGTATAGTGTTCATAATGGCATTGTTATACTTATTATCGTGAGTAGTCTTTAAAGCTAGAACCATCTTAGCTTGATTAACTTCTACACATTCAGATAGTTCTTCTACACTAGATTTTATAACACTAGCCTGAGTAATTGGAAACTCTTCGGGGTTACGTTCCTTTAGACTAGCAAACGATGTCTTAAACCTTTCACCTATATTAGATTTTTCTTCACAGCCAACGTAGAATATCTCTATGTTGCATGAAGCTAACAACTTAATAAAGGCTTGATAACACTCTTTAGCAGTAGACTTAATAGCGTGTTCCTTATCTCCATATGATGGTATACAAGCAGGTTCTCCACGATATATAGCCTTTTTAGATTGTATTATAGCATAAGCTCTCTTATTGTTTATCTCGCCCTCAATAGCATCTAAGAGTTCTTTTTTGCTAATGTTAAATAGTTCCTCATTAAAAGCACCGTCTTTAACGTATGGATTGAATATGCAGTCTATTAACATATCTACAATGCTATCTGTAATACTTTCTCCATTGAAAGTAAAGCGGTCATCTATAAACCTAGATGCCAACGTCAATATTTGAGTATCACCCATCTTAGAAACATCAGAAACTATAGATGAGCCATATAGTTCACCTAACCTTTTGTTAAAGGTTGCTATAGTTCTATAGGTATTGTTTGCAGAACCTATTGTAGATATGGCTAATGAGTTCAATGAAGCGGTATTAACATCTAGCTTAG
>Ga0192274_1101_pt1 | contig 13199 bp, 7 predicted proteins | sample Koala_Koa24_G3_FD_131266 | JGI IMG/M metagenome (GOLD analysis project Ga0192274, IMG submission 131266) | Enriched cells from koala feces incubated with labeled cellulose particles, San Francisco Zoo, California, United States - Koala_Koa2-4_G3 ... | reverse complement strand
CCGTATATCGACGCGGTAAAGATTCGCTGTCCGAAGTGCGGCAAGACGATGCGCCGTGTGCCGGAGGTGATTGACTGCTGGTTTGATTCCGGCGCAATGCCGTTTGCACAGTATCATTATCCGTTTGAAAATAAAGAGTATTTTGAGACGCATTTTCCGGCGCAGTTTATCTCTGAGGCGGTAGATCAGACGAGAGGCTGGTTCTATTCTCTGATGGCGATCTCGACGCTGATTTTCAATAAGGCGCCGTTTGAGAATGTTATCGTGCTCGGCCATGTACAGGATGAGAATGGCCAGAAGATGAGCAAATCAAAGGGGAACGCGGTCGATCCGTTTGAAGCACTGGATCAGTACGGAGCAGATTCCATACGCTGGTATTTCTACATCAACAGCGCGCCGTGGCTGCCGAATCGTTTCCACGGCAAGGCTGTGATGGAGGGGCAGCGCAAGTTCCTGGGGACGCTGTGGAATACCTATGCGTTCTATGTGCTGTACGCGAACATTGACAATTTTAACCCGCTGGATTATGCAAAAGAGGGCAAGGGCGATGCTAGTGAAAAGGCTGCGCTTTATCTGAAGGCAAATGTTGAGCAGCTTCCGGTGATGGACAAATGGCTGCTCTCTAAGATGTATACCATGGTGCGTTCGGTAGATGAAAACCTTGGCGCTTACCGCATTCCGGAAGCGGCGCGCGCGCTGCAGGATTTTGTGGACGATATGAGCAACTGGTATGTCCGCAGAAGCCGTGAGCGTTTCTGGGCAAAGGGCATGGAGCAGGATAAGATCAACGCCTATATGACACTGTATACGGCGCTTGTGAATACCTGCAAGGCCGCGGCGCCGATGATTCCGTTTATGACGGAAGAGATTTACCGCAATATCGTGGTGAAAATTGATTCCTCTGCATGCGAAAGCCTTCATTTGTGCCTGTTCCCGGCGGCCGATGAGGCGATGATTGATCCGGAGCTGGAGAAGAACATGGATGAGGTGCTGAAGGTCGTGGTGATGGGGCGTGCCTGCCGCAATACCGCGAGCATCAAGAACCGCCAGCCGGTGGCGGCAATGTATATTAAGGCCGCAAATGCACTGGAAGGATACTTTGTGGACATTATCCGCGATGAGCTGAATGTGAAGCAGGTGCAGTTTACGGACGACGTCAGCCAGTTTACCTCTTATACGTTTAAGCCGCAGATGCGTACCGTCGGCCCGAAATATGGCAAGCTGCTCGGAAAGATCCGCCAGATGCTGCCGGAGCTGGACGGCAACCAGGCGATGAAGGAGCTGAAGGCGAATGGTGTTCTGAAGCTGGATGTCGACGGGAATGAGGTACTTCTGACGGAGGAAGATCTGCTGATTGACGCGGCGCAGGCGGAGGGCTATGTCTCAGAAAACAGTGGCGAGATCACTGTGGTGATTGATACGAACCTGACACCGGAGCTGATTGAGGAAGGCTTTGTGCGTGAGCTGATCAGTAAGATTCAGACGATGCGTAAGGAAGCCGGATTTGAGGTAATGGATCAGATTCGCGTGTCCCTGACCGGAAATGAGAAGATTGCCGGCGTGATGCAGCGGTCTCAGAAGGAGATTCTTTCCGAGACTATGGCGGTAGAAGCGGAATATAGCGCGGCGATCGGCTACAGCAAAGAGTGGAGCATCAATGGCGAGACGGCGACAATTGGTGTAGAAAAGATTTGAGGAGGATTTATTATGAGCAAATTGATGGACAAGGAAGTATTTAAGGAGCGCGTGAAAGATAATGTCCGCACGCTTTACCGTAAGACGATCAAGGAAGCGACGCAGCAGCAGCTGTTTCAGGCAGTGTCTTACGCAGTGAAGGATGAGATTATCAACAACTGGCTGGCTTCCCAGAAGCAGTTTGAGATTGATGACCCGAAGATGGTTTATTATATGTCAATGGAGTTCCTGATGGGACGTGCCCTGGGCAACAACCTCATCAACCTGACTGCTTACAAGGAAGTCAAGGAAGCGCTTGATGAGATGGGCTTTGACCTGAATGTAATCGAGGATCAGGAGCCGGACGCGGCGCTCGGCAACGGCGGTCTTGGCCGTCTGGCAGCATGCTTCCTGGATTCGCTTTCAACACTGGGCTATATGGCTTACGGCTGCGGCATCCGCTATCATTACGGAATGTTCAAGCAGAAGATCGAGGATGGTTATCAGAAGGAAGTGCCGGATAACTGGCTGAAGGATGGCAACCCGTTCGAGCTGCGCCGTCCGGAATACGCGAAGATCGTCAAATTTGGCGGCTATGTGCGCGTAGATTATGATGAGAAGACCGGAAGAAATTATTTTACACAGGAAGGCTATCAGTCGGTGCGTGCGGTACCATATGACATCCCGATCCTTGGCTACAACAACAATATCGTAAATACCCTGCGTGTCTGGGATGCGGAAGCGGTGACCGACTTCCAGCTGGATTCCTTTGACAAGGGCGATTATCAGAAGGCAGTGGAGCAGGAGAACCTGGCGAAGAACCTGGCAGACGTGCTTTACCCGAATGACAATCATTACGCAGGCAAGGAGCTCCGTCTGAAACAGCAGTATTTCTTTATTTCTGCCAGTGTACAGACAGCGATTGCGAAGTATAAGAGAACACATGACGATATCCGTAAATTCTATGAGAAGGTGACCTTCCAGCTCAACGATACGCACCCGACTGTGGCAGTTGCGGAGTTGATGCGTATCCTGATCGATGAAGAGGGGCTGACCTGGGAGGAAGCGTGGGATGTCACGACAAAGACCTGCGCGTACACGAACCACACGATCATGTCCGAGGCGCTGGAAAAATGGCCGATTGAACTGTTCTCCAGACTGCTTCCGCGTATCTATCAGATCGTGGAGGAGATCAACCGCCGTTTTGTAAATGAGATTCAGCAGCGGTATCCGGGCAACCAGGAGAAGATTCGCAAGATGGCGATTATCTATGACGGACAGGTGAAGATGGCGCATCTGGCGATTGCGGCCGGTTATTCTGTGAACGGCGTAGCAGAGCTGCATACCGAGATCCTGAAGAAGCAGGAACTGAAGGATTTCTATGAGATGATGCCGGAGAAATTCAACAATAAGACGAACGGTATCACGCAGAGAAGATTCCTGCTGCACGCGAACCCGCTTCTGGCGGACTGGGTGACAGAGCATATCGGCGACGAGTGGATCACTGACCTTCCGCAGATCGCGAAGATGAAGGTATATGTGGACGACCCGAAGGCACAGCAGGAGTTCATGAATATCAAATACCAGAACAAGGTGCGCCTTGCGAAGTATATTAAGGAGCACAATGGCGTTGACGTGGACCCGCGCTCGATTTTCGATGTGCAGGTAAAGCGTCTGCATGAGTACAAGCGTCAGCTGCTGAACATCCTCCATGTGATGTATCTGTATGACCAGATCAAGGATCATCCGGAGATGCCGTTCTATCCAAGAACCTTTATCTTCGGCGCAAAGGCGGCGGCAGGCTATCGCCGTGCGAAGCTGACAATTAAGCTGATCAATAATGTCGCGGATGTGATCAACAATGACAAGTCCATCAATGGCAAGCTGAAAGTTGTATTCATTGAGGACTACCGTGTATCCAATGGTGAATTGATTTTTGCAGCGGCGGATGTGTCTGAGCAGATTTCGACTGCGAGCAAGGAAGCTTCCGGTACTGGTAATATGAAGTTCATGCTGAACGGCGCTCCGACCCTTGGCACGATGGATGGCGCGAACGTGGAGATTGTAAAGGAAGTTGGCGAAGAGAATGCCTTTATCTTCGGTCTTTCCGCGGATGAAGTCATCCGCTTTGAGAATGAGGGCGGCTATCATCCGACCGATTACTTCAACAATGATCAGGACATCCGCCGTGTGCTGATGCAGCTGATCAACGGTGAGTTTTCACACAACAATCCGGAGCTGTTCCGCGATATCTATGATTCTCTGCTGAATACCAACAGCTCAGACCGCGCGGATACCTATTTCATTTTGGCCGACTTCAAGTCCTATGCGGCCGCACAGAAGAGAGTAGAGGAAGCGTACCGCGATGAGAGCCGCTGGGCAAAAATGGCCATGATGAATATGGCCTGCAGCGGTAAGTTTACTTCGGATCGTACTATCCAGCAGTATGTGGATGAGATCTGGCACCTGGACAAGGTGGAAGTGAAGGTAGACCCGGAATCATTTGAGATGTAAAAAGAGGAAAGTGAGAGGCCTGAAGGAGTTGGCCTGTTGCGTTTGAAGAAATTATTATAATTATACCCCCTGCAGTTGGCAGTGAAGATGTCAACTGCAGGGGGGTTATCTTATGTATAGGAATCAGGTGAAGATCCTGGTGTAGTCATGGTAATAAATAAATGCTTTTGGTTTTCAGGCCTGAGCCTGAAGTAAACGCAGCTGTGTGCTGTGGTCACGGAGAACCTGTTTCATATTCTCGACATCTTTTTGCGTTTGCTCAAAACTGTCCACGCCCTTTTTGTAGCGATCAAAGGTGGACAGGTAACAGGATTCGATCTCACGCAGGCGAGGAACGATGGAGTTCTCCATTTCCAGATGAATGTCACGAATATCCTCCCGGATATCCTTTGTCTCCTTTTTGAGCTCTGAGACATCGGTTTTCAGTACGTTAACGTCGTCTTTTATCACACCAACTTCTGTTTTTAGCTCTTTGACTTCATACTTAAGCTCTCTGAAATCAGTTTTCAGACCGCCAATATCATATCTGAAACCATTGATATCAGCTTTGACACCGCGGAGATCTGTTTTGATATCACAGATTTCTTCTTTGACAGGCGCAAGCTTCTCATCCATTTTTTGGTCCATTGCGTCAGAGAAAGCCTGAAATCTTTGATCCATTTTTTGATCCACGATGTCAGAGAAAGTCTGAAATCTTTGATCCATTTTTTGATCCATAGTGTCAGAGAAAGTCTGAAATTTCTGATCCACGATGTCAGAGAAAGCCTGAAATCTCTGATCCACTATGCCTGAAAAGGCTGTTAACAGTTCCTGATCTCTTTCCGTCATGTTCTTACCCCCTTTATCTTGTGACGTGAGGAAATCATAGCATATCTGAACATAAAAATCAATACTTATTATATAAAAAATAAACAAGCTATAAACATATCCGCCCTAGCGTTCTGCGCCAATGGTTTTCTTATGCAGAAAGATGAGCAGTGCCGCAATCATCAGCAGAAGGGAAGGTACCGCAAACAGTGTGCGCAGGGCGGTTTTGGCCGCTGCGGTCTGTGTTTCAGCGGCGACATTGATTCCCGTGAGATCGATGCCGATGCCGGCTACGAAGGAAGCAATAGAGGTAGCGAGCTTTACCATCAGGGTCTGCAGCGAGGAGACGACACTGTCTTCGCGCTGCCCAGTCATGGATTCACCATAATCGACGGCGTCCGCGACGAAGACGGTGGTGAGGACATAGCCGATGCCATTCGTCAGAGAGATCAGCGCGCCGGGCAGCAGCAGTTTGGTCAGGGTCAGGGTTTTTCCGAAAATCAGCCCAGTCATGCTGACATAGCCAAGAATCCCGGCTACGCAGGCGGCGAGGAAGATCTGCCGGTTTGAAAAACGTTTTCGGAAAAACGGGTAGAGCAGAGTCATGGCCGCGAACTGGATCAGGCCGGAAAAGACCATAAAGATCGTGTACTGGCTCTCATCGCCGATATCGTATTGAAACATATAGAGCAGCAGGTTGGTCGTCATGTAGATCGCTGAGTTAAACAGGATGATGATGGCGGCCAGGTTGAGCGCCTGGTCATTTTTGAGCAGAGCGTTCAGCAGATCGCGGATGGAGGCGTCATGCGGCTCATGCAGTTCATCGTTTGGCAGGTTGCGCACGGTGATGATAGTGGTCACTACATAAAAGATCGCGATTGCAAATGCCAGTATTGCGAAACCTGTACGATAGTGTTCGGTATCGGTGCCGCCGCCCAGAATCGGCAGCAGACTCATGGTTAACACCGTGGGAAGCGCCGCGCCGAAGCCGGAAAAGGTTCGGGCAAATACGGTCAGGCTCTCGCGCTCGCTGCCGGCTTTGGTAATTGCCGGGATGACAGACCAGTAAGGAATGTCAGAGAGCGTATAGGTGATCCCGCAGAGAAAATAGGTGATCGTGACATACGTTTTCAGGCTATTTCCGGCCAGACTTTGCGGAACCGCGACCATGGCGTAGAGGATGAACGCGTTCAGCACCGCGCCGGTCAGAATCCAGGGGCGGTAGCGTCCGTAACGGCTTTTGGTCTTTGCCACCACGACGCCCATGAACGGGTCATTGAAGGCATCAAAAATGCGCGCCACCATCAGCAGGACGCCGACAAAGGAAGCGCTGATGCCGAGGATGGTGTTGTAGTAATAAAGGGTATAGGAGGCGACAAAGCCGTACGCAAGGTTTTTACCCAGGCCGCCGATTGCGTAGGTGAATTTTGTTTTTGAAGTTAGGTTCACGGACGGATTCCTCGATTCTTCTTTTCTTGTATCGTAACAGGTTCTTACCTTGTATCTGACAGATCGGACGGTAATTCGCTGTGCCAATCGTATCGCTGCCAATGGCAGGTGTTTGGTATCGGCTCGAACGCCGGCAGGTTCTGATGGACTACAGTGTTATCGCAATACTGTCAGGAGCCGATTTACTCAGAAATACAGTATAACATAAATTTTTCCACAGGAAAGTACAAAATAAAAAATAATGTTGTTGAGACATTCGGTTTTTTGCGGTATACTGACAGGTATAAAGGAGTTTGCTCCATCCATTTCTTCGGACGGTGCTGTATCAGGATGGGGTAAAGTTTTGTCCTATAATATATAAGTCTCTCAGGCATGTTGAGAGTCTGTCTATTGAGGACGCTTTTATAGTAAATACAGAGAGAAAGGGAAGTGAATGAAATGAAAAGAATCGGTTTGCTGACCAGCGGCGGCGATTGCCAGGCGCTGAACGCGACAATGCGCGGTGTGGTAAAGGGTCTTTCCAGTAATCTGGACGAACTCGAAGTGTATGGTTTTATGAATGGATACAAGGGTCTGATTTACGGCGATTACCGTCTTCTGACTTCGAAGGATTTTTCCGGTATCCTGACTAAGGGCGGCACGATCCTTGGCTCCTCCAGACAGCCATTTAAGCTCATGCGTGAGCCAGATGAGAAGGGGCTGAATAAGGTCGAGGCGATGAAGCAGAACTACTATAAGCTGCGCCTGGACTGTCTGGTGATCCTGGGCGGCAATGGCACGCAGAAGACGGCGAACCTGCTGCGTGAGGAAGGGCTGAATATCATTCACCTTCCGAAGACGATTGACAATGATATTTATGGCACAGATATGACGTTCGGGTTTTACAGTGCTGTGAATGTCGCGACGGACGCGATTGACCGCATCCACACGACGGCGGCTTCACACAACCGTGTCTTTATCGTAGAGGTTATGGGCCATAAGGTAGGCTGGCTGACATTGTACGCCGGGCTGGCCGGCGGTGCGGATATTATCCTGATTCCGGAGATTCCGTACGATATCAAGAAGGTTGTAGCTGCGATCGATAAGAGAACGCAGGCCGGCAAGGGCTTTACCGTGATTGCGGTAGCAGAAGGCGCGATTTCTAAGAAGGACGCGAAGCTGAGTAAGAAGGAATACGCGGCGAAGCTTCAGAAGAGAGGCAATGCTTCTATTGCACATGAGCTGGCGGATGAGATCAAGGCTGCGAACGGTCCGGAAGTACGCATCACGATTCCGGGGCATACACAGAGAGGCGGCAGCCCGTGTCCATATGACCGTGTACTGTCTACGCGTATCGGTCTGAAATGCGCAGATATGATCCTCAAGGAAGAATATGGATATATGGTTGGTATCGTGAATAACAAGATGAAAAAAGTACCGCTCGGCGATGTGGCCGGGAAGCTGAAGGTGGTTTCTCCGAAGGATGAGATCATCGCGGAGGCGAAGCTGATGGATATCTGCTTTGGTGACTGACACGGGGGCGACTCCGGGGACGGAGGACGAATCAACGTATCCTGATTTATAAGAATCAATAAGAACTCCTTGTTTTTATGCGTTGGGCTGCAAAAATCTGCAGCGCGCACAGCGGTCAAACGAAAGAATGTCTGCGGCTGAATGCATAAAGCAGGGGGTTCTGTATTTTGCTGTTAAGAAAGAATATGGGGAGAGAAGACGAAATATGGGTTATACCGCATTATACCGCAAGTTCCGCCCGTCCACGTTTGACGAGGTAAAAGGGCAGGATCATATTGTAAAAACCTTGAAAAACCAGATCCGGGCGGATCGGCTGGGACACGCTTATCTGTTTTGCGGCACCAGGGGGACCGGTAAAACCTCGGTTGCCAAGATTTTCGCGAAGACCGTGAACTGTGAACACCCGGTGGACGGCAATCCCTGCAACGAATGTGCGATGTGCCGCGCGATTGCTGCGGGTTCTTCCATGAATGTGATTGAGATTGATGCTGCTTCTAATAATGGTGTGGACAATATTCGTGAGATTCGGGAGGAAGTCGCGTATTCACCGACGGCCGGGCGGTATAAGGTCTATATTATCGATGAGGTGCATATGCTTTCGGCCGGTGCGTTTAACGCGCTTTTAAAGACGCTGGAAGAGCCGCCCTCGTATGTCATTTTTATTCTGGCAACCACGGAGGCGCAGAAGATACCGATTACGATCCTTTCCCGCTGCCAGCGGTACGATTTCCACCGGATCGGGCAGGAGACGATTCTGGCCCGCCTGCAGGAGCTGATGGAGGCGGAACAGGTCGACGCGGAGGAAAAGGCGCTGCGTTACATCGCAAGGAAAGGCGACGGCTCTCTGCGAGATTCTTTAAGCCTGCTGGATCAGTGCATCGCTTTTTATCTGGGCGAGACGCTGACCTATGACCGGGTGCTGGAGGTGCTGGGCGCGGTCGATACGGATGTATTCAGCCAGCTGCTGCGCCGGATTCTGCACGGGGAGCTGACGGAATCCATCCGCACGCTGGAGCAGCTGATTCTGCAGGGGCGCGACCTGACACAGTTTGTAAATGATTTTACCTGGTATCTGCGCAATCTGATGCTGATGAAAGCCTCCGATGACATGGAAGATATTCTGGATGTTTCGACAGAAAATCTGGCGCAGCTGCGCGAGGAAGCGGCGATGGTGCGCAGCGATACGCTGATGCGTTATATTCGTATTTTCTCTGAATTGTCGAATTCCATCCGTTACGCGACGAATAAGCGCGTGCAGGTGGAGATGGCGCTGATCAAGCTGTGTACGCCCCAGGCGGAGAGCGATGAGATTTCTCTGGTCGAGCGCATCCGCAGGCTGGAGCGAATCATCGAGCAGGGTATGGTAATGCCAGGCGCCCGTGCGGGACAGGGCGGAGCAGCTGGTATATATGGGGCGGGCGGTGCAAGTGGAGCGGCTGGCCCATATGGAGCAGGCGACGGAACCGGACCGTATGCTGTGAGCGGAAACGACGCGGGCGCTGCCGGAGGAGCATTCTATGAAAATGGTCAGGGCAATTACGCGGACGCTGCCGGGGATGCTTCGCTCCGGGATGCGGACGGTATATCACCGACCGCCTTGCCAAAGGCAGCGCCGGAGGATTTAAAAAAGATCTGTGAAATGTGGAAAACGATCGTCAATGGCACGAGCGGGATGTTCCGGGTCGTGCTTAGCTCGGCCGTGCCGAAATACAATTCGCGGGACGAGAACGATAAGCGTTTATACGTAGTTTTTGCGGATTTTCTGGCCGAGCGTTACCTGAATAACGCGGAACGCAAAGCTGAATTAGAGCAGCTGATCGCGGAGCAGGTCGGGAAACAGGCGGAAGTAAAATTTGTCATTGCACAGGATGAAGGGCTGCAAAGAGGCACATTGTCCAGAATTGATATTGACGAGCGGGTGCGGGAACAGGTACACATGGATATTGATATCGTCGAGGATGACGCGTAAGCGGCATATGGCTTTCGAAGAAGGCGGCGCTGAACGGTCCTGCGGTCCTGCGTGCCAGTGGCACGCGTTTAGGACGGACCGAAGTAAAGCGTAGACCTGTGGCCTGCTGTTTTGAATCGTTGAATAGTTGCTTTAGCCTGGTAGTGCTTCGGAGGGAATTATATGCGGCACAATACAGATACACAGCGGGATTTTTCCGTTGGAAAGGTATGGAAAAACATTACAGCACAGGCGGTACCGCTGACCATTGCGCAGCTGGTGCAGCTTCTGTATAATATTGTGGATCGTATTTACATCGGCCATCTGCCGGATGTAGGCAGCCTGGCTCTGACCGGAGTGGGAATCACATTTCCGATCACTTCCCTGATTCTGGCATTTGCGAACCTGTTCGGGACCGGCGGCGCGCCGCTGTTTTCCATCGCAAGAGGCGCGAAGGAAGAGGAAAAGGCGAAAAAGATTATGGGAAATGTATTTTCCATGATCCTGATTACGTCGGTGGTTCTGATGGCGGTCTGCTATGTGTTCCGGGTGCCGATCCTGTATCTGTTTGGCGCGAGCGATGCCACGATTGTCTATGCGGAAAGCTATCTGAGAATTTACCTGTTTGGAGTGCTTTTTTCCATGGTCGTGACAGGTATGAACGGGTTTATCAGTGCATTGGGCTTTCCCGGGACGGCGATGTGGACGACGGTAATCGGCGCGGTGCTGAACCTGATCCTTGATCCAATCTTTATCTTTGGACTTTCTCTTGGTGTGCAGGGAGCGGCGGCGGCGACGGTGATCAGCCAGTGCGTATCCGCCATCTGGGTTGTCCGTTTTCTGACGGCCGGGAGAATCGAGATAAAGCTCAGATTCTCCTTTATGAAGCTGAGGGGGCGCACCGTACTGGATGTAATCAGTCTGGGCGTGAGCGGTTTCATGCAGCAGGCGACGAATTGCCTGGTGCAGATTGTATGTAATGTGACACTGCAAAGCTATGGCGGAGATCTGTACGTGGGGATTATGACAATTATTAACAGCATCCGCGAGATTGCTTCCCTGCCGGTGACTGGCATCAGCAGCGGCGGGCAGCCGGTGCTTGGATATAATTATGGGGCGAAACGGCCGGATCGGGTAAAAGAAGGGATTCGCTTTATGGCGATAACCGGTATTATTTATACTGCTTTTATCTGGCTGGTAATCGAGCTCTTTCCCGGAGCCTTTATCCGGATATTTTCCAGTGATTCTGAGACGCTGGAATATGGAGTCCGGGCGGTGAGGCTTTATTTCTTTGGATTTGTCTTTATGAGCCTGCAGTTTATGGGGCAGTCTGCTTTTGTGGGACTGGGGAAAGCAAAGAGAGCGGTATTTTTCTCCATCCTGCGCAAGGTTGTGATTGTTGTTCCGCTGACCATATTCCTCCCAGGGGTTATGGGATTGGGAACGGACGGGGTGTTTATCGCGGAGCCGGTTTCCAATCTGATCGGAGGGCTGGCCTGCTTTCTCACTATGTATTTTACGTTGTATCGGAAATTATGATATGATGTTATATGTAAAGGGATGGGGGGAGCCATCCCTTTTTCTATCAGTAAGCGGTCGAAAATGGTACTTCACAAAAAAGGTTAAAGATTGTTGGAAATCTCGACCGCAAGTGGTAACGTTTGCGCAGGCTGGAAAATTCATTACGCGGCCCTGTGCATATAATAATATACTCCGCTCAATTTTTCTGGTGCATGTCTGTTCAAAACTGTTTATTCAAAGTATAATACCGGATCGACCGGCTCACCGTCTTTGGTCATGGCGAAGTAAAGATTGCTGCCCTCGGTGCTGTAGTATTTGGTCGGTTCACTGATGTAGGCGAGCAGATCTCCGGCTTCTACGACGTCGCCTTCGGAGACGGTGGGCTCCATGAGCTGTCCGTAGGTCAGCTTATAGCCGTTTCCGATGTTTAATACCAGCGTGGTGCCGGTTTCTTCATCTATGGTAATCGATTCGATGATTCCTTTGGCAGCGGCAAGCACCTGATTGCCGGTTTCGCTGCTGATGATGAGAGCAGGGTTGTATTTGTACTGATTTAGAGTCGCAAAGTAGACACTTTTATCCATACTGTAATCGATGGCAATGGTTCCGGCGGAAGGCCAGAGCAGGGATTGCTCGTCCGTGAAGCTGACGCCGGCTTCCAGCAGGGTCTGTTCGGAGATGATATTTGCAGAAGCAGCTTCAGCCGAGTCGGCGTCGGTACCTTCGGAGGATGTGTCAGTATCGGAAGCTATGGAGGTATCTTCAGGTGCAGATTCCGTAGAACTGTCTGCGTCAGTGCCCGCGGACGCTGCGTTTGCGCTGTCATCCGCATTTGCGTTTGTTGAGATGGAGTCTGCGCTGTCATTTGTGCCGGCGTTTGACGAGGCGGACTCAATATCGTTATTTATATTTGCAGGATTTGTGTCAGAGGATGTGCCAGAAGCGTCCTCTTCCAGTGTATCGGATGTATTTTCTTCTATTGTAGTTCCAGACGCTTCTTCTAGGCCATCTGTCATCCCGGCGAGAACACTGTCACCGGTATCCACTGCGTTAGCCAGAGTGCTGTTTGCTTCATCCGCTGTGTCAGTGGAGATGCTGCTGTTATCATCCGTAGAATTCAGATCTTCTTCCAGATAAGCGACCTGCCCTGTCCCGGTCTCGGGCTGTGTGTTATCTTTCTGTCGGGAGTTGTTTACCGCTGCCATGCTGCCCAGGACAATCGCACCGACCAGGCAGAGACTCAATGTCCAGATCGTGCTGCGTTTTGTGATAAATTCTTTCCATGTCCGTCTATTCATTTCGTTCACCTCATCCTTTCATTCCGCAGAGCCGGTATAGACGTAATGCTGTCAGATCATTGCCTGACGCATACATACGGCTTTTTGCTGTCTGCTCGAATATAAGGATTTCCAGAATGGGACGAAATATGCAAAAAAGGAATTTATTTTTTCAGTATTTTGCTGCCGATTTTTTTCTTCAGGTCGTACAGGGAATGTCGGACAGTCTTTTTTTCTTGTTTCAGATCACTGATTTCACGGGAAAGCTCAGAATTCTGTTGGTTTAAATCCTGGACTATTGTCAGAAAATAGTGCATAGTGTCTGACAATAGGGCTTCGTAATCTGGTTTCCAGTCCGGCTGAACCATGATTTCGTCGGAAAACAGAGGGAAACCATCATTAAAAAATTCTTTGGCAACCCGGTTGTTTCCCTCCTGATACCGTGCGAGAAGGTCAGCTGTTTTTTTGGTCGACAGATGGGGGGTTGGAGCCGTATT
>Ga0192274_1099_pt1 | contig 13279 bp, 11 predicted proteins | sample Koala_Koa24_G3_FD_131266 | JGI IMG/M metagenome (GOLD analysis project Ga0192274, IMG submission 131266) | Enriched cells from koala feces incubated with labeled cellulose particles, San Francisco Zoo, California, United States - Koala_Koa2-4_G3 ... | reverse complement strand
CGCGGCAGGATCTGTATAATCAATATTATGAGACAATTCATGCGGAGGAAAAACTGGAAGCGCAGATTGAGACGCTCACCCAGCAATTGGAGCAGCTGACGGCGGCATCAATTGAAGGGACGGATGACGCAGCAGATAGCAACGGCATGACGGGCACGGATAGTACGACGGATAGCAGCGATATGGCTGGAAGCAGTAACAGAACAGATACTGCGACAAACGAAGGAGCTTCAGCGGGCAGCAGTGATGCAACAGATACAGACGGTACGGATAGTTCAACTCAGAGCAGTGCTTCTTCGGAAGATGCAGATTCTTCAGATTTGTCGTTAGCAATGTCGGCCCTGGCGTCGGCAGCTTCCTCTTCATCGGGGAGCAGCTCCGGATCGTCCAGTCACTCTTCTTCATCCGGAAGCTCATCTGGATTTTCTTCTTCATCCGGAAGTGTGTCTTCTTCATCCGGAAGTGTGTCTTCTTCATCTGGAAGCAGTGCGGCAACGTCTTCGTCTTCTTCCGGATCATCTGCGAATGGTTCTTCATCGGGAAGCTCTATGAGTTCATCCGGTTCCGGCGGATCGGGTGGGAGCAGCAGCAGTTTGTTTGGGAATTCGTACGATCTTTCAGAAGCAGAGAGTGCTTTGGAGCTGACTGCGACAGACTCGGATGAGGCGGAGGAAGTTTTAGAGCAGCTTTATGAGGTGCTGGAGGACGTGCAGCTGCAATATGAAGAGCTGATGCGGATCAAAACCCCGACGGAACTGGATATTCAATATGAATATGATACAACCTTGCTTGAGGCGGAGCTGGCGGAGATTACGTATCAGCAGACGGTTGAGTCTCTGGAGGAAACGCTTCAATCCTATGAAGATGCTCTGACAGAGCTGGAGGAAGCGCTGGAATTGCTGGAAAGCCTGGAGGACGGCACGGTAACAGCTGCGGCGTCGGGTACGCTCTCGGCGGTCAATTATTCCGCAGATGATACGCTGAGCTCTGCAACGGCTCTTTACAGTATTTATGATACAGATGTTGTTACAATTACAATTGAGGTTTCCCAGGATGATATCGCGAAAATGGCAGTCGGCGATACGGTGAGCGTTACGCTTTCCGGCTCTGGCACCGTGGAGGGAACCATTTCCGAGAAGGATACGGAGCCAGTGGATGGCACCTCACGGACAACGGTTATTTATGATGTGGTGGTTTCTGTTGATAACAGCAGAGGACGGCTGAGTGCCGGAACCGGAGCGACGATTATCATCACGGTGGAGGATAGTGCCGAAAATACGGATACTGACAGTTCGGGTGATGATGTGAGCCTGGATACAGGCGAAGAAGAAAATACTTTTGATACAGACAAAGAGAGAGAAGTGATAGAAGCAGAGACAGCAGCTGTGACAGAGAGTAACGGCACAGATAATGAGACAGCAGAGTAAGGAGATGAGGGGATATTATGAGCAGCAGCGTGAAAAAGAGAAAGAAAAAACATCATTTTCTCAGAAATTTTTTCTTCTGGCGATTGTTGTAGCGGCAGGAGTGGGAGCCTGGATGGTCTATCAGGACCAGCAGGAAACGGAGACGGAGGATACAACTTCTTACCGGCAGGAGACGGTGAAATACGGCTCGGTTATCACCGGTGTTACGGAAAGTGGGACGGTGACTTACGGGACGGCGGATCAGACCTTTGAGGTGGCGGAGGTGACTTCCTCTTCCAGTTCAGGCAGTTCGAGCAGTTCCGGGATGTCCAGTATGTCTATGAGTTCTGACAGCTCTTCTTCCGGTTCCAGTTCGACAGCCCTGGAGGTCGAAGAGATTTATGTGGCAGTCGGTCAGGTGGTTTCAGAAGGCGACGCGCTTTTGAAGATTACGGAGGAAAGCATCGAGGCTTATCGCGAGGAACTGGAGGCAGCGGTTACAAGTGCTGAGCTGACTGTAAAGCAGGAAGAGATCAATGTAGAAACGAAGCAGGCGGAGGCGGATTATACGTACGCAATGTACATTGCAGAAGGTGAAACCGCTGAGGCGACCTATAATGCGACAATTACAAGCCTGGAGAATACTGTGACAGAGCTGGAGGAGGAGCTGGCGGAAGCCGCGGAAGAGGTGGAAGAGCTGCAGTCTGAATATGACGATGGCGAGGATGTAGAGGATGATCTCGAGGAAGCACAGCTGAATTATGAGACGATCGAAGCGAATCTGGAAATTGCGAAGAATAATCTGACGACGCAGTCGATTGAGGCAAAGCAGATTTATGACAATGCAATGACCAATTATGAATATGCGGATCAGCTTTATGAGATCGATACGGATGGTCTGACGGATGACCTGGAGGATGCGCAGGATGCGCTGGAAGAGGCCGAGGAGGCTTTGGCTGAGTTTGAAGAACAGATTGGTGACGGTATTATTTATGCAGAGTATTCCGGGACGATTATGTCGATTTCCTATAGTGCCGGAGATTCGCTGAGCAGTGATGCCACAGTGGTGACCTTTTCTGATTCGGATGATGTGACTATGACGGTGGCAGTTTCCCAGAGTGATATCGCGGATATTTCAACCGGGGACACTGTTTCTATTGAGCTGGACGCTTATGAGGACGAGACATTTGAAGGGGAAGTGACTGCCATTTCCACGACGGCGACGACAGGATCTTCTACAGTTAACTATGAGGTGACGGTGAATTTCACTGGTGATATTACAAAGGTGTATTCCGGTATGACCGGTGAAGTGACCTTTATCACAAAAGAAGAAGCAGACACGCTTTATATTTCGAACCGTGCGGTACATACGGACGGGGCGGTTTCTTATGTGAAAGTTCTCCAGGATGACGGTACGATTGAGGAAGTGACAATCACAACCGGATATTCGAATGGCACAACCGTGGCAGTGACCTCTGGTCTTACAGAAGGACAGATTGTATTGATAGAAAGCCAGGTGACAGAATGAGACTATCGGAGCTGTTGAGACTGGTCTGGCTGAATATCAACCAGAATAAGTTTAAGACGGTTATGACGTCGATCGGAATTATTGTTGGTGCAGCAACGATTGTGATGGTCATTGCGATCGGACGGGGTGGGAAGATGGATGTCGCGGAGCAGTTTGCCAGTCTGAACGCCGGATCCATAGATATTACCTATGATTATGAGGGGGAAGAGACAACTACCAGCGCCAGCGGGAGCTTTTCTATCAGTGATCTTGGAAGCTCTCTTATGAGTAATGTCAGTAGTTTCTTTAATATGGGGGGCGGAGGTGATTCTTCCAGCTCCAGAGGCGACCGGAATTCATCGGATTCTTCGACTTCAGGGAATGCTGCGTCGAATTCTGGCGGGATGACGATGGGCGGCAACTCTGCTCCGGACAGTGACAGCTCATCCGGCGGCGGAAGAAATATGGGGAATGATTCTTCTTCCGATGATGCATCCGGAGGCAGATCGGATATGGGCGGAATGAGTGATTTTTCGGACAGTGATCTGAGCGAGATAGCGGAAGCGTTTTCCAGCGGTGATATGGATATGAGTGATATTGCGTCTATGTTCTCTCAGGATGCTGCTGGTGATGAGGCGGCTTTGGCAGACGGAGAAAATGCTGATGAAGATGGAGCGGAAGCGTCAGATTCTGGTGAGGGCATGAGCTCGGAGAATAGGGAAGCCGAAGGAGACACCGATGGAACGGAAGACTCCTCCGAAGAAGAAGCCTTGACAGAGGCAGCCGCTGCTGTGTCTGCGGATGACGAGGAAGAGATGGAGACCGAAACCGATCTGACCGACAGCCGCCTGAATCAGGAAAATATTATTCTTACCATAGATGATGTGGAGGACATCGAAACATTCGTGACCGAGCTGGATGGCGCGACAATTTCCTATACCTCGCGGACATCCGTGGAAGGCGGCGACCTGACCAGCGCGGAGACTTATACGGTAGCTGGTGTGTATTACAGCTATTATACGGTCAGCAATCTGTCGATGGCGGCAGGTGAATTCATCACAGACGACGAGAGTGACAGCACGGCGAGAGTCTGCGTTCTGGGAAGTACGGTGGCAAAGGAGTTGTTCGGCAGCGCCGAGGAAGCTTATGGTGAAACCCTCTATCTGGATGACCGCGCGTATGAGATTGTGGGAGTGCTTGCCTCTTCCTCAACTGTGTCCGCAAACATCACGCCGGATGAGTCGATTTTTATCCCATACGAGACAGGAATCAAATACATCACCGGCACGGATATCAGTCCGGTAATCACAGTGATCTGCAATGACGTCGATCTGGTTGATACCGTAAAAGAGAAGGTGGAAACGGTCCTGGAGGAAAATTACAGTACGGCAGAATTTACATTCTCCGACGCAAGCAGCAAGCTGGAAGCGGCGGAATCTTCCAATGAAATTCTGACGATGCTGTTGTCAGCGATGGCGGTTATTGTTTTTATTGTCGGTGGAATCGGAATCATGAATGTCTTGTTTGTCTCTGTTAAGGAACGAACCGAGGAGATCGGTATTTTGAAATCGCTCGGTGCATCCCGGAGCAATATACTGTTTGAATTTTTGTTTGAGTCAGCCGCGATCAGTATGATTGGCGGAATCCTTGGGGTCGGCGCAAGCTTTCTGGTGACGCCGTTGGTAGAATACAATGGAATCCGCGTAGAAGCGAACGTGAACGCCTGGGCAGCGGCATTGGCATTTTCTATTCTGACAGGCACGATATTTGGCTTTTATCCGGCATGGAAAGCATCGAAACTGGTGCCGGTCGAGGCGCTGAATTCAGATTAAACTGGAATTGTTCAGAGAGGAGGGATTGCAATTATGAAAAGAAGATATGCGGAGGTATTTCTGTCGGTGCTGCTTGCTGTTTCACTGACTGGCTGCGAGAGTGTGAGTGAAGTGGCAAATACGGTGAGCAGTACAGTGAGTGAGACGGCCGGGAGCCTGACAAGTATGGTGAGCGAGAAGCTTGGTCTTTCTGAGGAAACAGAGACGGAAATGGCAGAGGGACAGCGAAAGGCGACGATTCAGGTCGTATCGATCACAGGAAATGAGCTGACATACATCGAGGAGACAGAAGAAGAAACAGAGTCAGAGACGGAAACGGAAGAAGAAACAGAGTCAGAGACGGAAACGGAAGAAGAAACGGATAAAAGTGGCTTTACCGAGCATTCAGACTCTGATGGGGAAAGTGATATAGAAGAAGATACCACAGAGGTGGATGGAGAGGCTGCGGGTGAGAATGGAACCGATATAGAAAATAAATCAGAAGGATCGGAATCCATGGAAAGCGATTCAGGCAGAGGCGGCAATATGCAGGGAGGCCAGAGAGGCGGCATGAATATGGGCGGCTCGGACACGGATGCAGACAGCTCGGACACGGACAATTCCGATATGAGCGGTCTTGAGGACGTATTTGGCAGTGGAGACATTGACATGAGCAGTGTCGCGGAAGCTATGAGCAGCAGCGGTATTGATCTGAGCAATATCGCGGACACTATGAGTAACGGAGATATTGATTTAAGCAGCATCGCGGAAGCTATGAGTAGCGGCGATATCGATATGAGTGATATTGCGGATGCCATGAGCGGTGACACGGCTCTTTCAGATCTGCTCGATGAGACGGAAGATAACTCAGTCACCGTGTATCTTCAGGTCGGTGTCGTGGTTTATACAACGACGGGCAAAGAAAAAACGTTTTCGATTCTGCAGGCGGGGGATGAAGTGGAAGTCTTGTTTGAAACAGACGCAGAGGGGAACGAAGTCATTACAAAGATGTGGATTGTGAGTACGAGCTGAATGTGGGAATTTAACAAAAAATGTAAATATTCAGAACAGCAGGCCGCAGACCGCCTGCGATGCAGGCTATATGCTGCTAACGCGTCATATATCTGTGGCTTGATGGGCGTTCCGCCCATCCCGAAATGAAAATACAGCCTTTAGCAGGTAAACCTGCACAGTCTGTCTTTTCATTTCGATGCTGTTCTGAACTGTTACCAAAAAAGAGGTAAAACTATGAGTCATATCATTGAGATGCGTGACATTGACAAATTTTATCAGGTCGGAAATTCGCAGCTCCACGCGCTGAAAGAGGTTTCGCTGGACGTGGAAGAGGGCGAATTTCTGGCGATTTTAGGTCCGTCCGGTTCCGGAAAAAGCACTTTGATGAATATTATCGGCTGTATGGACCATGCGGACGGCGGTACCTATGTTCTGGATGGGATAGAGGTACACAAGGCAAAGGAAAAACAGTTGACGCAGATAAGAAATGAAAAAATCGGCTTTATTTTTCAGAAATATCACCTGATTCCGACCTACAATGTTGTTCAGAATATCGTCATGCCTCTTTTGATGCGCGGAATGACGCTGGACGAAGCAGAAGAGGAAAGTGAAGGGATTATTGATATGCTTGGACTGACCGAACGTGTTCATCATAAGCCCCGTGAACTTTCCGGCGGCCAACAGCAGCGTGTCGCGATTGCACGGGCGCTTGTCGGGGAGCCTGCCATTCTTCTGGCAGATGAGCCGACCGGTGCGCTTGATCAGGCGAGCGGTAAAGAAGTGCTGAAATTGTTCCGTCGCCTGAACGAGATGGGCAACACAATTGTTATGATCACACACGATCTTGGTGTGGCGGAGAACGCGAAGCGGATTGTGCGGATCGTTGACGGGGAGCTGCATGAAGAGTAAAAGAAAGGAACTGTGATTAGCCGCAGGGAGGGGGCTCTGCCTGGAAAGAGAGACAGCGTTCTTCGCTGAAAAGCGGTTGACAAAAGGCTGCTCAGGCTGTAATCTGAAAATATTCCAGGTTAATCTGAAAAGTAAGAGGGGAATCAAATTGAGCAGAGTATACGATAGTATTACAGAACTGATTGGTGGAACGCCGCTCCTGAATCTTCAGCGGTTTACAGAACAAAATGATCTGAACGTTACGTTGTTAGCAAAGCTGGAGTATCTGAACCCTGCCGGAAGCGCAAAAGACCGGGTCGCAAAATCTATGATTGAGGATGCAGAGGCCAGAGGATTGCTGCACGAGGGCAGCACGATTATTGAGCCGACGTCTGGCAATACAGGGATTGGGCTGGCTGCGATTGCGGCAGTAAAAGGTTACCGGATCATTCTGACGATGCCAGAGACAATGAGCGTGGAACGTCAGAATATTCTGAAAGCTTACGGTGCAGAAGTGGTGCTGACGGATGGCGCGCAAGGGATGAAGGGCGCGATTGAAAAGGCTGAGCAGCTCGCAAAAGAGATGGAAGGCAGCTTTATTCCAGGACAGTTTGAGAACCCGGCAAATTCGATGGAACATTTTCGTTCGACCGGGCCGGAGATCTGGGAGGATACAGAAGGACAGGTGGATATTTTTGTCGCTGGTGTCGGTACAGGCGGTACAATAACGGGTGTCGGAGAATACCTGAAAGCGCAAAAACCGGAGGTAAAGATTGTGGCTGTAGAGCCTGCCACGTCACCGGTGCTTTCCGGCGGCAAAGCCGGAGCGCATGGACTTCAGGGGATCGGCGCAGGGTTTGTACCTGAAATTCTGAATACCAGTATTTATGATGAAATCCTTCCGATCGAGAATGAGGATGCGTTTGAGACGGCAAAAGCCCTGGGGAAAGCGGAAGGCATCCTGACGGGTATTTCTTCCGGAGCGGCTCTGCGTGCGGCGATTCAGCTCGCAAAGCGTCCGGAAAACAAAGGGAAGACGATCGTTGTGCTTTTGCCGGATAGCGGAGACCGCTATTTTTCAACTCCATTATTTACCGGAAAATAAGAAGAAAGATAAGAAACTCAACAAAAAACAGAATCCTTTTTCCTGAGGGGGCTTGCTTTTTTTGAAACTTTCCCATATACTAATATCAGAAATTTTGAGTAACATCATTTTTTATCTCGTTTTATCAAAAAAAGAAAGTTTATAGTTGTTCTGAACCGAGTACTTATTTGAAACGGTTGGGAAAGTCGGATGTATTAAGGAGGCAAGATGAAAAGATGGAAATCGGTGCTTTCAGCATTGCTGGCGCTTTGCCTGCTGCTTCTGGCACCGTCTGTGTATATTCTGGCGGAGGAATCACAGGAAGAAGAGACAGAAGAGGAAATTCCAGAGTCCTGGTATTATACAATTGAATCGAATGAAATTGAAGGCTGGCCGGAAGGACCGCAGATCGAGGCGGCTTCGGCGATCGTTATGGACCTGGATACAGGCACCATTCTGTACAGCAAGCAGGCAACAGAGAAGCAGTATCCTGCCAGCATTACGAAGATCATGACGACGCTGCTTCTGATTGAAAACTGCGATCTGGACGAAACGATTACCTTTACGGAAGTTGTTTACGATATTGAGTCGGGAAGTACGCATCTTGGAATTCAGCCTGGAGAAGAGATGACGCTGCGCGATTGTGCGTATGGTATTATGCTTGCGTCTGCGAATGACATTGCGAACGGCGTCGCAGAGTATATTGCCGGAAGTGTCAGTGCCTTTGCTGATATGATGAATGAGAAAGCGGAGGAACTTGGCTGCGTTAATACGCACTTTTCAAATCCGCATGGCCTGTACAGTGATGACCACTACACCTGCGCATATGACATTGCTTTGATTGCACAGGCGGCTTATGCAAATGAGACATTCCGGGAAATTGTGGGAACAACAGAATACATCATTCCTGAGACAAATCTTTCAGGAGAGGCGAGATCTTTTCTGAATCACCACAAAATGTTGCAGTCTGATTCGGAATATTATCAGGACTGGTGTACCGGCGGAAAAACAGGCTATACCTCTCAGTGCCTGAATACACTGGTGACATATGGAAGTAAAGATGGTATGAACCTGGTATCTGTGATTCTCAGGGTGAATGGGGCAGGCAAGGCTTATGCAGAATCCACAGAAATCCTCGAATATGGTTTCGAAAATTTTTATACAAAAAATTATGATAATATTAGTTCAAAAGCCACTTTTTATGATATAATGGATTTGATGTATGTCGGCACTGCCTCAAGGCTTCTCTCGCCAGTCTGGCAAAGGGTTCCGCTTGAAAATTGCAGTGTGAAAATAACGCTTCCCAATACCGCGTCGATGGAGGATCTCACCTACACGATTACGGAAGCAAATGGCAGCACGAAGACTTTTTCATATGAATACAATGGACAGCCGGTTGGGACGGCGACAGGTAAATTAAATACATTATTTGTTCCCGCCCGGACGAAATATAGTCTGGGTACGGACATTTCTTCGACAGAGGAGGTATCTTCAGAGGGAAAGATTCAGTTTGAAGGACTGGATGAGGTACTGGAGCAGGCTGCCGGTTTCTTAGATGAGGGTTACCAGATTATTACAGATTATGCAGCGAATCATTTGATGATCGTAATTGCCGGTGGAGCCGCGCTTTTGATCGTTCTTGCTGTTTTAATAAGTGTATTGATTTTCCGGGCTACAGCCGATGCCCGAATCAGGCGTCGCAGAAGATTGGAGGATGAGGAACGGAAAAAGAGGGAAGAAGAGATTGAAAAAATGACGACCGCTGAGATTGAAGCGGAGCTAAGGGAAGTCATGGAACAGGAGCGTCTCCGTAAGGAACAGGAGGAGTTTGCAGCGGCTGAGGCGGAAAGGGCCGCTCGTGAAGCTGAGGAAATGGAGTGGAAGGAGCATGAGACGGAACGCCTGATCGAAGAACTGGAGCAGGAGCGTCAGGCACGTATTTCCGAAAAGAACAGATGAGGGTATAAATAATTTTAATGAAATAAGAAGGGATGGATAAAGGATGAACTGGGTTGCACCAATCAAAGATGAGGAAACGCTGGAAAAATTTAAAGAAAAGCTGCGCGAGATGGATGACAAGTATTATATTATGTTCGAGATTGGCGTAGGTACAGGGCTTCAGCTGCAGGAGATTCTGAAGTTTAAGAATAAGGATCTTCGGGGGAAGGAAAGCATTGAAGCCAGCATTGGGACAAAGAATATTAAGCGTACGTTCCAGATTCCCAAGGATCTGCAGGAGACGATTATGAAGTTTACAGAAGGTAAAGATCCGGAAGCTTATCTGATTCTGGGTCATGCCAGCTCTCCGCAGCCTTTATCAAGGGAGCAGGCGTATCGTGCACTCAAAAGCGCCGGCAAGAGCATGGGTCTGTCCTCGATCGGGGCGCAGACAATGCGTAAGACATTTGCGTGGCGTTATTATAAATCGACAGGAGATATTTACTATCTGCAGAACCTGCTGAATCACGCTTCTCCGTCTATTACTTACCGTTACATCGGTGAGAAGCCGAATGTAGAGGTTTATCTGCGCAAGATGACCCCGGAAGAGAATGAGCGCAGCCGTTACCTTCTTTACAAGGATAATAACGGCAAGAAGAGAATAGAAGCGCTGCAGGCGCTCCTCTCTGAGATCGGAGAAGAGATGGACAATCCTCTGAATAATGATGCCTATTATGGTAAGGTAGATTGCCTCCTGAAAGAGATGGAGGATCTGGTGGAAAACTTCAAGCAGACAAAATAAGGAAAGAATGCAGTCGTTCCGAACGGCAGGCCGCAGGTTTTTGCTTCAATCTGAACGGTTACACGAAACGGATATCGACAGAAATGCAGAACCCGGATAGGAAGTATCTATCCGGGTTTTTCAGTCTCGCATGGCATTTCGGTGACTCTGTCGTTTTACTTTGACTGATTCTTTTTTCTCGAAAAGCAGATTAGCTTCTTCCTCTTTGATTGGTTTCAGCGTTTTTACGGCATAGGTCATATTGTCTGCGTTGAGACGAAGGCGAATCTTTCCTTTTATATAGCCATGCCGGGGACACCAGGCAAGGCAGAACTGGTTATGGCTGCCGGCAGAAAACCAGCGGATTTTTTTCTGTGCGGCTTTCTGGCAAAGAGGGCATCGCGTAGAAGTAACGACAGGATCCTTCATCGCCTGGTTCCTTGACACAAAAAGTTTAGAGATAAACTTGTCATAAGTATTATAATGCAAGTAGATTTCTTCTTTCCGAACGAGCGGTGTACGGAAATAATCGACAGAAGAGTTTTCACGGATCTGAGATTCCTCCAGCTGCTGCATAACAAGCGAAGTATAAATCGCATCACTAAGTGCACTGTGAAACGCGACAGTCTTTGGAATAGATAGAAAATCTATGGCATACTCCAGAGATCTGCGGGATTTTCGATCCTCATATACGATGCTGAAGATTTTCTGAATGTCAAAATACATCAGCGGAAACGCGAAAGGCGATTTTATATTATAATAGGAAAGATTTCGCTGCAGCTCTGTAAGGTCAGCGGGTCCCCAGGTACAGAATTCCGGCTTGCAGGCTTCTTCAGCTCCCGATTCTCCGCAATCGCGGCACCAGGAGAAAAAATCTGCAGCCACTTCCGGGAAACATCTGGCATTGGCAAAATCAATGGCTCGCAGGGCAACAATCTCCCGGGTTCTGAAATGCAAAGTGGTATATACCTGCGGTTTTATGATTTCGCGAAAACGTCCCGTGATTTGGTGTGCTTCATTCAGCCGAACAGCGCCAATTTCGATGATCTCAAAAGGAAGCGCTCTGTCTTCATGGGCTTTTCCGGATGGACACTGATTCCATTCCAGATCCAAAACAATATAATTCATATCCATCTCCCTCAGTCGGACCCAACGGGGTAATTTACAGGCATTGCGATATTTCCGTTCCTCAAAACGATGCGGCCAGCAGCCGAAGACAGAGTCGACGCGGGCATTCGCCAGGTAAGTATACACAAAAACAGCTAATATTGCAAGGGTTGGTCAATCTGTACATAAAAGTTGAAAAATTTCGTCAAATTGCCTTTTTTAAAAATGAATTGAAAATATCGTATGCATAACTTCCAACAAGATTAAAGAAATTTTGTGTAGTTATGGTATGGCAAAAAAAGATGAGATTTAGTATACTAAAGCCACTATTAATCGCTGATTATTCAGCAGTAGAAAACGAATCAGGGAGGATTCAAACATGGCAAGTTTAAGCTTATCTCACATTAATAAAACTTATCCTAACGGATTTGAAGCTGTAAAAGATTTCAATCTGGAGATCGAGGATAAGGAATTTATCATCTTCGTAGGACCGTCTGGATGCGGAAAGTCAACGACTCTTCGTATGATCGCAGGTCTGGAAGAGATCACTGCCGGCGAGCTGAAGATTGGCGACAGAGTTGTAAATGATGTAGAGCCGAAGGACAGAGATATCGCGATGGTATTCCAGAGCTACGCTCTGTATCCGCATATGACAGTATACGATAACATGGCATTCAGTCTTAAGCTGAGAAAAGTACCGAAGGACGAGATTAAGAAGATGGTAACAGAGGCTGCTAAGATCCTTGACCTTGAGAAGCTCCTTGACCGTAAGCCGAAGGCTCTTTCCGGTGGTCAGAGACAGCGTGTTGCTATGGGTCGTGCTATCGTTCGTAACCCGAAGGTATTCCTGATGGACGAGCCGCTGTCCAACCTGGATGCAAAACTTCGTGTACAGATGAGAACTGAGATCTCCAAGCTGCATCAGAGACTGGGTGCTACGATCATCTATGTAACACATGATCAGACCGAGGCTATGACGCTTGGTACCAGAATCGTTGTTATGAAAGATGGCGTTATGCAGCAGGTAGACAGCCCGCAGAACCTTTACAATAAGCCGGGCAACCTGTTTGTTGCAGGATTCATCGGATCTCCGCAGATGAACATGACAGAAGCTACAGTAGAAGTAAGCGGAAGCGATGTTTCTCTTGTTGTTGCTGGCACAAAGATCAAACTTCCGGCAGAGAAGGCTGCAAAGCTGACTGGCTATAATGGAAAGACCGTTATCATGGGTATCCGTCCGGAGCATCTTTCTGATGAGGAAGAAGCAATTGCTAAGGCTGGTACTGCCGTCCTGGAAGCGAAGATTGAAGTATACGAGCTGCTTGGTGCAGAAGTTTATCTGTATTTCACTCTGAATGGCAGCAACTTTACAGCGAGAGTAAATCCGCGTACTACCGTTAGACAGGGCGATACGGCGAAATTCGCTATTGATGTATCAAAGATTCATGTATTCGATAAGGATACAGAGGTTACGATCACGAACTAATTTGTTGTCTGACTGTATGATGTTACGGGAGGAATCGCTTGCGGTTCCTCCCATTTTTTATGCACACAGGCGGGTGTGGAAATTTGCGGCTTGCGCCGCACCCGCCTGGCACAGCGGATAGGGGGGAGCACCCCTATCCGATTACTCAGGACTGCGAGAGGCATTTTCCGGCTGTCGCCGGACGTAGCTCCAGGGCGCGCAGGAGTTGATGAAGCTGTCTCCTACTCGATAACAGAGACGCATAGGGAAGTTTTGCG
>Ga0192274_1079_pt1 | contig 15828 bp, 10 predicted proteins | sample Koala_Koa24_G3_FD_131266 | JGI IMG/M metagenome (GOLD analysis project Ga0192274, IMG submission 131266) | Enriched cells from koala feces incubated with labeled cellulose particles, San Francisco Zoo, California, United States - Koala_Koa2-4_G3 ... | reverse complement strand
TTTTCCCTGAAAACGCGGTTGAGTATTTTGTGAGCTATTATGATTATTATCAGCCGGAGGCGTATGTGCCGTCTTCGGATACGTATATCGCGAAGGATTCCGCGATCAATGATGAGATTGATAAGCTGCGCCTGTCGGCGACGGCATCGCTGGTGGAGAGGCAGGATGTCATCGTTGTGGCGAGTGTTTCCTGTATCTATGGCCTGGGCAGCCCGGCGGATTATAAGGATCTGGTGCTCTACCTGCGGCAGGGGCAGGAGAGGGATCGGGATGAGATTCTGCGGAAGCTGATTGATATTCAGTATGACCGCAATGAGATGGATTTTCACCGCGGTACGTTCCGGGTGCGCGGGGATGTGCTGGAGATTTTTCCGGCGAATGCGGACGACTATGCTTACCGGGTGGAGTTTTTCGGGGATGAGATTGACCGGATTACGGAGATTGACGTGCTGACCGGTGCGGTGAAGAAGGGACTGGAGTTTATCGCGGTCTTTCCGGCGTCGCATTATGTGGTGCCGATGGAGAAGATTCTGCGGGCGGCGGACGCGATTGAGGAGGAGCTTGCGGAGCGGGTGACTTATTTTAAGAGTGAGGATAAGCTGATTGAAGCGCAGCGGATTGCGGAACGGACGAATTTTGATGTGGAGATGCTGCGGGAGACGGGGTTCTGTTCAGGTGTGGAGAATTATTCGCGTCATCTGGCAGGACTTCCGGCAGGGGCGACGCCGCATACGCTGATGGATTATTTCGGGGATGATTTTCTGATGATTATTGACGAGTCGCACAAGACGGTGCCGCAGATCCGGGCGATGTATGTGGGCGATCAGTCGCGCAAGACGACGCTGGTGGATTATGGCTTCCGCCTGCCGTCAGCGAAGGACAACCGTCCCTTGAATTTTGGCGAATTTGAGGATAAAATAGACCAGCTTCTGTTTGTTTCGGCGACGCCGGGCGACTATGAGGAGGAGCATGAGCTGCTGCGCGCGGAGCAGATTATCCGGCCGACGGGACTTCTGGATCCGCGTGTGGAAGTGCGGCCGGTTGAGGGGCAGATTGATGATCTGATCGGTGAGATCAATAAGGAAACGGCGGCAGGCAACAAGATTCTGGTGACGACGCTGACGAAGCGGATGGCGGAGGATCTGACAGACTATATGAAAGAGGTCGGGATCCGCGTGCGCTATCTGCACTCAGATATTGATACGCTGGAGCGGACGGAGATCATCCGGGATATGCGCCTGGATGTCTTTGATGTGCTGGTCGGGATCAATCTTCTGCGTGAGGGCCTGGATATCCCGGAGATTTCTCTGGTGGCGATTCTGGACGCGGACAAGGAAGGCTTTCTGCGCTCTTCGGTTTCGCTGATTCAGACCATTGGACGCGCCGCGCGGAATGCGCAGGGACATGTGATCATGTATGCGGATATGATTACGGATTCGATGCGTGTGGCGATGGATGAGACACAGAGACGGCGGGAGCTGCAGCAGAAATATAATGAAGAGCACGGCATCACGCCGCAGACGATTAAAAAGGCAGTTCGCGATCTGATCAGCATTTCGAAGGAGCTGGCGAAGCAGGAAGTGCAGATGGAGAAGGATCCGGAGTCGATGAACCGTGAGGAGCTGGAGAAACTGATTGCCGAGGTGCAGAAGAAGATGAAGAAGGCAGCCTCGGAGCTGGATTTCGAGAGTGCGGCCGAGCTGCGTGATAAGATGATTATGCTGAAGAAGCATTTGCAGGAGATCAATGAATGAGAAAACGGTTCAATCACAGGCAATTATTTCGAGTGCCACAGACAGAGTGGAGGAACAAATGAATCTGAATGATGCAATGGATATGTATGATGAGATAGAAGAAAATATGACAGATTCGATCGGAAAAACAGCCAGAACGGCCATACCAGACAAAAAGCAGTTCATCCGCATCCGCGGGGCGAACGAGCACAATCTGAAAAATATCAGCCTGGATATTCCGCGCAATCAGTTTGTGGTGCTTACCGGTCTGTCTGGTTCAGGCAAATCGTCGCTGGCCTTTGATACGATTTACGCGGAAGGGCAGCGACGGTATATGGAGTCGCTGTCCTCCTATGCCAGACAGTTTCTAGGGCAGATGGAGAAGCCGGAGGTAGAGAGTATCGAGGGGCTTCCGCCGGCGATCTCGATTGATCAGAAGACGACGAACCGGAATCCGCGCTCGACGGTCGGCACGGTGACGGAGATTTATGATTATTTCCGATTATTATATGCGAGGATCGGGATTCCGCATTGCCCAAAGTGCGGACGTGAGATTAAAAAGCAGAGCGTGGATCAGATGGTGGATCAGATCATGGCGCTGCCGGAGAGGACGCGGATCCAGCTGCTTGCGCCGGTTGTGCGCGGACGTAAGGGCGAGCATGTGAAGCTGTTGGAGCAGGCGAAGCGCAGCGGATATGTGCGTGTGCGGATTGACGGGAACCTGTATGATCTTTCCGAGGAGATAAAGCTTGAGAAAAATATTAAGCACAACATTGAAATCGTAGTGGACCGCCTGGTGGTGAAGCCGGGGATTGAGAAGCGTCTGACGGATTCGATGGAGACCGTGCTGCAGCTGGCGGACGGTCTGGGCTATGTCGATGTCGGTGAGGGAGAGATGATTACTTTCAGCCAGAGCTTTTCCTGCCCGGACTGTAATATCAGTATTGATGAGATCGAGCCGCGCAGCTTCTCTTTTAATAACCCGTTTGGCGCCTGCCCGGAATGCACCGGCCTGGGCTACAAGATGGAGTTTGACATTGATCTGATGATTCCGGATAAATCGTTAAGCATCCGGGAAGGCGCGATTGTTGTGAACGGCTGGCAGTCCTGCACCGATCCGTCCAGCTTTACGTATGCGCTTCTGACGGCCTTGGCGAAGGAGTATCATTTTGATTTATCGACGCCGTTTGAGCAGCTGGCGCCGGATATCCAGCACATGCTGATTTACGGGACAGACGGCAGACAGGTGAAGGTGCATTATAAGGGACAGCGCGGTATCGGTGTTTACGATGTGGCGTTTGACGGCCTGATCCGGAATGTAGAGCAGCGCTACCGGGAGACCTCGTCGGATTATACGAAACAGGAGTATGAGAGCTTTATGCGGATTACCCCCTGTAAGGCCTGCCGCGGGCAGAGGCTGAAGCCGTCTGCGCTGGCGGTGACGGTTGGCGGGAAAAACATTCACGAGATTACTTCCATGTCCGTGGGGGATTTACAGAAGTTTCTGGCGGATCTGGAGCTGACACAGCAGCAGCGTCTGATCGGTGCGCAGATCTTGAAGGAGATTCGGGCGCGGATTGGTTTTCTGGTTGATGTAGGTCTGGATTATTTAAGCCTGTCGCGCGCGACCGGTACGCTATCCGGCGGCGAGGCGCAGCGGATCCGTCTGGCGACGCAGATTGGCTCCGGGCTGGTCGGCGTGGCCTATATTCTGGATGAGCCGAGTATCGGTTTGCATCAGCGCGACAATGACAAGCTGCTGCGCACATTGAATAATCTGAAAGATCTAGGGAACACCCTGATTGTGGTAGAACACGATGAGGATACGATGTATGCGGCGGATTACGTTGTGGACATCGGACCCGGCGCAGGAGAACATGGCGGTGAGGTTGTGGCGGCCGGGACGGCGGAGGATTTGAAGAACTGTCCGGAATCCATCACGGGCGCGTATTTAAGCCATCGGCTGTTTATTCCGGTGCCGGAGAAGAGGCGGACGCCGACTGGCTGGCTGGAGATTCGCGGAGCGCGGGAAAATAATCTGAAGGATATCAATGTAAAGATTCCTCTTGGCGTGATGACCTGCGTGACCGGTGTTTCCGGTTCCGGGAAAAGCTCACTGATCAATGAGATTTTATATAAGCGTCTGGCAAAGGATCTGAACCGGGCGCGGACGATTCCGGGAAAGCACCGGGCGATCACCGGAATCGGACAGCTGGATAAAGTGATTAATATTGACCAGTCTCCAATCGGGCGCACCCCGCGCTCGAACCCGGCGACCTATACGGGCGTTTTTGACATGATCCGCGATCTGTTTGCATCCACGGCGGATGCGAAGGCGCGGGGCTACCAAAAAGGCCGTTTCAGCTTTAATATCAAGGGCGGCCGCTGCGAGGCCTGCGCCGGGGATGGCATTCTGAAGATTGAGATGCATTTTCTTCCGGATGTCTATGTCCCCTGTGAGGTCTGCCATGGAAAGCGCTATAACCGCGAGACGCTGGATGTAAAATACAAAGGGAAATCCATCTATGATGTGCTGGATATGACCGTGGAGGAGGCGCTGAAATTTTTCGATCATCTGCCGCAGATCCGGCGAAAGATTGAGACACTGAATGATGTCGGCCTTTCCTATATTAAGCTGGGTCAGCCGTCTACGACGCTGTCCGGCGGTGAGGCACAGCGAATTAAGCTTGCAACGGAGCTCTCCCGCCGCAGCACCGGCAAAACGGTTTATATCCTGGATGAACCGACTACCGGCCTGCATTTCGCGGATGTGCACAAACTCGTAGACATTCTGAGACGCCTGGCTGAGGGCGGTAATACCGTAATTGTGATTGAGCACAACCTGGATGTGATTAAGACGGCTGATTATATTATCGATCTTGGACCGGAGGGCGGCGACCGGGGCGGTACGGTGATCGCGGAAGGAACGCCGGAGGAGGTTGCGGAGAATCCGGTTTCCTATACAGGGCAGTATATCAAAAAATATTTATAAAAAAATCTGAAAACGAAAAGACCTGACATCTGTCAGGTCTTTTCAGGAAAGAGAAAAATTTGGGTTGAAAAATGTTTTGCCCTGTTCTGGGAATTACCCATCCAGGAAAATGTTTGAGGGAGTACTTGGCAGCGTGTGGGAGCTGCCAAGTGTGAGTTATGAAATATATTAGCTCTTCACTAATACTCCTATAATATAAAATGAAAATGTGTTGGAAATATGTCGGCTTTCTAAAAAAAGTGGAAAAATACTTAAGAAATCATTGACGGAAAATGATGCTGTTCTGAACTGTTGCGAAAAAATATTTCCATTTTACGGTATACTGTGTTAAGATATTGGAAAAGATAGCAGATAAGAAGATAGAAGATACTGGATATTCGGGATAGAAGAGTTACCGGAAAGCAGGAAAACTGTTTTTTGGATGGAAAGGGGTTTGTATTTATGGCAGCTTCTGACGTTGGAATTGATCTTGGCACGGCCAGCATCCTGGTCTATGTCAGGGGAAAGGGTGTTGTGCTGAAAGAGCCATCAGTCGTAGCCTACGACCGTGATACGAATAAAATAAAGGCGATCGGAGAGGAAGCACGCCTGATGTTAGGCCGGACACCGGGGAATATTATTGCGGTTCGGCCGATGCGCAAGGGTGTGATTTCAGACTATACGGTGACAGAGCAGATGCTGAAGCATTTTATTCAGAAAGCGATTGGACGGATGTCTTTCCGGAAGCCGCGCGTCAGCATTTGTGTTCCAAGCAGTGTGACCGAGGTGGAGAAAAAAGCTGTGGAGGACGCGACTTATCAGGCAGGCGCACGGGAGGTTCATATTATAGAGGAGCCGATTGCGGCGGCGATCGGGGCAGGGATTGACATTTCACGCCCCTGTGGAAATATGATCGTGGACATCGGCGGAGGTACCTGTGATGTGGCTGTGATATCGCTGGAAGGAATTGTCGTCAGCACTTCGATCAAAGTGGCGGGGGATGATTTTGATGAAGCGATTGTCAAATACGTGCGGAAAAAATACGGATTGATGATCGGGGAACAGACAGCGGAAGAAATCAAAATTACAATCGGTACCGCTTTTGAAAAACCTGAGCCGAAGGTGATGGAAGTAAAGGGGCGCGATCTGGTAACCGGACTGCCGAAGACGGTACGTGTGACATCGGAGGATACGCGGGATGCGCTTAAGGAAGTGACAGGGCAGATTGTCGATGCGGTGCACAGCGTCCTGGAACGTACGCCGCCGGAATTGGCAGCGGACGTAGTAGACCGTGGGATTGTGATGACGGGCGGCGGCTCGCTTTTGAGCGGCCTGGAAGAGCTGATCGAGGCACGGACGGGGATTAATACGATGGTTGCGGAGGATCCGATGACTGCCGTGGCGGTGGGAACCGGACGGTTTGTGGAGTTGACAGCTGCGAATAATACGAAGCCGTTGGAGCAGTGAGAACGGGAAATCATGATGCGGCTGTGAAATGAAAAACAGCTGTGAAAGTGAAAAATCAGGGTAACAGAGGTTTATGGAGAGACTGGAAGGTTATATTGACCATATTATATTTCGCAACAGCGACAATGGTTATACGGTGTTTGTGCTTACTGCACAGGATGGAGAAGGGCCAAGACCGCTTTCAAAGAATAAGAAGGGGGGATCTGCGCCGGCCCGTTCTGCGAATAGCGACGATGAGATTACCTGTGTCGGCACACTTTCTTACATTGGAGAAGGCGAGAAAGTTGTGCTTATGGGGGAGTACATATCACATCCGTCTTACGGGGAACAGTTTAAGATCACAGACTGTCAGGTAAAGGATCCGGATGATGCGGAATCTATAGAGCGTTATCTGGGAAGCGGTGCGATCAAGGGGGTTGGCACAGCGCTTGCCGCGCGTATGGTGCGGCGATTTGGTGAAGATACGATCCGGATTATTGAGGAAGAACCTGAGCGGCTTGCTGAGATCAAAGGGATCAGTGAACGAATGGCGCGTGAGATCGCGGCGCAGGTATTTGAAAAGCGGGATATGCGCAAAGCGATGATTTTTTTGCAGCAGTTTGGCGTTACGACAACACTGGCCGTGAAGATTTATCAGAAATATGGCGCCGGGATGTATCAGGTTTTAGAGGAGAACCCATATCGCCTGGCGGACGACATAGAAGGTGTTGGGTTTCGAATTGCGGATGAGATTGCAAAGCGTGCAGGGATCCGCGTTGATTCGGAATACAGGCTCAAGAGCGGCATTTTTTTTGTCCTGCAGCAGGCGGGAGGAGAGGGACATGTGTTCCTGCCGAAGGAACTGCTGCTTGCGCGGGCAGGGGAACTGCTCGGAATTGAATTAGAGAGTATTGACCAGTACCTGACGGATCTGGCGATTGACAAAAAGATTGTGATCAAACAGGAAAAGGAACAGACGCGTGTCTATACTGCGTCCGCTTATTTCCTGGAAATGAGCACGGCGCGTATGCTCTGTGATCTGAATATTTCCTGTGAGGTTGATCAGAAAGTAATTTCTCAAAAACTCAGTGAGATTGAGAAGAAAACGAAAACAGTACTTGACGAGAAACAGCGGATGGCGGTGATGGAAGCTGCCCGCTGCGGCCTGCTTGTTATTACGGGCGGTCCCGGTACCGGAAAGACAACTACGATCAATACGCTCATTGCTTATTTTGAGTCGGAAGGAATGCGCATTCTTCTGGCAGCTCCGACCGGACGGGCGGCCAAGCGTATGACGGAAGCGACTGGATGCGAGGCAAAGACGGTACACCGCCTGCTGGAAATCAATGTCACTTCGGATGATTCCAGACCGGAGGGCTTCGGCCGGAATGAAGAGAATCCGCTGGATGAGGATGTCATTATCATTGATGAGATGTCGATGGTGGATATTTATCTTATGCATGCGCTTTTGAAAGCAGTGACGGTTGGCACGCGTCTGATTATGGTGGGGGATGTGAATCAGCTTCCTTCTGTGGGGCCGGGGAGTGTTTTGAAGGACATTATTGCTTCGGAAAAGATGACGGTTGTTCGTCTGACCCGAATTTTCCGGCAGGCATCTGAGAGCGATATCGTGGTCAATGCCCATAAGATTAACCGCGGAGAGCATATTGTGCTTGACAATAAGAGCCGGGATTTTTTCTTCCTGAAGCGTCAGGACGCAAATGTGATCATCAGCATTGTGATTCAGCTGATTCGGGATAAGCTTCCGCGCTATGTGGAGGCAGAGCCTTTTGACATTCAGGTATTGACCCCAATGCGCAAAGGACTGCTTGGTGTGGAGCGCCTGAACCGTATTTTACAGGAATATTTAAATCCGCCGGATCGCAGCAAGCGGGAGTATGAACACAATGGCGTAACCTTTCGCGAGGGCGACAAGGTCATGCAGATTAAGAACAATTATCAGATGGAATGGGAGATTCGCGGACGGTATGGGATTCCGGTGGAAAAAGGAATTGGAATCTTTAACGGTGATATGGGAATTGTCCGTGAAATTAATTTACATACAGAGCAGATAACGGTTGAATTTGATGAGCATCGCATGGTAGAATATCCCTACAGTGGGCTGGATGAGCTGGAGCTTTCTTATGCTGTGACGATACACAAATCGCAGGGCAGCGAGTATCCGGCAGTTGTACTTCCGCTCCTGACAGGGCCGCGGATGCTGATGAACCGCAACCTGCTGTATACGGCAGTGACCCGTGCGCGTAAGTGTGTGACGCTGGTCGGGGATGCACGTACATTTGATCAGATGATTGATAACACCGTGGAACAGAGACGTTACACGGCGCTTGGCGAGAGAATTCTTGAATTATCGGAGAACTGATTTGATTTTCCGTATGAACCTGGGGAAGATTCAAAACGGATCATGAAGGCAAAAAAAGAAATATGGAAGATAGCCGCGCGAAAAATCGGGGAGACGGCGGTACAGTTTCTTTACCCGCCGCGCTGTCCGCTCTGCGATATGGTAATCCCAATAGAAAGGTCGCCTGCGGTTTGCGATGCCTGCCGGGGCAAGCTGCCCTGGGTGACGGAACCGGCCTGTATGAGGTGCGGGAAACCGGTGGGTTCCCCGGAGAGGGAATTCTGTGAGGATTGTGAGCGTACGCAGCATCTTTTTGAACAGGGACGGGCCGCATTTACTTATTCAGGAGCGATGCGGAAAAGCGTTTACCGGATGAAGTTTCAGAATCGGCGGGATTACCTGGATTTTTATGCGGAAGCCATGGTGCGTGCAGGGAAAAGTTATCTTTCTTATTGGCAGCCGGAGGTAATTGTTCCGGTTCCTATGCATTGGAGAAAGCGTATGGCGCGTGGATACAATCAGGCGGAGCTTCTGGCAGAGCGGATCAGCCGGCTGACCGGAATTCCGTGCGAAAGAAAGCTGCTGCGGTGTGTTCGCTATACAGGAGATCAGAAGGAGCTGGGGCGAAATGAGAGGCTGCGGAACCTGCGGGGAAGCTTTGAAGTGAATGCGCCTGTTCCCTGTCGGATTCTTCTGGTGGATGACGTTTATACGACCGGAAGTACGATGGATGAAGCGGCCAGAGCCTTGCGGGCGGCAGGAGCGAGACGGGTGTTTTTTCTGGTTTTGTGCACGGGAAAAGGAAAAAAAGTTTGCATGACACGAAATCTGTGCTATACTGAAAAAGTATCATTGCGTTCAGAGGGGAGAGCAAGATGGAAAGCATAATCTTTTGGCTGAGTGACAGCCTGTCGTGGCTTACGATACCGACCGTATCGATTACGGCTACGGATGTTCTCGAAATCCTGATACTGGCTTTTCTTGTGTACAATCTATTGCTCTGGATTAAAAATACGCGAGCCTGGAGTTTACTAAAGGGGATTGCAATTCTGGTTTCCTGCATCGCGATTGTATATTTGCTGCAGATGACGACACTGATTTATCTGGTAAACCGCGGTCTGGATATCGCGATTACGGCTGCAGTTGTTGTTTTTCATCCGGAGATTCGAAGAGCACTGGAAAGGCTTGGGGAGAAGCCGATTTTTTCCGGGCTGATTCAGATTGGGGATAGCAGTAAAAATGTGACGGAACGTTTCAGCGATAAGACGGTGAATGAGATTGTAAAAGCCAGCGTAGAAATGAGCAAGGCGAAGACCGGCGCCCTGATTGTTCTGGAGCAGAATACCCGTCTGGAAGAGTATGAGCGGACGGGAATCATGCTGGACGCGATTGTGACGAGCCAGCTTTTGATCAATATTTTTGAACATAATACGCCGCTTCATGACGGGGCGGTGATCATTCAGGGGAACCGCGTTACTGCTGCGACCTGTTACCTTCCGTTGTCAGATAATATGATGCTGAATAAGGCATTGGGAACCAGACATCGCGCGGGACTGGGGATCAGCGAGGAGACCGATTCGATGACAGTGATTGTTTCGGAGGAAACCGGGGCGATTTCCGTTGCGTACAAAGGAGAACTGATGCATGCGATTTCTCAGGAAGAATTGAGACGGCAGCTTGAAATTTTACAGAATAAATCAGTTGCCCCCAGAAAATTCCAGTTCTGGAAGGGGTGGACCAAGAATGAAACATAAAAAGACCTGGCAGCTGCCTGGAAAAGTGTCCGGGAAAATTCCCAAATGGCTGAAACGGAACTGGCCATTGAAGCTGATTTCATTAGGTATTGCGTTCCTGATCTGGCTTGTAGTGGTGAATGTAGATAATCCGACTAAGTCGAAGCTGTTCCGTGATGTCAAGATTGAGATTATCAATGAAGACAGCGTGACGGAGATTGATAAAACCTTTGATATTGTCTCCGAGGACACCGTGGTAATTAAGGTGACGGAGAAACGGCGGGTGCTGGAGAGTCTCTCAGCCTCTGACTTTACGGTGATTGCGGATATGGAGAATCTGACGGAGATGAACACGGTTCCGCTGACAGTTACCTGCAGCAATTCCGCGGTGACGCTGGATGAGATTACGATCGTTCCTTCTTCACTGAAGGTCGAGCTGGAGCAGATTGTAGAAAGTGAGTTTGTAGTAACGGTTGAAACTACGGGTACGCCGGCGAGCGGATATGAAGTCGGGACGACGGAGGTCGTGGAGGGTAAGACGGTAATGATCGCCGGCCCACAGAGTCTGATTGAGAAAATCGGACTGGTGACAGCGTCGGTATCTGCCAATGGAATTTCCACAGACCAGAGACTGACGAGTACACTTACTATCTCAGATAAGAATGGAGATACTCTAAGTGAGACACAGATGAGCCGTCTGCAGATCAAAGATTCTTCGGGCGTGCTGCTATCGGATAATGAAGTGACGGTCGACGTGGAGCTCTGGTCAGTTTTGTATGAAGTGCCGATTGAGGTTGAGACAAGCGGTACGCCGGCGAGCGGCTATGAGGTGACCGGCGTGAGCACGGTGCCAACGACGGTAAATCTGGTTGGTACGGAGGAAGCATTGTCGACGATTACGCGGATTGTGGTGAATGAACCGGTGTCTGTCGCGGGTGCGACAGAGACATTTACGCAGGAGATTGATCTTTCCGATACGCTGAGCGATATGGAGAACGTGCGGCTGGCTTCAGGTGTGGACTCATCTGTTACCGTCACGATACAAATTGAAAAAAATGGTGATCAGACGGTGCAGATTGCCCTCTCAGGTCTGACTGTTCTGAATCGTCCGGATAATATGACGCTGACCTTTTCGCCGGCGGATGTAATTTCTGTAACGGTTCATGCGGATGACGAAGAGAGCACAATCTCTGCAGAAGACATTACGGCGACTATAGACCTGTCTGCGTGCGCGGAAGAAGGGGACTATGAAGTGCCGGTAGAGATTGAGCTGCCGGATGGATTTACACTGGTGTCGGAAGTGACACTGACGGTAAACGCGACAGCGATAGAGCAGATTGAGGCTGCTACGGAGGAATAATTCAGATGGAGAAGAGACTGACGGTAAATAATGAACTGGGACTCCATTTACGCCCCGCAGGTGAGCTGTGTTCGATTGCGATGGAATATGAGTCAAAGATTACGATTTGCTTTCGTGATCGCGAGTTTAATGCGAAGAGCCTTTTGAGTGTGCTGAGTGCCTGTGTTCAGAGCGGCGATGAGCTTACCATCCGCATAGAGGGTCCGGATGAAGAGTCAGCGGCAGAGCAGATCTGTGCGTTTTTTAACGGTCTGCACTGAGAGTATTGCTATTCAAAAGAATGTACGGGGAACGTTCCGGATCGGGATCCGATGAAGTCAGACGTTCCCTTTTTCTTTGAAGAGGAGTAGGAGGCATATGAAAAAACGGGAGCAGTACAAAAGACTGATCATGTTTTTGGCGTCGGTTCTGATTGTGGCCATTCAGACCGGAGTATTTGCGTATGTCTGGTTTCATGATTATCACTTCAAGGAAGTGATTGGCAGAAGATACAGCTTTTGGGGACATTGTGCCCTGATCAGTCTTTACGCGTTTCTGGTGATAATGGTATCAAAGCTGTTTTCTGCTTTTAAGGTAGGGTATCAGCGAATCCTGGATGTTTTGCTGTCCCAGATATTTTCTGTGCTGATTGTGAATGTTGTTGTTTATCTGCAGCTGGCTCTGATTGGCCGGTGGAAATTTCTGGAACATCTGCAGCCGATGCTTCGGGTCTGCGGAATTAATCTTGCGGCGGTAGTGATCTGGGTGCTCTTTATGCGCTGGGTTTATGTGCGGATTTATCCGCCGCACGAAATTCTGCTGATCTATGGCAGTCTCAGTCCGAAGCCGTTGATCGAGAAAATGAAGACCAGAAAGGATAAATATATTATCGAAGGGACGATTTCCCTGAAGCGGGGAGAGGCTGCGATCAAAGAGGAGATTCTGAAGCATCAGGCGGTGATGATTTGTGATATCCCGGCACATGAGCGCAACCTGTTTCTGAAGTTTTGTTTTGAGCATGACATTCGCTGCTATTGTCAGCCAAAAATATCGGATATCATGGTGATGAACTCTGAGGAGATTAATATGTTTGATACTCCGCTGCTGCTGTTCCGCAACCGCGGTCTGACGGTGGAACAGCAGGCGGTCAAGCGGTTTTTTGACGTAGTGGTTTCCGCGTTGGCGCTGGTCATCCTTTCTCCATTGTTCCTGATTATTGCACTGCTGATCAAGGGCTATGATGGCGGGCCGGTGTTTTACCGCCAGGAAAGACTGACAAAGGAAGGTAAGGTCTTTCTGGTTTACAAATTCCGCAGCATGCGTGTGGACTCGGAGCTGCAGGGCGCACGGTTGGCGTCAAAGGGCGATAGCCGGGTTACGCCGGTCGGCAAAGTACTGCGCAACATTCATTTCGATGAACTGCCGCAGCTGCTCAATATTCTGCAGGGAGATATGTCTCTGGTCGGCCCCAGGCCGGAGCGTCCGGAGATTGCGGCTGAGTATGAGAAGGAAATTCCAGAGTTCTCTTACCGCCTGAAGGTGAAGGCCGGCCTGACCGGTTATGCGCAGGTGTATGGGAAATACAATACCAAACCTTATGATAAATTAAAGCTGGATCTTACTTATATTGAGAATTTCTCGTTCCTGCTGGATTTGCAGCTGATTGCGACAACCGTGAAAATATTATTTCAGAAGGAGAACACGGAGGGGGTCGAACAGTGGCAGAAGACGGCGTCGACACGTGTGCAGGCCAATGAACGTTTGGCTCCTAAGAGTGAAGCTGCCGCTCCTGTATCCGGTGAGGCCGGGACAGAATCGGCTCCGATTGTATCGGTTATTATTCCGGCCTGCAACTGTGCAGCGACCATTGGGCGCGCGATTGATTCTGTACTGGAGCAGGGGGTTCCGCTGGAGATTCTGGTGCTCAATGACTGTTCGACGGATGAACTGGATTCGGTTATGGAACACTATGAGAATGTCAGAGAGCTGCATTATTATAAGAACAAACGCAGTCTTGGCGCTGCCGCGACGCGGAATCTGGGTGTAGAAAAGGCAAAAGGAACCTATGTCGCCTTTCTGGACGCAGACGACTGGTGGGATAGAGATAAACTGAAAAAGCAGCTTGCGCGGCTGGAATCCGGATCCTCTGCGGGTTCGGATGGGGGAACTGGTCAGAAAAAACGGGGGGCGGCTGCACCGGTGCTCTGCGCGACCGCTCGCGAGCTGGTCACACCGGAAGGAGAGCGCACCGGCCGTGTGATCCCGGTTCATGAGGAGATTTCCTATCGACGCTTGTTGCTGCACAATTGTATCAACTGTTCTTCGGTACTTCTTCGCACGGATGTTGCGAGACAGTTTCCGATGCAGCATGAGGACAGCCATGAGGATTATATTACCTGGCTGTGCATTTTAAAGAAATATGGTTCTGCGCTGGCGGTTAATGAGCCGCTGCTCAAATACCGCCTGAGTGTGTCAGGCAAATCTGGAAATAAGCTTCATTCTGCGAAAATGACGTACCGTGCTTACCGTTATGCGGGATTTGGAAGGACGGCTTCTGTGTGCCTTTTCTGTGCTTACGCTGTGAACGGGGTGCTGAAATATGCCGGTGCTTATCTGCGGGGCTTTTTCCGAAAAAGATGAAAGACATAAAGAGAGGATGAGAAAGTATGATTCAAAAGCTGATTGAAAACATCAAAAAGACAAATGCACCGATTGTGGTGAGACCCTGGAGGGCGCAGCGGAAGCGGTATGGCTTTATAATAAAAAGCTTGTAGATGCCATCTATGATTTGATCCCGGCGGTAAAGCCGCAGATCGCGATGTATGAACAGTTTGGCTTGCCAGGGTTGAGCGCTTTTAAGAAAACGGTTGACTACTGTAAGGAAAAAGGCCTGGTAGTGATTGGGGATGTGAAGCGCGGAGATATTGGTTCGACCTCGGCGGCCTATGCGACCGCACATCTGGGGCGGGTAAAGGTGGGTTCTCAGATGCTGCCGCCTTTTGGAGAAGACTTTGCGACGGTGAACCCTTATCTGGGAACAGACTTGATCAAACCGTTTCTGGATGTTTGCCGTGAGGAAAAGAAAGGAATTTTCATTTAAGTGAAGACTTCAAATCCGTCAAGCGGCGAATTCCAGGATCGCCTGCTTACAGGAGCTGTCGGCGAACATGGTACAGACGGGAAGCCATTGTATGAGGTTGTTGGAGAAAAAGTGGCCGAGTGGGCTGCCTCCTGCATGGGCGATACCTACAGTTATGTCGGCGTAGTTGTGGGCGCGACCTATCCGGAGATGGGAAAGGTACTGCGTCATGTCATGCCGAAGTCTTTCATTCTGGTACCAGGGTACGGTGCACAGGGCGGCAAGGCCGAGGATCTCGTACATTACTTTAATGAGGATGGCCTGGGGGCGATTGTCAATTCTTCGCGTGGAATCATTGCCGCATATAAGCAGGAAAAATATGCATCGTTTGGAGCGGAACATTTTGCGGAGGCGAGCCGTGCGGCGGTGGTCGATATGATTGAAGACATCAACCGGGCGCTGGAACAGCGGGGCTGATTTCGGAAGGAGAAAAGGATGGAAAAATCGATGCTGCGCGCGACTATTCTTTCACAGGAAGAGATTGCGCATCAGATATACAGCATGTGGCTTCAGACAGACGAAATCGCCAGCGCTGCTGTGCCGGGGCAGTTCATTTCCGTTTACAGCAACGATTCGGGACGGATGCTTCCGCGGCCAATCAGTATCTGTGAGGCGGATAAGGAACGGGGAAGGATTCGCCTGGTGTATCGGGTTGCGGGAAAAGGAACGGCGGAATTTGCCGGATATCAGGCTGGAGACCGGCTTGATCTTCTGGGACCGCTGGGCAATGGCTTTTCTTTGGAGCGCTGCCAGGAAGGACGAACTGCATTTCTGATTGGCGGGGGAATTGGCATTCCTCCGATGGTGGAGCTTTCAAAAAGACTGAAGGGCCATGTACAGGTGATCGCCGGATACCGGGATGAACTGTTTTTGACCGATGAACTGGCGGCAAATGGAAAACTGTATCTTTCTGTGGAAAGCGATGACTTGTTTAAAAATCTGTCTGCGGGTGGGGCTGTGCATGGAAATGGACTGGACTGCATAAAGGACACGCAGCTGGCGGCGGACGTGATCTATGCCTGTGGACCGACGCCCATGCTTCGCGCGATCAAAGCGTATGCGCTGGAGAAAGGAATGGAGTGTTATCTGTCTCTGGAACAGCGTA
>Ga0192274_1075_pt1 | contig 17298 bp, 14 predicted proteins | sample Koala_Koa24_G3_FD_131266 | JGI IMG/M metagenome (GOLD analysis project Ga0192274, IMG submission 131266) | Enriched cells from koala feces incubated with labeled cellulose particles, San Francisco Zoo, California, United States - Koala_Koa2-4_G3 ... | reverse complement strand
ATGTCTATCAGGCTTGGGCTAAGGCGCAGGGGTATGCAGTGCCGTCTGCGGATGCGTATCAGGTTACAGTGGTGACAGAGGAATTTGAGGGAACAATACAGTCCAAGCTGGGCATCCATACGGTGACTGATTCTATCGAACTTTACCTCGATCCGGAGGATCCGTATTACACCGTAGAAAAAGATGGAAGCGGAGAGATTTCCTATAGTATTTACGATTATTCGGCATTGGATACGAAAAGTAAATATGACATCTTTTTTGGGGGAAACAATGCGCTTACACAGATCACCACACGGGCTGGCACCGGGCGGAAAATCCTGGTGATCAAGGATTCTTATGCGCGCTGCTTTGTACCTTTTATGCTCTCTGAATTTGATGAGATTGACGTATTGGATATTCGCTATTACAATCAGGAACTGAGTGCTCTGATCAGTGATGGCGGATACACAGATGTCCTGTTTCTCTATAATGCTTCCGGATTTGCAGAGGATACATCGCTGGCAAAGCTTCTCTGCTAGAAGATATGTAGCTATTCAGGACAGTCTTCTCGGACTTTGCTGCGAGGAACGTATGAAAATATACAGTATGTGGGAAAAGGAGGAAACGTTTGATGAATTTAATTGCGGCTGTAGACGAAAACTGGGGGATTGGCTGCCAGGGGAAGCTGCTGGTGCAGATTCCGTCTGATATGAAATCCTTCCGGGAAATGACTGCCCACAAGGTAGTGGTGATGGGAAGAAAAACTCTGGAAAGCCTTCCGAATGGCCTGCCGCTGGCCGGGCGAACCAATCTGATTCTGACATCTAATCCGTCCTATCAGGTGCGCAACGCACTTGTCTTTCATTCTGTGGATGAAGTGCTCCGGGAAGTGCAGCATTACAGCAGCGAGGACGTCTATATCATCGGCGGTGAGAGCGTATACCGACAGTTTTTGCCGTTTTGTGATACTGCGCATATTACAAAAATTATGGAAAAATACGAGGCAGACGTATTTTTCCCGAATCTGGATAAGATGGAGGACTGGAAAATCACGGCTGACAGTGAGGAGCAGACATATTTTGATATTGAATATTATTTTTTGAAATACGAAAAGAAAAGAGATTGATGGAACCTGGGACATACCTGATGCGCGATACCGTATCTGGTGTGTCTTTTTTTGAAAACTACAGCATCTGCGAAAAACCGACAAAATATTACGAAATATTACAAAATATTACAGAGAAAGGATGAGAATGTAAAAAAGAGCAGGTAAGACGCGAAAACCACGAAAATCGGCACAATCTGGGCGTTTTTTTCTTTTGACGGCGTGGAACAGGAACAAAATAATTTTTGAAAAAAACAGTAAAATAACCTGAAATACAAAAAAATGAAAAATAATTATCGAAAATGCTCGAAAATTCGCAAAAAGAAAAAGACACTGTCGAAAAGAAAATATTACAAAAATGTGAAAAAGTGTTGACATATCGAAAGTGAGCATTTATAATAGAATCACGTGAAAGCGGCGGGTATAAACAATAAGGGGCACAAAACGACCTTCTTGGGGAGACAGGTTGAAATTTATGCGCGGGAGAGTTTATATGCTGTTAGTAAACGGAGAAAGGTCTTTGATTCGTCTCATGAAGTGCTGGCGATGTCTGAGAACGACCGCACTTTTGCTGCTTGGCACCTTTCTGGTAGGCTGTATCACATGGATGATCTCGGAAATGAATTTTGGAGGTCATGGCCAGGTGGTTTATGCCGTCAGTTCTACCTCGGGAAATGCATCCGGCCAGGAGATTCAGGCCGGTCTGATGGGTGTTGTCAACGGCGTTGCAGATATGGAGCGATATTCCGACGTGACCAGAGTGGTTCGTGTGGCGGATTCAGAGGAAGAGGTGCTGGCTGGAACCAGCGGTGTAGACAGAAGAGCAATCCGTAAATCCATGTTTTCGCAGGCTTCATCAACTGCGAGTCAGCTGGGTTATCTTGCTCAGCAGACGGTCAAAAATAATCAGATGTCATCGTCCGATTATTATACGCTGCTGCGGATAGTGGAAGCGGAGGCCACCGGCGAGGATATTATGAGTAAGATGATGGTGGCCAGCGTGGTATTGAATCGAGTGAAGGATTCTCATTTCCCGGATACGATTTATGACGTAGTCTGGGAAGAATCACAGTTTCAGCCGACCTCGGACGGGCGGATTTATTCCTGCACGGTGACAGACGAGACGATTGAAGCAGTGGAGCGTGTTCTTGCCGGTGAGGATTATTCGCAGGGAGCTCTGTTTTTCGTGGCGCGGGATTCCGCTGACACATCAAAGCTGAGCTGGTTCGATTCCAGCCTGGTATGGCTTTTTACATACGGGGGGCATAACTTCTACACGTATCAAAGCAGCGTAAGCTGAGCGAATTTTGAAAAAAGCTGTTGCATTTTCGTTGCAACAGCTTTTTTCATGTGTTATTATAATGCTTAGGCTTCAAAAGGCGTATGTGCGCCGGAAAAGAAGAAAAATAAGAATACGAACAGGTAAAGGATGATAACAGCTATGAATTTAATGTACAACAGCACGAGAAATGCCGGGAAACAGGTGACCGCCTCACAGGCGATATTGAAAGGGCTTGCAGAGGATGGCGGACTGTTTGTTCCGGAGCGGATTCCGGCATTGGATATTCCTCTTGCGTCTCTTGCGGGTATGTCCTATCAGGAAACTGCTTATGTGGTGATGAAGCAGTTTCTGACAGATTACAGCGAGGAAGAGTTGAAAGACTGCATCCGCAGAGCCTATGATGATAAATTTGACACCGAGGAGATCGCGCCGCTTCGTGAAGCTGGGAGCGCTTACTATCTGGAGCTGTTCCATGGCGCGACGATTGCATTTAAGGATATGGCGCTTTCCATTCTGCCTTACCTGATGACAACCGCAGCCCGAAAGAATCATGAGACGCGGGAGATTGTGATTCTGACGGCGACATCGGGGGATACAGGGAAAGCGGCACTGTCCGGTTTCGCGGATGTTCCGGGTACGAGAATTATCGTATTTTACCCAAAGCATGGAGTGAGCCCGGTGCAGGAAAAGCAGATGGTGACTCAGAAAGGCGCGAATACCTGTGTGATCGGCATTCTGGGGAATTTTGACGATGCACAGAGCGGGGTGAAGCGCCTTTTCGCTGATCAAAAGCTTGGCGAGGAGCTTTCGGAGCAGGGATTTTGTTTTTCTTCTGCGAATTCCATCAATATCGGGCGGCTTGTCCCTCAGATCGTTTATTATGTATACTCATACGGGCGACTGCTGAAAGACGGAATACTTACCTCCGGTGAGCCGATGAATGTGGTAGTTCCTACCGGTAATTTCGGAAATATTCTGGCCGCTTTTTACGCGAAGAATATGGGGCTGCCGATCGGAAAACTGATCTGTGCCTCGAATGAAAATAAGGTATTGTTTGACTTTTTTGAGACAGGCGTCTATGATCGAAACCGGGAGTTCGTACTGACTTCCTCTCCATCCATGGATATTCTGATTTCGAGTAATCTGGAACGCCTGATTTACCACGCATCTGGGAGAGACGCGGCGATGAATGCTTCCTTGATGCGGCAGTTGTCCGAATCCGGCCGCTATACAGTGACAGACGAGATGCGCGCCCAGATGTGTGATTTTGCGGGCGGATATGCGACGGAAGAACAGACCTTTGAGGAAATTCGCCGGGTCTTCAATGAATCCGGCTATATTCTGGATACGCATACGGCGGTAGCGTCGAGAGTTTATCACGAGCAGTTCGCCAAAGACTGCGGCAGCGTACCTGCGGTGATTGCTTCTACTGCGAGTCCGTATAAGTTCGCGCGCAGCGTGATGACGGCGATTGATCAGGAAAAATATGGGGTAATGGATGATTTTGGGTTGATTGATGAGCTGCAAAAGCTGGCTGGAGTTCCGATTCCGCGTGCGATTGAGGAAATCCGGAACGCACCTGTGCTTCACAGGACGGTGATTGAAAAGAACGAGATGGAATCGGCGGTGAAGCGTTTCCTATTGTCGTAACAGCTGTATAGAAAGGGACGATATTATGTCAGATAGTGTTTTCTATATCATGATTGATATATTTGTGACAATCTGCGGGATTTATATTATAGCGCAGTACATTTTTATGGTGACCACGAAAGAGCTTCGGAAAAATATGCTGCTGCCGAAAGAAATCCCGATCGAGCGCTGCACGGATCAAAAAGGTTACATTAAAGCGATGGGGACGAAGCAGCTGATCTTTGGCATTGCGGCCACTGCATGCGGACTGATCAGTCTTATGCAGGATCTGCTTGGCGCTTATAATATGTACGTTTCCATGGCGGCGATGGTGATTTTTATTGTGCTTTCCCTCTGGTATGGGCGCGAATCAAAGAAAGCGATCTCCAAGTTCTGGAATTGAAGCAGATTGCTCCAGAAATGCTCTGCGGAGCAAATACGGCCGGCGGACTGAAACAGCAGCAGAGGCGGGCCGGATAAAGAAAATGTGAGAGAGGAAATTGTTTTACAATGATACTTTCATGTCAGAATATAGCAAAGTCGTTTGGCACGGATGTGATTGTTTCCGCTGCGTCTTTTCATATAGAAGACCGGGAAAAGGCAGCGATTGTCGGCATCAACGGGGCCGGAAAAACGACCCTCCTGCGCATGATTGCGGGAGAACTTGAGCCGGATCAGGGTGTCATCTCCATTACAAAAGGGAAGACACTGGGATATTTAAGACAACATCAGGATGTGAACAGCACGGCTTCCATTTATTCCGAGCTTCTGGAGGTAAAGCGCGACCTGCTGGATATGGAGGAAAGCCTCCGCAAGATGGAAGAACAGATGAGACATCTGGCGGACACGGAAGCGCTTATGGAACGCTATAACCGTGTTTCTACAGAGTTTGAGAACCGCAATGGATACGCAGTGCGCAGCCAGGTGGCCGGAGTGTTAAAGGGACTGGGCTTTACGGAGGAGGAATTTAATAAGCCGATCTGCACACTTTCCGGTGGACAGAAGACCCGGGTCGCGCTGGGGAAACTTCTGCTGGCAGAGCCGGATATCCTGCTTCTGGATGAGCCTACGAATCACCTGGATTTGAATTCAATCGCCTGGCTGGAAACTTACCTGCAGAATTACCGCAATGCGGTTTTGATTGTTGCGCATGACCGTTATTTTCTGAACCGGGTCGTTACAAAAATCATTGAGTTGGACAATGGCCACGTGATGAGCTTTGACGGGAATTACAGTGCATATGCCCGGAAAAAGGCACAACTGCGCGAGATTCAGTGGAAAGCGTATCTGAATCAGCAGCAGGAGATCCGCCACCAGGAGGCGGTGATAGCGAAGCTGAAATCGTTCAACAGGGAGAAGTCCATCAAGCGCGCGGAAAGCCGCGAGAAAATGCTCGATAAGATTGAGGTACTGGAGAAGCCATCCGAAGTAAAAGCAGATATGCATCTGCGCTTTTCTCCCCGTGAGATCAGCGGAAACGATGTCCTTAAGGTGCGGCATCTGGCGAAGGCCTACCCGAACAATCCGCTGTTTTCGGATCTGAATTTTGATATTCGCAGGGGAGAAAAGGTTGCAGTAATCGGTGATAACGGTACCGGGAAGACGACGATTCTGAAGATTATCAATGAGCTGGAGGATGCAAACGCAGGACAGATCTCTCTTGGCAGCCGCGTGTATATTGGCTATTATGACCAGGAGCACCAGCTTTTGCATATGGAAAAGACTTTGTTTGAAGAAATTTCGGACGTCTATCCGGACATGACAGAGACGGAGATTCGCAATCTTCTTGCCTCGTTTCTGTTCACCGGAGACGATGTCTATAAACGGATCAGTGACCTCAGCGGCGGGGAGCGCGGACGTCTCTCTCTGGCCAGACTGATGCTTTCCAATGCAAATTTTCTGATTCTCGATGAGCCGACAAACCATCTGGATATTACATCAAAAGAGATTCTTGAAGAAGCGTTGCGCAATTATACGGGGACGGTGCTTTATGTGTCTCATGACCGTTATTTTATCAATCAGACGGCCACGCGCATTCTGGAGCTGAAAAATCAGACGCTGACCAATTACATCGGAAACTATGATTATTATCTGGAAAAGGTTCAGGAATTGTCAGAAGAAGCTTCTTTTGCTGCCGTGAAAGAAAACCGTCCTCTTTCTTCTTCCAAGGAGGACTGGGCGCGCAGCAAAGAGGAACAGGCGCAGAAGCGCCGTCTGGAAAACGAATTAAAACGGACAGAAGAGCGCATTGCGAAGCTGGAGGAGCGAGACCGGGAGATTGATTCACTTCTTTCACAGGAAGAGGTCTTTACAGACGTAACGCGTTGTCTGGAGCTGACAAAAGAAAAAGCGTCTGTTGCGCAAGAACTGGAAGAATTATATGGAAAGTGGGAAGAACTGTCGGAGGAATTATAGTGTCGGAACATGAAATTTCAAAAGCGGTAGTAAAGAGACTTCCGCGGTATTATCGGTATCTTGGTAATTTGCTCAGCGCGAAGGTGGAGCGGATCTCATCCAATGAACTTAGCGAACTGATGAATGTGACCGCATCCCAGATTCGTCAGGATCTGAATAATTTTGGCGGCTTTGGCCAGCAGGGATATGGCTACAATGTCAAGTACCTCTACAATGGAATCGGGAAGATCCTCGGCCTGGATAAAACTTATAATATGGTAATTGTAGGAGGCGGCCGTCTCGGACAGGCGATCGCAAATTATGTCAAATTTGAAAAACGAGGGTTTTCCATTAAGGGAATTTTTGATATTAATCCAGAGCTGAATGGAAAGCTTGTGCGGGGCATTCCGATTCGGATGACAGAGGAAATGCCTAAATTTCTGGAAGAAAACGAGATTCAGATCGCGGCGCTGACGCTTCCGAAAGAAGGCGCGGAGGCAGTTTTACCGATTCTGATCGACAACGGCGTAAAAGCTATCTGGAATTTCGCTCATACAGACCTGAAAGTGCCTGACGATGTGGTGGTGGAAAACGTCCATCTTTCTGAGAGTCTGATGCAGCTTTCTTATGATCTGAATCATCGAAAAATAAAAGGAGACAGTTGATATATAAAGACTGTGTGCGGCAGATGGGAGGTCTTGGCGGATGGAGCTTTTGCTGAACGCGAAACAGATGAAAGCGTGTGATGAGCAGACCATTGGACTTGGAATCCCGTCCATGGTTCTGATGGAACGGGCGGCTCTGGCGGTAGTCGATGAGATGGGAAAGGCACAGCTGGATTTGTCGAAGGTGCTGGTCGTCTGCGGTTCTGGTAACAATGGTGGCGATGGCTTTGCGGTGGCCAGAATCCTGTTTTGCAGCAGACAGGCTGCGGTCAGTCACGGCGGCTCCGGAGATGACCTGCCACGGCGAACTGCTCTCGAAGCTGTCGGTTCGAGGCAGGTAACAGTATGGTTTGTCGGAAAAGAGTCTTCCATGACGAAAGAAACCATGCTACAGCGGAGTATCTGTGAAAATTGTGGATTGAAAATCAGCAGTAATTTTCCAGATGGTGAATATACTACTATAGTGGACGCCATGCTTGGCATTGGTCTTTCCCGCGCGGTGGAAGGGCGATATGCAGAGGCGGTGGAATGGATCAGTGCGCAGAATGCACAGGTGGTGGCAGTGGATATTCCTTCCGGAATCAGTGCGGACAGCGGATGTGTGCTTGGCACGGCAGTGCGTGCAGACCTGACGGTTACATTTGCGGCCCGCAAGCTCGGCCAGGTATTCTATCCGGGTGCAGAGTATTGCGGGCGTCTGGTTTGCAGAGACATTGGAATCCAGACGGATTGGAACAATTCCGGAATCCATGATGCTTCGCCGTGCATCTTTACATATACCAAACAGGATCTGACCCGACTGCCAAAGCGAGTTCCTGATTCGCATAAGGGCACCTATGGAAAGGTACTTCTGATAGCCGGAAGTGAAGGCATGAGCGGAGCTGCCTGCCTGGCAGCGCGCGCCGCATTTCGAAGCGGCTGCGGTATGGTTCGCGTGTTTACACCAGCGTGTAATCGGATTGTGATACAGACCGTGATTCCAGAAGCCATGGTCACGACCTGGGAGCCTGGCAAAGCAAAGCCTGGAGGACTTGAGGAAGCCCTTGCCTGGTCGGATGTGGTCGGGATCGGCCCGGGTCTTGGCACTTCCCCGGACGCCAAAGAATTACTGTGCTATATTTTAAACCATTCTGCGAAGCCTTTGGTGATCGACGCGGATGCGATCAACCTTCTGTCTGCACCTCTCAGGCCCCGCTGTGGTGAAATGTGTGAACAGACAGCTGCCGAGTGCTCTGCGTCTGCCACAGACGATCGGGGAAAGATTCCATTGTCTGTACAAGATTCTCTGAAAGGCAGGGTAATTCTTACTCCGCACCTTGGAGAGATAGCGCGGCTTACCGGGATGGAGAAGCATACAATTGCTGCGGATCCGATTGAAACAGCGCGGTCATTCGCCGATACCTATGAGGTGGTCTGTGTGCTGAAAAATACGCGGACGGTGGTATCAGACGGCAGTCGGACGTATCTGAATACCTCCGGCAACGATGGGATGGCTGTGGCCGGAAGCGGAGATGTGCTTACCGGCGTGCTATGCGGTCTGCTGGCTCAGAAAGTGCCGGTTTATGACGCAGCGACACTGGGGGTCTATCTGCACGGTCTGGCCGGAGATGCTGCCCGGGACGAGCTGGGAGCCCACGCTGTGATGGCTGGAGATCTCTGTGATTTTGCAGGAAAAGTGATAAAAAAGTATGCCCGGTGAAAACGGCCATACGTGGAGAAAAGGAACCATTCAGAAATTCCAGGGGGAGAGACAGATGAGTAAACACAATCGGATTACCGCATATATACATAAGGATGCAATTGCACGCAATTTTCACGTCATGAGGGAGAATCTGCGAAAGGATGTTCCGATGATTGCTGTGATTAAAACCGACGGATACGGACATGGTGCGGTTCCGATCGCACAGATGCTGGAATCCTGCGATTATATCTGGGGCTATGCGGTTGCAGCCGTTACGGAGGCGAAAACACTCAGAGAAGCGGGTATCGAAAAGCCCATTCTCATTTTAGGCTATACTTTCGCTGAAGATTACGCCTGGATGGCGGAAAATGGCGTTCGTCCGACTGTCTTTACCGTCGAAATGGCCCGCGAATTCAGCTTTGCTGCGGCCAGTATTGCAGCATCTCAAACAAATCCGGTTTCTTTACCAGAGAGGAAACGCTTCCCGGTTCATCTGGCAGTGGATACAGGAATGTCGCGCATTGGTGTTGCGGATACACAGGAAGGCCTCTCTACAGCTCTTGCAATCGCTGGCATGGATGCGATTTCCATAGAAGGAGTTTTCACACACTTCGCGAGGGCGGATGAAAAAGATAAAAGTGCGGCAAGGGCACAGGCAGCGCGTTTTACTGCCTTTTGCGACCAGCTGGAGGCGGCTGGTGTGCATGGATTTGTAAGGCATTGCTCCAACAGCGCCGGGATTCTTGAACTGCCGGAAGCAAACATGGATCTGGTACGCGCAGGCATCACGATATATGGAATCTATCCATCGGATGAGATGGGCCGCGAAGCGAACCATCTTTCTCCGGTAATGGAACTGAAATCTCATGTTGTTTATTGTAAGAAAATACCAGCGGGTACACCGGTCAGCTACGGCGGAACCTTTGTATCTGAACGTGAGATGGAGATCGCGACCATCCCGGTCGGCTATGGCGACGGCTATCCGCGTTCTCTGAGCAACAAAGGCTCTGTGCTGATCAACGGGAAACGCGCGAAAATTCTGGGGCGTGTCTGCATGGATCAGTTTATGGTCGATGTGACCGGCATGGACGTACATATTCTTGATGAAGTGACCCTGATGGGGCGTGACGGCAACGACGAGATTTCCGTAGATGAACTGGGTGCGCTTTCCGGGCGCTTTCCGTATGAATTTGTCTGTGATATTGGCAAACGGGTGCCGAGAATATACTGTGAGTGAAAGAATATATGTTCAGTCTCTTAGCCACGCAAGCATGGCACGAGACTTCCCATTGAGGACGCTTTTACATGTATATACAAAAGAATCTGGGGAATACTTTTACCAAAATCTTTTGTATATAGGAGTGTGATTGTGTGAATATTCGAAGAGGTGATATTTATTACGCAGACCTGAGGCCGGTGATTGGCTCTGAACAGGGCGGCATCCGTCCGGTTTTGATCATTCAGAACGATGTGGGGAACCGCCACAGTCCGACTGTGATCTGTGCCGCCATTACATCAAAGATGAATAAAGCAAAGCTTCCGACGCACGTCGAGATTGAAGCCGGAAAATATCAGATTGTTAAGGATTCAGTGATCCTTCTGGAACAGCTGCGTACCATTGACAAAAAGCGTCTGAAGGACTGGGTCTGCCATGTCGACTACGAGCTTTTGGAACGGGTCGACAAAGCCCTGAAGGTCAGCCTTGAGCTGCAGATGATGTCTGATACGCGCACGCAGGCGCAAAGCCAGGGAAGGGCGCGGATCGCCTGCGGCAGTATGAAAAACGGCCTGGAGATGCTTACATAAGACTCCGGCAGCAGAAAACACCTGACCCGTGAGGAATATCCGCGGGTCATTTTTGAAAGAGAGAAAAGGATTCATTTCGGATAGTTCTTGACGAAATACGGGGAAAATGCTATCCTAACGATGCTGGAATTTACCTGATCTTGTCCAGTGAAATTGAAAGAAGGAGTATATTCGGTTATGTCAGGACATTCAAAATTTGCGAATATTAAGCACAAGAAAGAGAAAAACGACGCTGCGAAAGGAAAAGTATTTACCATTATTGGCCGTGAGATTGCGGTAGCGGTGAAAGAGGGCGGCCCGGATCCGGCCAACAACAGCCGTCTGCGTGATGTTATTGCCAAAGCGAAGGCGAATAATATGCCGAACGATACCATCGATCGCGGCATCAAGAAAGCTGCCGGTGAGTTGGGCTCTGTGAATTATGAGTATGTGACGTATGAAGGATACGGCCCCAGCGGCATTGCGATTATCGTCGAAGCATTGACGGATAATAAGAACCGCACCTATTCCAATGTGCGGAACGCATTCACTAAGGGAAGCGGTACCATTGGCACACAGGGCTGTGTTTCATATATGTTTGATAAAAAAGGACAGATTGTCATCGATCGTGAGGAATGCGAGATGGATCCGGATGATCTGATGATGATGGCATTGGATGCCGGAGCTGAGGACTTTTCAGAAGAAGAGGACAGCTTTGAGGTGCTTACTGATCCGGATGATTTCAGTACAGTTCGTCAGGCACTTGAGGATCAGGGGATTCCGATGGCATCCGCAGAGGTGACGATGATTCCGCAGACCTCCGTTACGCTGACTTATGAGACTGATATTAAACAGCTGAACCGTACGCTCGATTTGCTGGACGATGATGACGATGTGCAGGCCGTATACACGAATCTGGACGAAGCATAATCCAGACAGACGGTTATAATACTTTTATAAAGGATGATGCGGAATGAAGGATGAATTATCCGAAATCGAAGGGATACATAAGCTTCTTGACTGCTGTGAAGGCAGCGATGTAATGCAGCTTTTCCAGAAGAAGACTTACACGGATGCCTTTCAGAAAATGTATCAGGAGCACGTCACAGTGTTTGACGCGATTGAAGATGGGTATCACGCGGCAGAGGACGGCGATCAGTATTTGACTGCACTCGCGGAAGCGCTGGCGGCGTATGCTGTGGAAAAAGTAGGCGCCTGCTCCCGGAAAAGCAAAAAAGAACATCTCCAGATGGATCTGAATATGACGATGGCAGTTTTTGTATTGCCGATGATATTGGAATATCATGGGGAATCCTCAAAGCTGCTGGCCAGTAAGATGACGGAATCCTGGAAGAAAAGCTTTCCGAAGACAAATCTGAGTGCTGCTGATTATTCAACAATTGAAAGTGGCTTTCACAAGACGTGGTGCTATATTACGACTGCGGTCTGCCGTTCTTTTCAGAAGCCGGATGATTGCTACGAGCTGCGGACGCTGCGCGAATACCGGGACACCTACCTTGCGGACAGCCCCGGCGGCAGCGAATTGATTGAGGAATATTATGATGTGGCGCCGAGCATTGTGAAACACATTGACCAGCAGCCAGATTCCGACGCGATCTATTATTCCATCTGGGAAGAGTGGCTGGCTCCCTGCATTTCCCTGATTGAATCCGGGCGAAAAGAAGCATGCCGGGAACATTATATCGAGATGGTACATACACTTCAAAAAAAATATTTCCACTGATCCAGACAACAGCCTTCCCTTGCGGCAGGCTGTTTTTCGTATAAAAACTTTTTTCCCGGATATACTGATATCAATTGGAAGCTGTATCGAAGATTGACGTGCAGAATGCGTCGGCCTTTACGTAACAGTCAGCCCAAATTCGAGGAAGGAGCGGCGAATATGGTGGATATGGAACAGCCGGAAAGAGAAAAACAGGAAAGTCCCGAGAGGCAGAATAAGCAGGAAAAAGAGCAGCGGGAGGCGATCCGGGAGACTGGTGAGGTTACGCTGCACGGAAAAATTCATCTATTAAGCGTAATCGGGGAGATCGAGGGGCATGAGTGCCTTCCCAATAATTCTAAAACAACGAAGTACGAGCATGTGCTGCCAAAGCTGGCAGCAATCGAGGACAGTCCGGATATTGATGGCCTGCTGATCCTTTTGAATACAGTGGGCGGAGACGTAGAAGCCGGACTGGTGATCGCCGAGATGATTGCATCCCTGAGCAAACCGACGGTTTCTCTTGTATTGGGAGGCAGCCATTCCATTGGCGTTCCTATCGCGGTCTCGACGGATTACTCTTTTATTGTAAAAACGGGTACAATGGTCATCCATCCGGTGCGCATGAATGGTACGGTGATTGGCGCGCAGCAGACTTATGATTATTTCAGGCAGATGCAGGATCGGATTCTGGGCTTTATCTGTGACCATTCCACGGCTACAATGGAGCGTCTCGAAGAGATGATGCTGGATACGGGGATTCTCACCAAAGATCTCGGAACTATTCTGGTTGGCGGTGAGGCTGTCCGTGAAGGGCTGATCAATGAGGTGGGCGGTATCGGCGATGCCTTGAAAAAGCTGTATGATATGATACAGGCAACTTCAAAATAAAAATCCTTGTGCCTCATAAAAATCTCTGTTATAATAAACAGGTATGCACCCATATTTTACCTTGTAACGATTCAGGACGATTGCTCCTGGACCGTTACCATTATTATTGCGGAGGCAGTTATGACAGTATTACAGTCTATATTTCTGGGAATTGTGCAGGGGTTGACCGAGTTTCTTCCGGTCAGCAGTTCCGGGCACCTTGCTATTTTGGAAAATATGTTTCATATCGAGACAGACGGTGGGATGCTTTTCGATATCATGCTCCACGTGGGGACACTTCTTGTTGTCTTTGTGGTTTACCGCAAGGATATCTGGAAGATGATATGCGAGGCCGTGTTCATGTTCGTGGATATTTGTTCGAATCTGAAGACCTTTTTGCTGAACAAAATACATAAGACTTCCTTGAAATATAAAAAGATCATTCACAATAGTTACCGTAAATTTGTGGTCCTGGTTCTGGTCTCAACCGTTCCGACCGGACTGATTGGCGTGTTGGGCAGCGATCTGATTTCCGACGCGGGCGATACGCTGCTGATTCCTGGCATCTGCCTTCTGATTACAGCGGTTCTGCTGCTGATGGCGGATACGGTGCGGGAAGGCAATAAGCTTCCGCGGGATATCAGCTATCGGGATGCGCTGATTATCGGAGCGGCGCAGGGCTGCGCAACTTTACCGGGACTTTCCCGCTCAGGGACGACCATTGCAGTCTGCCTGCTGTGCGGGATGGATCGCCGATTTGCTGTGAAGTATTCTTTTATTCTCTCTATCCCGGCGATTATGGGCGCAGCGGTGCTGGAGATAAAAGATGTAATTGAGGAACCGATCATGATGAGTCAGGTCGGCATTTACGCCATTGGTATGGTATTCGCGGCAATTGTCGGTTATATTTGTATCAAGACCATGCTTGTAGTTGTGCGAAATAAGAAATTTGCTTACTTTTCTGCTTACTGCACGGTTGTCGGCCTGATTGCGATTGCCGGACATTTTCTTCTGTAATAGATGCAGGGGGAGTTCGCAGTCTGAAAGAAAGGGGAGTATCTGGCTTGGCATCGAATGCTTCAAAAAAGACTACAGCCGCCGGGACAAATAAAAAAACGGCGGCTTCAAAATCAAATACAAAGACGGGCACAACAAAAGCTCGATCTGCAACGTCTAATTCAAGAACGAGCACGAAGACAAATACGAAGACAAATACGAAGACAAGCAATGGCAGCCGCAGGACAAATACAAAAACGGCTGCCTCTGTTTCGCGGCAGGAAAATGTTGAACCGTTAACGGAGCGAAAAACGGGGCAGGGCAATCCTTTGCTCGCGAGGGAGGCTATGATCTGGCTGATTCTGGCTGTATGTGTCTTTCTTTTCATCAGCTTTTTGGGCATTGGCGGTTATGTTGGCAGTGTGGTCTCCAATTTCTGCTTTGGCACTTTTGGGGTTTGTGCCTGGGTATTTCCACTGTTATTCTTCCTGGCATGCGCGTTTCTGATTTCAAATCGAGGGAACCGGCTGGCCGGGATTAAATTTGGCGGCTGCGCTCTGTTTTATGTGTGTTTGTGTTGTTTTGCGGCCCTTATTGAAGGGGAGTACGACGGTGTATATCATCTCGGAAAGCTTTACGCACGCTGCGCGACGGACAAAGCGGGAGGCGGAGTCATTGGCGGCACCATTGTCTATTTTCTGGCGCCTGCCCTGGGTACAGCCGGAGTTGCGGTTCTGTTTGCAGTGTTCGCTGTAGTGGCGCTTGTTCTGGTCACACAGAAATCTCTGATTGGCGGCGTAAAGCGACAGAGCAATCGTGTCTATCGGTCAGCAAAGGAATCTTCCGAACGCCGGAGAGAGGAACAGAAAAAGCGGCGGGAATGGGAGCAGTTTGAGGAACAGAGTACGCCGGAAATTGAGCAGACGCAGAGTTTAGAACCATTTTTTGACGCAGAATACACCAGCAGGAGCAAAAAGGAGAAAGAATTAGAAAAGAAAAAGAAGAGTGCGGCAGAGCATCGGCAGCTGGATGTCTCCATGATGTTTACAGAGCCAGCCGGTGAGCGGAGACACCACCGTCATGCCAGCGGCGTAACGACCAATACCAGGATCACTGGCGAGCCGGGGCAGGTTGGGGCAGACATTCACGAGATTCTTCCAAAAGCATACGATCCGTCTGCTGCGAACAACTCCCGGCAGGCTGCCGCAGCCGAAGAGGAAAGTGGTTCTGCGGCGAATAGAAGAATAAGGACGGATGACAAGGCGAATTACATTACCCTTGAGCAGGAAAATCAATCTGGAACGAAAGCGACGGGAGTTCCGCCGATTGTACCAGAACTGGATCCGGAGCTTTTGTCAATCCATATTGAAGGCGTTGAGGAAGAAGAAAGCCAGGAAGCTGCTTCTGATGCATCCGGAGCAGACGGACGCGAAGCTTCTGCAGAAGAAGCATCAAAGGAAAAGGATATTTCTGAAGATGATGCGGCAAATATATACGTGAATCCGGAGAGCAATCCGCCACGGAAGCGGGTGAAAAAACAACACGCCGAGTCGGAATGTATACAGGAAAACTCGCAGCCGGGTAAAGCGGACGCTTCCGCTGAATCGGCACAGCCGCAGGATCCGGGCGGATCAGGAAGCAAAATCAAGCGTAATCCCCGCTCTTCAGAGCAGGAGATCGCAGAAGGGATTGCTTCGGTGGAAGCGGAAGCCGCGCAGGCGGCAAAGGAAGTGCGCCCGGAGTATGTATTCCCGCCGCTTGACCTTTTGAAAAAAGGGAACAGCAAGTCAAAAAAAGGACAGGGACAGGAGATTCGTCAGACTGCAGTAAAGCTTCAGCAGACCCTGGAGAGCTTTGGCGTACATGTGACGGTGACGAATGTGAGCTGCGGACCCAGTGTGACCCGTTACGAGCTTCTGCCGGAACAGGGTGTGAAGGTCAGCCGGATTGTCTCACTTTCGGATGATATTAAATTAAATCTTGCCGCAGCCGATATCCGCATTGAGGCACCGATTCCGGGGAAATCCGCGGTCGGCATAGAGGTTCCTAATGTGGAAAATGGTACCGTACCACTTCGCGACCTGCTGGAATCCGATGAATTTCAGAATCATAAGTCAAAGCTGGCTTTTGCGACCGGAAAAGACATTGCCGGTAAAGTTGTAGTGTCGGATATTGCGAAAATGCCGCATCTTCTGATTGCGGGTGCGACCGGCTCTGGTAAATCTGTCTGCATCAATACACTGATTATGAGCATTCTCTATAAGGCAAAGCCGGAGGAAGTCAAAATGATCATGATTGACCCAAAGGTTGTCGAGCTGAGCGTATACAATGGCATTCCGCATCTGTTTATTCCAGTTGTAACCGATCCGAAAAAGGCGGCCGGCGCTCTCAACTGGGCGGTAGCTGAGATGACAGATCGTTACGCAAAATTTGCGGAGGCCGGTGTCCGCGATCTGAAAGGATACAATCAGAAAATTGAGGCGCTTGCGGATGTGGACGATCCGGACAAACCGGAAAAACTTCCGCAGATTGTCATTATTGTCGATGAGCTTGCCGACCTGATGATGGTGGCGCCGGGCGAGGTAGAGGATTCTATCTGTCGGCTGGCGCAGCTTGCGCGTGCGGCCGGCATTCACCTGGTTATTGCGACCCAGCGTCCATCTGTCAACGTTATCACCGGCCTGATTAAGGCAAATATGCCTTCGAGGATCGCTTTTTCCGTATCCTCCGGTGTAGACTCCCGCACCATCATTGATATGTATGGCGCAGAGAAGCTGCTTGGAAAGGGCGACATGCTCTTTTATCCGCAGGGTTATCAAAAGCCCGCACGTGTGCAGGGGGCATTCGTTTCGGATGAAGAGGTTTCCGATGTCGTCGATTTTCTCAAAAGCAGCAACAGTGCTTTCTCGAGCAATTCCGAAATGGAGCAGCAGATCGCGAAAGTACAGCTGGCTTCTGCTTCCGCAAGAGCGGCTGAAGATACCGATGAGCTTTTTGCGGACGCCGGGAAATTTATCATTGAAAAAGATAAAGCATCGATTGGCATGCTGCAGCGTGTCTTCAAAATCGGTTTCAACCGTGCGGCGCGGATTATGGATCAGCTTTCAGACGCCGGTGTTGTAGGACCGGAAGAGGGTACCAAGCCCCGGAAAATTCTGATGTCCGCTGAGCAGTTCGAGAATTATCTGG
>Ga0192274_1072_pt1 | contig 18143 bp, 16 predicted proteins | sample Koala_Koa24_G3_FD_131266 | JGI IMG/M metagenome (GOLD analysis project Ga0192274, IMG submission 131266) | Enriched cells from koala feces incubated with labeled cellulose particles, San Francisco Zoo, California, United States - Koala_Koa2-4_G3 ... | reverse complement strand
CAACGGCCACGCCATGATTTTCATCATTTTCGATGTAGACTTTGCCCTTCTAAGGGCATTAATAGTCATTGTGTCCTCTACCATATTTTTTACTCGAAACTTTTTTTCCTTCATTTTCATTTTCTTATTGTCAGCTATTTCCTGTACGCACTGAACCAATCGACCCACATAATATGAACTAATTCCATCCATGCTATCAACGTCGTTAACACCCCAGTGTTCATATACACGCAAAATATGCTGATAATGTTCTGCGCGCTTTTTATACAAATTAGGATCCGCGTATATAATCATTGTAGATGCATCTTTTTTAGAACGATACCAATGGTATTTTGTCATTGAGCTTAAAACCACTTTCTTGCAATCCATAAGATAATCCATGCAAAAATGATGATCCGGCCATTTTGTCTTCAAAAAGCGAATGTTATTATTTTCAATATGTTCGCGCAAAAATAGTTTATTCCATGGTAAAGACAACAGCGAATTATTCAAATAATGGTATGCATCCATATGGAAATCTTCAATAGAGTCATATGTCCGATCCGGGCAAGGCGTTGTATATGTTACATCCTTTCCATCAGTGTAATACTCCATAGAGAATCCTGTTACAACTAAATCAGCACTATTTTTTTTCAGCGAGATTATACATATTTTCAAGCATATCTTGTTCAATCCAGTCATCAGCATCTATGAAATATACATATTTACCGGTAGCCTTGTCCAATCCTGCATTTCTTGCCGCTGATGATCCTTGGTTTTCTTGATGAATAACCTTTAATCTTGAATCTGTTTTTGCTAACTCATCACAAATTGCCCCGCTTTTATCTTTTGATCCATCATCCACAGCAAAAAACTCAAAATCTGTTAAAGACTGAGACAATACACTTTTTATTGCTTTCTCTACATAATCTTCCACGCCATAAACAGGCATTATGATTGATATTTTCATAGCTTCTACCTCCCGCATTACTCCAGGCACTCGCCGTTACAATCTTTAAACCAGTCCCTGAAGCTCTCTTCAAGCGTATAGTGGAACTTGTAGCCGCTCTTGCTCAGTTTTACACCGCTGATGTTTGTCGAAACCATCAACTTCTTCACTCGCGCCGGATGAATACCGACCTTCTTACCTCCGATTGGTCCAAGGATTCTCGCAGCAGTCATGAGCAATCCGCCGGGAATAAGAGGAATATGTCTCTTCATACCAGTGGCTTTCTGCATCGTCTCACAAATCTGCTGAATGTTATAAGCTGGCTCAAATGTGCAGTTATAGAGGTCGCAGCCGGGGAAATCGTTGTCAATCATCCTATATTTAAAGAACAGACACAGTTCCTTGACATAAATACTCGCCTTGATTGTGTCCTTGCGACCTGTGTATACGAAGTAATGACCCTTCTGTCCCTTGTATAGCCGGGTCATATTACCATGCTCGCCTTTCCCGTACACAATCCCAGGTCGAACAATAGTCAGTTCTCTGGACTTGTCCTGTACCTGCCACTTCTCGTGAATTTTTTCGGCCACGAGTTTGCTGATACCATAAGCCGATTCAGGAGTCGGAAGTCTTGTCTCTTCTTTCTCATCTTCACCAGGACCATACGGTGCAATAGAACTGGTAAACAGAATCTTTTTTATTCCATATTTCTCCGCAAATGCGGTCACATTCTCCGCACCACGGATATTCGTCTCAAAATACTCATAGTCCGCATGGCCGGGAGTTCTATGTACGGCTGCCAGATTGAAGATTATGTCATCCTGCGTTGGAGTGAAATTAAAATCAAATGGTTTCCTGACATCAAGTCGGATGTACTCAACGCCCTCATTTTTCTCGACAATACCCGGAACAACACCTTCTTCACCGGGCATTACGATATCAAGGTCGTAGATTTTGTCATTTGGTTTTACGCACTCCGCTTTCAGTAGATGAATTAAATGTGTTCCAATGAAGCCGGAGCCGCCCAAAATTATATAGTTCATATCGTGTTTCCTCCCTGTATCCAACCGTACTTATATGTGAATTACGGTTCTTCCGTTTTTCGTGGTGATTCTTCCGCTTTCCATGGTGTTTCACCATGTTATTCGGTAGTTCTTCCGTTTTTACTGGTGACGTTCAAAATCTACCGCTACTCCTGGTGTTTTCATCCCATCACCATGTTATTCGGTAGCTCTTCCGTTTTTTCTGGTGTATACCCTATGTAGGTATAAGGTCTCCGCTTAGCATTTCATCCTGAAATCTGCTCTCATTCATTTGTATTAACATCCTCCTGAAATACTGCCCATAGCCGCTTAACAGCTCTGTACCTGCCAATCGTTGGCGTCAGCGTATCGGACTCAGGATGGCCTATCAAGGCTATATAAACGCCTGCGGCGGCCTTGACAGACCATCCTGAATCCGATGTATATCAGCCAAGCGATTGACAGGATGATTTTGACACTCTGTGTCTTCAAGTAAATATGTTGCTTAAATATCTAGCCATAGCATTTTACCTATGCTATAACATTTGCGACCAAACAAAATCTTATACAGGAGGTAAAAAGTATGGCCAGATATGTAAGCAACAATCGTACCTATCAACTCCCGCCCGATGTCAAAATCAGATCAACCGTCGAGCATCCCGCTGAGAATCGTATTGATGTCTCTGTGATTCTTCCCAACAAACTGGAACGCACCTGTCCCTGTTGCGGCTCCCACCACTGCGTTATAAAGGACTCCGGCAAAGACAGGACCGTCAGACATGTTCCCTCTTCAAACCGCTCTGTTTTTATCACTTTTCATCAACGCCGTTTCCTTTGCAAAGAGTGCGGCACTTCCTACTATGAGCCTGTCGAATGGGTCCATGACCGGCTCCATATGACCAACACGCTTGTCGTGGACATCTGTCTCCAGCTGACCGAAATGCTCTCCGTTCAGGAAATCGCCAGAAAAGAACTGGTTCCCGATGATGTCGTCTTCAGTGTTTTCGATATCATCTCTTTCCGGCCACCCGAGGCCCTTCCGCATGTCATGTGCGTAGACGAATTTAAAGGCGATACTGGCGTCCGCGATCCGGAAACAAAGCGCTGGATCACCAATAAATTTCAATGCAACATCTCAGACGGTTCCGCCAAAGTACTCATTGATGTCCTGCCCATCATTACAAAGGAATATCTCATTGACTACTTCATGCGCTATTCCAAGGAGGAACGTTCCAAAGTGGAATACTTCTGTTGTGACATGCACTCAGGGTTCATGAGTGTTGCAAAAAAATGCTTCCCAAATGCTGTTATCTGTATTGACTCCTTCCACATAGTCAACCGCCTTAACGATGCGATGGACGATATCCGTCGGCGCATCCAGAATGAACTGGAAGAGGCGGAGGATTCTGACGGCTGCGTCAAATACCTCAAGGATTCTTCCTATATCCTCAAGACAAAGGAAGCCAACAAAGCCAGCAACTGGGGCACACAGTACACTAAAAAGCAGGCGCGGCTTGAAAATATCCTGGATCTTTACCCCGACATCTGCGAGATGTATGACCGCCTCCAGGAGTATCTCGCGATTATCGATATGGATTCGTATGCCCACAAGCGCGTACAGTTCACTGACTGGCTGCATCGTGCAACATCATCTGAGGTTCCTGAAATATTGTCAGCTGCCAACACCCTGCAGCACTGGCGCGGCTATATCCAGAACACATGGAAGAGCGGTCATACGAATGGCATCGCGGAAGGCCTGAACAATAAGATCAAAGTGTACAAGCGTATTTCCTATGGTCTGCGCAGCTTTGAGAATCTCCGCAAGCGTCTCCTGCTCGTCTGTGGCACTATCCATCTTGACCACTCACCTGCCAGCACCTTTAATCAGATACTCAGTGAAAAGAAAGGAGTCATCGAATTATGAATACTGCTAATGACCATCTTCCAATGAATCCTGACGAATGCATCCATGTCCCTCATATTCGTTGTGCACATGCTGAATGTCCATGTGACCGGGCACGTTTCTGTGACATCTGGATGGAATACCAGATAGCTATGGTTTCACTCCATGATTCTGAAGAACTCTCCCATGGAAACTGGCATGAAATCACATATCTACGAAACTATATAGACTACCTTGAAGGACTTCTACATAGTCACGGCATCCATTATTACGATGAATATGAAGCTCAGGAGCATTGTTAACCATCCATGCGTTGTGTTACAGTCTTATTTAATTTGTCTTGTGAAAGGAGGTGAGATACTTCAAAAAATCCCACTCAAAAAGGACCATCCCGGTCCTTTCAATCGCCATCAGGTGAACGTGCATTCGATTGTAATAACTCCAATTTTCTCATTTTTCTAAGCCTCTCTATCGTCAGGTTAGCGGTAGCATGCCCTTTTTTAGACTTTACAGAATTGAAACAGCCAGTTTTCCTTGTAGTTAAGCCATTTTCTCTTAAAAATCACCATGTTTTACGGTAGAGCCTGAATTACTGTGCCCCTTTACCTCTTAGCACTGATCCCACTGTGGCAAATATCAGCTTTAAATCAAATAATGTGCTACGCTTTTCCACATACTCCAATTCCATGCGCTGCCGTTCACCGCTCTCAAATGTGATCACGCTTCTTCCATATGTTCCCCAGTTACCAGTCAAGCCTGTCTTACAGGAAAGCAGTTTTTTCTGATCAGCGAAGTTAAAGTTCTCTTCTATTTCATTTCTTGTCAAAGGTCTTGGTCCGACCACGCTTAAATCCCCTCTAAGGTATTTACGAGTTGAGGCAACTCATCAATAGAGGTTTTCCACAAGAATCTCCCAACCGATGTGACCCGTGGATCATCTTCTACTTTTCTTTCCTTCTCCCACGCTTTATACTGTTCATCGTTCAAATATTCACGGACGTTCACTTCGGCATCAGCAAACATAGTGCGAAATTTGAGAACATAAATATCTTTTCCGTTCATCCCTACTCTGTGATCCCAAAAGAAAACGGAACCTTTTGAATTCAGCTTAATAATCACAGCGACTAATAGCAAAAGCCAGCTAAGAAGTATCAAAGCGCAAGCAGACGATACTATGTCGAATACGCGCTTGAAAAAAATATATCCAGTGGAGCTTATTTCGTTTGAGCCTCTTGGTTGGATATATGTATACTCTGCAACCTCGTCTAAATCGTTTCTCATCATGTATAACGTTGTCCTAATCTGTTGATTGTGCATTGTTAGTCACGTCTGAAAAGATCGCGTGTGTACACTTTCTCTTCCACATCGTCCAGGCAGCTATCATATCTATTGGCAATAATTGCTTGACACTGCTCCTTAAAAGCTTTTAAATCATTAACGACCTTACTGCCATAGAAAGTTGACCCCTCTTCGAGAGTTGGTTCGTAAATAATTACCGTCGCTCCTTTAGCCTTGATACGCTTCATAACGCCTTGAATGCTGCTCTGCCGGAAGTTATCACTATTGCTCTTCATAGTGAGACGGTAAACACCGACAATAACTTCCTTTTCCTTGGCTTCACTCCAGCTCTCATTCGCGCCGTAGCCACCAGCGATTTCCATCACTCGGTCAGCAATGAAATCTTTCCTTGTCCTATTGCTCTCAACAATCGCTTCTATCAAGTTCTCCGGTACATCTGCGTAGTTGGCGAGAAGCTGCTTCGTGTCTTTAGGCAGGCAGTAACCACCGTAACCGAAACTCGGATTGTTATAGTGAGAGCCGATTCGTGGATCTAAACACACGCCATTAATAATCTGCTCCGTGTTTAAGCCCTTCACTTCGGCATACGTGTCCAACTCGTTGAAGTAACTCACCCGCAAGGCCAGATATGTGTTTGCAAAAAGTTTTACAGCTTCCGCTTCGGTAAAGCCCATGATGAGCGTATCAATATTCTCTTTAATAGCACCTTCTTGGAGTAATCCAGCAAACGTGTTAGCCGCCTTTAGAAGACGTGCGTTCTCAACGTCCGTGCCGACGATAATTCTGCTCGGATACAGGTTGTCATACAATGCTTTTGACTCTCTTAAAAACTCAGGGCTAAAGATGATATTGTCACAGTGGTACTTTTCTCTGACACTTGCGGTATATCCCACAGGGATAGTCGACTTAATGACCATAATCGCATCCGGATTATACTTAATAATCAACTCAATCACGTTCTCGACAGCACTCGTATCAAAGAAGTTCTTCTTGCTGTCATAGTTAGTCGGTGCAGCAATAACCACAAAGTCAGCGTTCGTATATGCCACTTCCGCATCCAGTGTGGCCGTCAAATCCAATTCTTTCTCCGCCAGATATTTCTCTATGTACTCATCCTGAATAGGTGACTTCTTCTGGTTAATCAGTTCCACCTTTTCCGGTATAATATCCACAGCTGTCACTTTGTTATGCTGCGCAAGCAGTGTGGCTATAGAAAGTCCAACATACCCTGTTCCTGCTACTGCAATGTTTAAATTACTCATTGGTCTAATTCTCCTACCTTTTTCATTATTTTAGACGGCATATATATTTCCGCATTTTAATCAATCTGTAGTACTATCAACTGTTCTTTTATTGCCAGTTCTTCTTTGCAAATATTTCTTTGACAGCCTCATAACTCTGCATATCACCAATGTCATACCTTTTTCCTGGCATTACCCATGCATGCACCGATGTCTTTTTTGACAGCCACGCTGCGAAACTTCCCGGAGCATCTATATTGCATCCATCCTCAACCGCCTCCGATATTCTCCATATATCTTCTGCCTTATAGCAATAAAACGGCGGTACAGCCAGATTTCCCTTTGGTATTTCCGGCTTTTCCTCATAGCTTGTAATAAGCCCCTGAGTGTCCACAGTAATGATTGCTGTCCTCTGTTGCTTTTTCAATTCATTTTCTTCATGACACATGACACATGATGTGCCTTTCTCCATTGCGTAATTCACAAAGCCGTCAAAGGAGAAATCCAAAATATTATCTCCGGCAATAACAAGAACATCTTCCCTAATATTCAGGCTTTCAATAGAGAACTGGATATCTTTTACAGCGCCAAGCCTGTGGTCATTGTCAACCGAGCCATCATCCAGAACTGTGACTGGATTTTTAAAGTGCTGCTGATCTCTCCATTCGTTAAATTGGCGTATGAACTTATGATTGCTTACTACCACTATTCCTGTGATATCCTCAATTTCATCTATGTCTTCCAAGAGCCAGTTCAGGATCGGCTTTCCACCTACATCCAAAAGCGGCTTCGGAAAATTTTCTGTTAACGGATACAACCTCGTTGCGTATCCCGCAGCAAGAACGATACATTTCATCTCTTAGTCCCCTCACACACTGCTCTTCACTTTCCAACGCACTACAGCTCCACACCATCTGCGCTCCTGCAGATGTGGAAGGAATATTTCCCCTCAAGTCCCGGATACTTCGCCAGGTACTTTTCTCCTACGTTCGCTTCAATCTCGTCCGCATAGTCCGGATCAATCAGCGCCATACAGCAACCCTTAAACCCCGCGCCGGAAAAACGGCCGCCATATATGCCTTTTGTTTCCGTCATAATCTCATACAGGGTGATCAGTTCATCACAGCCGCTCTCGTAGCTGTGGACACTGCTGTAACCGCTCTCAAAAATCAGCTTCCCATAGGTATCCAGATTTCCATTCCTCCAGGCTTCTGCTCCGGCTTCGGCGCGGGTTGTTTCAGAGTAGTAATGCTCCGCGCGTTTCCGCCAAGTTTCCGGCAATCGATCCCTATATTCTTCAAACACTTCCACAGGTACGTCCCTGAATCTGGTGTCAATGAACTTGCCATAGTCCATTCCGCTATAAGCCATAAGCGCATAGGCAGCCGCCTTGCATTCATCCTGGCGCATATTGTATTTAGATGTTGCCAACGAACGTTCCAACCCAGAGAAGAAAATCGCAATGCTATATGGCTTCATTGCCGGATTCACCGGAATCAGTTCATAGGAATCATCTTTTGTATCCATATATAGGAGACTGTCTTTCTTACAGAGGACTTCACAGGACTGATCCAACTTCCCACAGGAAATACCTACATACTCGTTCTCTGCTTTTTTGGACATCATAATCATTTCCATTTCGGAAAGATGGATGTTGTTTAACTTGCAGAGAGCCGTCATAAAGGAGATAATCACAGCCGCTGATGAAGATAATCCTCCGATTGGAAGACTTCCTTCAATCACACCGCACAACCCATATCTCAACTCATATTTTTCAGATAAAACTTTCGTTGCGCCGCGCAGATGGTCTGCCCAGTCTCCGACTTTTTCCTCCGGTACGGAATGGATATGGAACTGTGCCCTCTTTGGGAAGTTAATAGATGACAATTCCACCACGCCGTTCTCCTTCACGGAATAGGCAATATGAATACCATAATTGATTGCAAGGCCATTGATTTTTCCATACTGGTGATCCACATGGGCACCTAATGGGCAGATACGATATGGACAAAAGGCTACATTATCTGGTTCTCGGTTGTATATATCTCGAAAAGCTGTCGTGCAGCGTAAGTCATGCATATTATTTTCCGTGTTTAATTCCTTTCCGTTTATTTTTCAGCGGCTATTACCGCGCTTTTCAGCTCATATAAAACTCTTTGTACCACTCAGCGAACTTCCGCAGTCCAGTACGTAAATCTGTGCTCGGTTTATATCCGAAGTCACGCTCTAAAGCACTTGTGTCCGCATAAGTCACAGGCACATCGCCTGGCTGCATCGGAACAAGTTCCTTGTGGCTTTCAAAATCGTAAGTCTCAGGAAGCACACCTGCACGAATCAACTCCTGCTGAAGGATGTCCACAAAATCCAGCAAATTTTCTGGGCTGTTGTTTCCGATGTTGTAGAGTGAATACGGCGGAATGGGCAGACCATCCTCACCAGTGTCTCTATCAGGAGCCTTTTGCATAACTCGAACAACACCCTCAACGATGTCATCGATATATGTGAAATCGCGTTTGCAGTTCCCGTAGTTAAATATCTGAATGGTCTTACCCGCCCGGAGCTTATCTGTAAAACCAAAGTAAGCCATATCTGGTCTTCCGGCAGGACCGTAAACTGTGAAGAAGCGCAGACCAGTGGACGGAATATCATACAGCTTGGAATAAGCATGAGCCATCAGCTCATTGCTCTTCTTCGTGGCAGCATAAAGGCTGACCGGGTTGTCCACCTTATCATCTGTGCTGTACGGAACCTTTTTGTTACTTCCATATACAGAGGACGAAGAGGCGTATACCAGATGCTCCACAGGGTAATTGCGGCAAGCCTCCAGGATGTTGAAAAAGCCGACTAGGTTTGATTCCACATAAGCATCAGGATTTGTGATGGAATACCTGACACCGGCCTGTGCTGCAAGATTCACAACAACATCTGGCTTATACTGCTCAAATACGGATGTCACCAGTTCCTTGTCTGCGATATTTCCTTTGATGAATGTAAATGCGGGATAACCGGACAGCTGCTTTAATCTGTATTCTTTAATTGACACATCATAGTAATTGTTTACACTGTCCAACCCGATCATCTTCACATCTTCCACTTCATCCAATAAACGCTGCGAAAGGTTAGCTCCAATGAATCCGGCTGCTCCGGTTACCAGTATTGTCTTATGTGCTAAATCAACGTTGCTCATAATTTTTTCTCCCTCATGCAATTTCTTCTTAATAATTTCTTCTATATAAATAGCTCTGTGTTAATCACAGCCCTATCTATCCAAACTACCCGTCTTCCGCCTGTGTTCATACTCTCCCGCATTATGAAACTCTAAACCCCACAAAAAAAGTTTCATATTTATAGTCCGCCTTTCTGCGAAAGGCACCAGCCCTTATCAATTCTTCCTGTAATATTTCTCTACCCGTTTCAAAAAAGATCTTAAACTCGCTAAAAAACGAGGATACAATCTTGATTTGCTTGATGAAGTGGTATTTGCGTTGCATAATTTACTGCTAAATTTGTTGTTTTATTGACTATTATTCATGCCCGCGCTATAATACAAACAGGAGGTGATCATCATGGCAAATATCATAGGGGCAATCCAAAACACAGTATCGATTTCCCTCTTCAACCGCGGCCAGGCTGGTAAAATTTTTGAAGAAGTCCGGCGATTCGGTGCAAAGGTAGTCATGAAAAATAATGCCGCTGAGTGTGTCCTGCTCTCACCGGAAGAATACGTCAGCCTCATGGATGAGGTAAATGATGCCAGGCTTCTCGCTGTCGCATCCGAACGGATGGCAAACTTCAATCCTGACACTCTTGTGTCACAGGATGAGGTTGACTGTGAATTCGGCTTTACAGCCGAGGAACTGGACGGCATCGAGGTAGACATCGAATGAGCTGGACCGTCAAATATCTGCCAGAAGCATTAAAGGATTTACGAGCCCTTGACGGCGGCCCACGGAAACTTGTCCGTAAGGCCATCGACAAAGTAAGTGAAAACCCTCTCCCCGTTTCAGAAGGCGGCCTCGGAAAGCCGCTTGGAAACAAGGGGGACAATAACCTCACAGGGCTTCTGAAAATCAAGCTGCGCTCCGCAGGTATCCGCATCGTTTACAAGGTCATTCGGCAGGACAACAACATGATTGTCATCGTAATTGGTGCGCGGGAAGATGACGAAGTATACGACATTGCAAAGCAGCGTTCAGCAAAACACGGTATCATTTAAGCACTGGCCTTAAGTGCTTATTACAAGATCCAACGTGAAAGTCATCCCGACTGCACGTCAGAGAGTGTGCATATTTTAAGCGCACAAAAATAAGAGCCCTAAAATGGCTCTTATTTTTCTATGCCTAATTCAATTATCCGTCGTCTCCGCCCTTACTAACTACACCTTTTCAATCACACAACTATGTCTCTTCACATCCGCTCCCTTAGCGTCTTTGTCGTAATTGATCCCTACCAGAAGCAGGTTCCCAAAATACTCCTTCAGTTCCCCGTCATAGCGGTTTTCATGTATCTGGCGGATTGCGGTGTCGGCATCTTTATCGTACTTAAGCTCGATGATCATTGCTACTTTGTCCGTACCCCTGCGAGGCAGGAAAGCAAGATCTGCAAAGCCTTTTCCTGCGGGCAGTTCTCTGACAATCGTGTAATATCGTTTTGCGGTATAATATGCTATGGTGATTGCGCAGCTAAGTGAGGCTTCATTATTATAATTTAATACGGAGGATACGGAACTGTGTATTTGCTCCAGGGCTTCTGCCACCGCTTCTGCATCTTTTGCAAGTGTTGCATCAAGCAGTCTTTCTGAATCAGATAACGCCGCTCCAACTGCTCCCCATTCTTGTCCGCTGACCGCATCCTCAAATGCCTCAGCCACCTCAAAGTTCGGAATATAGGTTTCTCTTTTTGTCAAATCGTATGCGAGGTAACCAAGATGTATCAGGAGTGTCAACACGTCATTTTTATTTTTGAATGAAGTAATATCATTCTGAAAAGTACTTATCCTGACACTTACTCGTTCTCCGCCAAGCATTTTTACAATTGCATCCTTCAAACCATCAAAGTCCATTCCGATATACTCTTTAAGGCTTTCAAAAGTTTCCGTCTGTGTCCAGTAATTTTGTATTTCTTCTTCGCGTAATGCTTTCATCACGGAATTCGGATTGTAAATATGCTTAATTCGACTAAATGAGTATCCATCATACCATGTTTGCATTTCATCAAAATCCATCTGATATTCATCACAAAGATTTTTGACTTCGTCTTCTGTAAAACCAATATATTTTGCAAGTCTTCCGGGTGCTGTCATAGAAAACTCTTGAAAATCTGTCAGTGCCGACTCTGTACCATATTTTTTTATCGGGAGAATTCCCGTCATATAAGCTGCTGCAATTGTTTCGTCAGTTGTCGTCCCTCCCTTAAACAATCCGCGCAAAAGCTGCACGTATTCTTTTTGAATCATCTCATCATCCTTAGCTTCACGAAATAATGCATCCCATTCATCTATTATCACAATGAATCTTCTGTCTATTTTTGAAGCGATTGCCGTCATGACTCGCGGCAAAGATCTTTCATTTTCAGGAACATATCCAGAAAACTCGCTTTTCAGCTCGGAAATTACACTTCTCTGTATATCATTAACTACCTTCTTTATATCATCTGTAGTAGAAACAAACCAAGTAACATCCAGGTATATAACATCATATTTGTTAAGATACTTTTCAAAGGAATCTCTTTTCGATATTTCCAACCCTTCAAAAAGAGAACGTGAATCACAGCTCTTATCATAATAGGCGCAAAGCATCTTCGCCGCAAATGATTTTCCAAAACGGCGGGGGCGGCTAAAGCTCGTCAATTTCTGAGGAGTATTGACTGTTCGATTTATGAAATCAATCAGACCTGTTTTATCAACGTAGGTTCCGTTTAATATTGTCTGAAATCCCTTGTTTCCGGGATTCAAATAGATTCCCATATGCTGTAGCCTCCTCTCTATGATATCCAATCGCACTCCGGAATCTGGCGATTCTGTCGTTAACTTATCAGGTGAAAGCCCGCAAGCGCGTGTCTCCGCTTCGCTCCGGTCGGCGAATATCCGGCACGAAATGCCGGATGCCACCCGGCGAGGGCTAAACGGACATCCACTGGATGTCCAGCGCCCTTCCGATATGTTACATTATACATTTGCAACAGTCCATGTGCAAGTATATTTTTTCATTCCCGCAGTTTTAATTGTCTGATTATTTTACTTCGCCCCTTTCCCTTTTAACACAGCGCCGACTGTAGCAAATATCAGTTTCAGGTCAAACATTGTGCTCCTTTTATCGACATACTCAAGTTCAATACGTTGCCGCTCACCACTCTCAAAGGTTACATCGCTTCTGCCATAAGCGGCCCAATTACCAGTCAATCCCGGCTTACAGCTAAGCAGCTTCTTCTGCTGCTGCGGCGGAAAATTTTCTTCTATCTCATACCTGGTAAGCGGTCTGGGACCGACAACACTTAATTCACCTTTGATGATGTTAAAAAGCTGGGGTAACTCATCTATAGAAGTCTTTCGCAAGAAGCGTCCGATCGGAGTTATTCTTGGATCGTTTTCAACTTTCCGCTCTGTCAGCCATTCCTGATATTGTTCTTCACTCAGATAGTCATGGACATGTTCTTCTGCATCTATGTACATTGTTCTGAACTTATACACGTAGATATCTTTTCCGTTTTTTCCTACCCTGTGATCCAGAAAAAGTATTGGGCCTTTGGAAGTCAGCTTTATGGCAACAGCCACAATTATAAGCAGCCAGCCCAACGCCGCTATCGCACAGGCGGAAGATACCACATCAAATACACGTTTGATAAAAATATACCATGTTAAGCGACCAGCTATTATACCTCCAACACTATCTCCCGTTTCTTCTTGATACATAACTCCCTCCCTTTTGTCTTAAGCCCGGCCTTCCAGCACTTTTTACTGCCATCGAATCCCTGCTTTCTCTTTTGTAAAAGTTGGGTAAAACCGTATATTTCAGAAACTCAATGGCATTAAAAAGTGCTGTTTTTCAGGTGCCGGTTTTCCGACAGTCTTCGCCAGGTGTCGTATTTTTTCTCGCGACTTCTTCCATCGGCAGCTCAGACAGCAGTTTTTTCTGTTCTGCGTCCAGTTTTCCTTCCTTCAGGGCTTTCTTTTGCATGACAAGCCATTTGCCGATCCAGACGCCATTGATGACGGTATTCTGCGGTATAGAAAGCGACCCGTGTTCCTCGTACCAGGTTTTCGCCAGCTGGTAGCGATTTTCCCAGGCCGGTGCCTGCCACGCCATGCCGAGCGCATCCAGTTTTGCGATCCGCTGCTCTGACAACTTATTCTTCAAAAACTGCTGCCTTTGGCTGCTGATCCAGTTGCCAAGCCGGAATCCGTCTTCTGTAACGTACCTTGCCGGAACAAGCAGGTTTCCGTGCGCAGCAGCATATTTTCTGGCCGCCTGATAGCTTTTCTCCCATTTGGAATCATAAGATGTGTCCCAGACCATACCGATCTCATCGAGCCGACGGATCTGTTCTTCTGTCAGGTTTTCTGCGCTTTTCTTGTCGCGGCTGATTTTTTTACGTTCCTTCCTCATCCGCCAGATCCAGTTACCGAGCTTTATCCCGTCTGCGTTTACATATCTGGCCGGGACGTCCAGGTTCCCGTGCTCCTCGTAATAATCTGCGGCGGCTTTATAATTCCGTTCCCAGAAATAATCATATTTGCCCCAGATCATCCCGATCTCATCCAGTTTTTTTGCCCGTTCTTCGGTCAGGTAATTCTGTCTTGCGCCAGTCTTTTTACAGCAACGGATGGTATTGAGCCATTCCCCGAGGCGGATTCCTTCCCTGGTCACATAGATCCAGTTGACGTTCAAATCTCCATGCTCCTCGTAATACGCCTTTGCCGCCTGATAGTTTTTCTCCCATTGCCGGTCCAGGACGGACTCCCAGGACATACCGATGGCGTCCAGCTTTTGGATCCGCTCTTCTGTAAGGCACCCATGTGTTTCCCCTTTTCTGGCACCTCTCTGGGTGGCCACCCAGTGCCCAAGGGGATAACCATCCTCTGTCCGGTGGCTTGCCAGCATATCCAGGTTTCCATGCTCTTTGTAATAATCCTTTGCCAGACTGTACATCAGATCCCAGGAGGCAGAGAGCGTATCGTTCAGCTTGTTGAACAGCTCCCGGCAGTCCTTCACTTCGTCGATGATGCGGAAGTGTTCGTTTACGATGTATTCCTTCTCGCCGAGGTCACGGTAATAAGAAGTGACCAGCTGCATTTCTTCCTCTATCAGCCCGATACTGTCCAGACAATTCAGATTCATCACAATATCGAAAATGACTGCATCGTTATTTTTGCTGGCAGAGAGCGCACGTCCAATCTGCTGTTTGTAGACAATTGGGGATACGGTCGGGCGCAGCAGGATGACCCCGCTGATGCCTTCCACATGGATTCCTTCATTTAAAGCATCAATGCAATAAAGGAGCCTCAGGTGGGAAGTATCCTGATCCGCCCGGAAATCGTCAAATGCCTGGTCTGAGCCAGGATCGTTTGAATATAGCGAATAAACATGTGGATGCAGATCCACCTTGGCAAACCATTCCAGGTGCCCCATCATCTCGTCCATGTGTTCCTTGCTGGAACAGAAGACTATGTATTTCCCTGTCCGGTTTTTCATGTGTTTATCGAAAATTTCATCCAGACCTTCCGACATTTCCAGGGCGCGTTTCAGTTCTTCCAGGTACCGCTCAGAAGCATCCCGCACAGCCCGGTTCCTTGTCGTTTTCACGCGCTGCTCATATTTTTCCAGGCTCTTCTGCCAGGAATAAACCGAAAGCACGTATTTGGGCGGATTCAAAATCCCCCTGACGATCGCCTCACCAAGAGTGATTTCCGAGGCGATATTCCCGTCAAAAAGCTCCGCAGCCATATCCCTCCGGTTGTCAAGATAGCGGATATTGGTCGCAGACAGCCCAAGGATCGGCGTATCCGCAAAAATGGTCAGCAGCTTCTGTACTCCCCGCCCCCACATCTGGGCGCCGCAGCGGTGGAATTCATCCAGGATAATAAACGCCGGGGTTTTGTCTGCTGGAAGTGCCGCGGGTTCATCCTCTGTACAAATTGCAGCCATCTCCGCTTCTTCCATCCATGTGAGTTTTGCATATGTACAGAAAATAATATTGTCCGGAATTTCCCCGCCGGCAGCGGCTTTCAGGTTCTCTATCTGGGTTTTAAAAATATACTCCGAAGGGGAAAGCCAGAGAATCTTCTGCCCCGCATGATCCGCGCAGAGCCGGAATCCGATGAAAGACTTTCCTGTACCGGTCGGGTGGATGATGGCCGCTTTCCCTGTCTGCGCCATCAGCTCCACTGCCGCGTCATAGGCAGCCTGATTGTGCTCATACAGCTGTACTTCCATCGCTTCCACCTCCAAAAACTCGTGAAAAAAGGCATAGTTTCGCCACACCGCCCCTTCAGCGCGGACATCCCTATCCCCTATCACATCCGGAACAGGAAGCAGCGGCGATGCGACGTACCTCCTGTATCTGGATTTTGTATTCTGCCATAACCGGCAGGATAAATCCTGCATCCGGAAGTACCGGGTACTCCTTTAGTACGCTACTAAAGGATACGGGGCCGCGAAGCCCCATCCGCCGCGGCTTTGCGAATTTTCCCCATTTATTCTGACCACTTTTTTGACCACGAATGAAGCTTTTTCGTGGTCAGCTTTAAATGGCCGTTTTACCTGGAAATAAGCCGATAAAAGCGATTAAGTACCGACCACTTTTCTGACCACTTATGGAAAGAGTTTCTTTTTCAATTGTGTATATTTGCATTGATTAACTTTGCACATAACGAGTAAAAATAGGGTAATTTCTTTTGCCTATCTTGACATGCTGAGCGTTGTGATGTAGAATTCATGCGTAATTAGAGATTATTTCCTGTTTTCGGACGAAAAAGATGTCTCCTTTAGTAGCGTACTAAAGGAGTACCTGTGCAAATAGCTAGAGGGGAATAGTCTTCCATATCTTCTATCTGAAAGCCACTTAATATTTTTACTTTTGATGGAAATTACAATAATTGAGCAAAAAAAAGAGGCCCGAAGGCCTCTTTTACCGTAAGCGATGAATCCTTTTCTCTCTGGTGTTACAATTTTTTAATCTTGACCAAATACAGATCCTTCAATGAATTTCATCGTTCCACTTTTTCTCCTCAGCTTGCCGCAAAACGATAGGTCGCGATCACCTGATGCGTAATACTATAGGAAGACAGACCATAGCAGGATGTCCACCATCCGGCAAAACAGGCTTCCGGGTCGTAATAGCATCCATTGATTTTTACCCAGCAGTGCCGGGTGAGGCCGTCCGCTGCGCCATCCCTCGTACCAGAAACCCGCCCGACTATTACATATGAGTCATAGCCAACTTCATTGGCCAGCGCTGCAAAAGCGCAGGCAAAACTATAGCAGCTGCCGCTATGGCTGACAAGCATATTATAGGCTGTGGTAATCTGCCATCCGGAAGGGAAGCTGGATAAGCCAATTGTCCTGTATTTAAAATTTGATGAGCTGACGATGTAGTTCCAGCATTTTTTCAGCTTTTGTGATTGCGTCATATCGCTTGTGGTGATGGATTCGACAATACTCATGGTTTTCATTTTAAGTTTTGCGGCAGGCTGAGGAGAAAAAGTGGAACGATGAAATTCATTGAAGGATCTGTATTTGGTCAAGATTAAAAAATTGTAACACCAGAGAGAAAAGGATTCGTCAGTAGCGTACCCCTTACTGTTGAAAGTAATTCCCTCATAAGTTGTATCTTTCTTCAACTCTCCGCTAGAAGTGGCATAGCAGAGCTTCGAGTCAACGATAATCCAGCCGGAGGTAAGCGCCTTTCCGCTGCTGTCAACACAATAATATGTACCAGAGACACCTATAATTTTCTTACTGGAGCTGTGCTCAGCCAGCTTTCCGGAAGCTTTAAACACATAGATAACGCCATTGATTTTGTGTCCGCCCGTGGCCGCTACGCCATTGCCTTTAAAATAATACCTGGATCCGTTCACAGTCTTCCATGTGCTCTTCACCATTTTCCCGTTTGAGGCAAAATAGTATTTTTTCCCATTGTATGTACGAAGACCGGTTTTCATTATTCCAGCCGAGGAAAAATAATACTTATCGTCCCCAATTAAGCAGACTCCCGTCAGTGCAGCGCCTTTGGGGATCGTGGATGAAGCCTTTTTCTTGAAATAATATTTGCTGCCATTAATGGTTTTCCATCCAGTATGCATTTTGCCCGAAGCAGCTAAAAAGTAACGAAAAGCACCACTCGTAACCAGACCCGTAGCAGCGGCACCCACGGGGATTGAGCCATGTGCGGATTCATAAAAATAATATGTTTTTGACCCAATTGTTTTCCACCCCGTCTGGCGGACAGAGTTCTCATAATAATAAATATAACCGTCCGCTTCCTTTACCAGGCCGTTCAGAGTCTCTTCTGTTGAAGAGGCTTCCGCCGAAGCGGCTTCGGAAGCATGCACAGCTCCTCCGCAAAAAAGCTGCGACAAAGCCACTGCCAGAAAAAGTATAAAAATGAATCGTTCCCTGTTTTTTATCTGCATCTTCATGGGATGTCTCCTGTCTGTAAACTTCCGGTCAGGTAGTCATATGTTACTGGTCACAACCCGACCACGCACTTGCTGCAGGATCTGGATATTCACCGCTACAAGTACGGATATTTAG
>Ga0192274_1068_pt1 | contig 19703 bp, 16 predicted proteins | sample Koala_Koa24_G3_FD_131266 | JGI IMG/M metagenome (GOLD analysis project Ga0192274, IMG submission 131266) | Enriched cells from koala feces incubated with labeled cellulose particles, San Francisco Zoo, California, United States - Koala_Koa2-4_G3 ... | reverse complement strand
CCTCCACTAATACATGTTACACCGTCTGGAATAGTTACATTCATTAATGATTTACAATACTCAAAAGCACATCTTCCAATAGAAGTAATTCCATCTTTAATCTTTACAATTTTAATATCATCTTTATAAGAATACCAAGGTGACCTATTAATATTTGAGTAATCTTCCATATCGCCAGTACCACTTATAGTTAAAGTTCCTGTGGTAGTATCAAAGGAGTATGTACAGTTTTCACCACATGAACCTGTGTACTCATCTTCAGCGGATACCACTAAACTAGATACTTCGCTAACTTGTGGGATAGCCAAACCCCCACAGCATATTACAAGTGCCATAATACCTGACACAATCTTCTTAAAGTTCATAAAAAAGACTCCTTTCAAGGTTAAGTTTAGTTTGATTTTTTACTTGTAGTTACCAAAAAGGCACCTAACACTATTATAATTAATATTAATAATACTATTATTAATATTTTTTTAGTAATTAAAGCCATAAAGTCAAAATCATTGATTAAGGCATAGTTTTCAGCTTCTGAGTCGCTAGTACCGTGTATTATAAAGTCATCTAATTTAATCCAATTGTTAGCAAGTTCATCATATTCATATCCAAATGCCTTATCACCAATAATAGTAACATTTGCAGGAATGGTTACTTTTGTTAGCGAAGTACAAGAAGAAAATGCACCATAGTCAATGGCAGTAACGCTTTCTGATATGGTTACTTTCGTTAGAGAAGTACAACCTGAAAATGCATAATCATCGATAGTAGTAACTTTGGTTGGTATGGTTATTTTCGTTAGAGAAGTACAACCTTTAAATGCTCGTTCACCAATAGTTGTAACGCTGTCTGGAATGGATATTCTTGTTAGTGAAGTACAAGAAGAAAATGCACCATCATTGATAATAGTAACGCTGTCTGGAATAGTTACTTTTTTTAGTGAAGTACAATTAGAAAATACATTATTATTAATAGTAGTAATCTTATCTGGAATGGTTATTTTCGTCAAAGAAGTGCAATTATAGAATGCATATTCACCAATAGAGGTAACACTGTCAGGTATAGTTATTTTCGTTAGAGAAGTGCAATTGTCAAATGCATATCCACCAATAGTAGTAACCTTATTTGGTATGGTTATTTTTGCTAAAGAAGTACAATAGCAAAATGCGTCATTACCAATGGAAGTAACCTTATCTGGGATAGTTACTTTCGTTAGTGAGGTACAATCATAAAATAAATCACTGCTAATAGAAGTAACCTTATCTGGGATAGTTATTTCTGTTAGTGAAGTACAATAAGAAAATGCTCCTGTACCAATATAAGTAACCTTATCTGGAATGGTTATTTCCGTTAGTGAAGTACAATTAGAAAATGCACTACTATTAATAGAAGTAACATTATCTGGGATAGTTATTTTCGTTAATGAGGTACAATAGAAAAATGCCTCATTACCGATAGTAGTAACGCTGTCGGGTATAGTAATTTTTGTTAATGATTCACACTCATAGAATGCATCATCACCAATAGAAGTAACACCATAATTTATTATAACGGTTTCAATATCTTCTCTGAATGAATACCATTTACAGCTTTCCATATCGCCAGTACCACTGATAGTTAGCGTACTCGTGGCATTATCAAAGGAGTATGTACAGTTTTTACCACACGAACCGCTATATTCTTCGGCGGATACTATAAAAGTGGATATTTCATTAACTTGTGGGATAGTTAAACCCCCACAAAATATGACAAGTGTCATAATACTAGATATAATCTTCTTAAAGTTCATAAATAAGATTCCTTTCAAGGTTAAGTTTAATTTTATTTTATTTCTTATTCTTAGATGTTGCTATAATAACACCTAAAACTATTCCAATTAATATTGCTAATACAATTATTAATATTGTTTTCATAGAGGTATTCTCTGAAGTTTCACTGCTTGTAACTGTAGTAGTTACTGGAATATTAGAAGTATCCACTAAGCTTTGGCTGTCTGTTTCTGTTATTGTAGTGATAATACTACTTTCAGTAATATCTTTTAAGTCATTTAAGTCTACAAAGTTAAAACCATTGTTAAAAGCATAGTTTTCAGCCTCTGAGCCACTTACACCGTATATTGTGAAGTCTTGTACTTTTTCCATTTTGTAGTCTTGTAAGGATATACCCGAGTAACCAAATGCACAACTATCAATAGAAGTAACACTATCCGGTATGGTTACTTCTTTTAGTGATGTACAATATTCAAATGCCTCACTACCAATAGAAGTAACACTATCCGGTATGGTTACTTCTTTTAGTGATGTACAATATTCAAATGCCTCACTACCAATAGAAGTAACACTATCTGGTATAGTTACTTCTGTTAGTGCTTTACATCGATAAAATGCCTCGTCACCAATAGAGGTAACACTGTCTGGTATAGTATAAGAAGTTCTTGTGTTACCTATTGGATATTGTATTAACTCTGTGATATCTTTATCAAATAGTACACCATCTATACTAGCATAGTTTTCATTATTTTCATCTACACTTATCTCTGTTAATGAAGCACAACCACAAAATGCTCCATCATTAATAGAAGTAACACTGTTTGATATGATTACTTCTGTTAGTGAAGCACAATGGAGAAATGCACAATCATCAATGGTGGTAACTTTGTTTGGTATGGTTACTTCTGTTAGTGAGGTACAATTATAGAAAGCACATGCACCAATATAAGTAACACTATCTGGTATAGTATAAGAAGTTCTTGTGTTACCTATTGGATATTGTATTAATTCTGTGATATCTTTATTAAATAGAATACCATCTATAATAGCATAATTTTCATTATTTTTATCTATATTTATTTGTGTTAATGATGCACAATTAGAAAATGTATACTCACCAATCTCAGTAACACTATCTGGTATAGTTACTTCTGTTAGTGAAGTACAACTAGAAAATGCTCCTGCACCAATATAAGTAACCTTATCTGGTATAGTTACTTTTTTTAGTGAGGTACAACCATTAAATGCTTGATAACCAATAGAAGTAACACTGTTTGGTATAGTTATTTCTGTTAATGAGGTGCAATACTCAAAAGTAAAATCATTAATATAAGTAATGCTATTTGGTATGATTATTTTTGTTAGTGATGTACAATGAGAAAACGCAAACCAATTAATAGAAGTAACACTGTCTGGTATAGTTATTTCTGTTAATGAAGTGTAATCTGCAAATGCTTTTTTACCAATCTTAGTAACACTATCTGGTATGGTTACTTCTGTTAGTGAGGTATAATAGCAAAATGCCCTATCACCAATGGAAGTAACACCATCTTCAATAATGACGGTTTTAATATCTTCGCTAAATGAATACCATGGCATACTATCATCATAGTCATAGTCATACATATCACCCTCACCACTAATAGTTAGCGTACCAGTAGCAGTATCAAAGGAGTATGTACAGTTTTTACCACATGAACCGCTGTATTCATCATCTTCAGCAGATACTACTAAACTAGATACTTCACTAACCTGTGGGATAGCTAAACTTTCACAAAAGATGACAAGTATCATGATAGTAGATACAATCTTCTTAAAGTTCATAATAAAGACTCCTTTCAAAATATAGAATACAACGCAACTGATATTATAACTTAAGTATATCATATATTTGAGAAAAATGTTCTAAAACTGACGAACGGTAGATATTTTGGAGTGAAATGCATTAGGTTAAAAAAATTTGCGTATATTTTGAAATATCTAATATATACGTATATATATGTGCATATTAATATATATATGGCTAAAAATTACTGTGTAATATATCTAAAATGATATTCAAAACTGATGACATTTTAAAAAATATATGCTATAATAAAGGCATCAACTAAATTAGAAAGGATTTGAAACTTTATGAGTATGAGAGGTATTGAAACTCCAATACGTGAGATTAGAAGGAAAGTCTTTACGGAGGTAGCGAAGGTAGCGTTCTACTCGAATAATATTAACGATGATATTGAGGCTATACCTTATAAGATTACTCCTGGGGACGTTCCGTTATATCGTGAAAGCATCTATAGAGAGAGGGCTATAGCCTCGGAGAGGGTTCGTTTAGCGATGGGTATGTCATTACGTCCAGAAGACCAACCAGTACACGTTACTAGTGGTCTAACTGAAAGTAATGTATCTGATAAGTATTATGAACCACCACTAATGCAAGTAATACCATCGGCTTGTGATATGTGTGAACAGAATAAGTATGTAGTATCTGACCAATGTCATGGTTGTATTGCACACCCATGCGTTGAGGTCTGTCCTAAGGGAGCTATCTCCATTAAGAATGGCAAATCGTATATAGACCAAGATAAGTGTATAAAGTGTGGAAAGTGTAAGGCAATCTGCCCATACGATGCTATAGCTAAAAAGGTTAGACCTTGTACCGTAGTATGCGGTGTTAAGGCTATAGAGAGTGATGAGCATGGTAGAGCTAAAATCAATGTCGATAAGTGCGTATCGTGTGGACAATGTATGGTAAGCTGTCCATTTGGAGCTATTGCAGATAAATCACAGATATTCCAACTAATACAATCCATGAAGAAAGGCGACGAACTTATAGCAGAGGTTGCTCCAGCTATAATAGGTCAGTTTGGAAATAAATCCCTTTGGAATATAAAGTCTGCATTGATGGAACTAGGCTTTAGTGACGTCTTTGAAGTTGCTCTTGGTGCAGATATAGGTGCAGTTACTGAAGCACATCACTACGTAAATGAGGTTAAAACGGGTAAACTGCCTTTTCTATTAACATCATGTTGTCCATCTTGGTCTATGTTGGCTAAGAGAACACTTCCAAACCTAGTAGAAACTGTATCTACCGCATTAACTCCTATGGTGGCTACGGCTAGAACTATTAAACAGAAACACCCTAACGCTAGAGTAGTATTCATAGGGCCATGTGCATCTAAGAAGTTAGAGGCTATGCGTACTAGTGTACGTAGTGACGTAGATTTCGTTATCACATTTGAAGAGTTGGGTGCTATGTTCGATGCTAAGGGAATAGATATCTCTTCTTATGACAAGGAAGAACCTATCCACGATGCTACAGGTGCTGGTAGAGGCTATGCTGTCGCTACGGGTGTTGCTAGTGCGATAGAAAAGTGTATCGATGAGTATTACCCTAATACAGAAGTATATATTGAACACGCTGAAAGTCTTTCTAACTGTCAGACTATGTTATTACTCGCTAAAGCAGGTAAGAAAGATGGCTATTTAATCGAGGGTATGGCTTGCCCTGGGGGTTGTGTTGCTGGTGCCGGTACTAATATTCCTATAGCTAAGGCTACTCAAGAGGTTAAGAAGTTCGTTAAGGATAGTACTAAACCTCTACCACCTAAGGACTTACAAGAGATTCAATTGCCATAACAACATATCTTAAACATATTTAATCCCATAGGTTATAAAACCTATGGGATTTTTTACATATTTATATCTTTAAAAAAAATCTTCTCTACTGTATATCTTAGAATTAATATCCAATAATTAACATCGAGGTGATTGGTCATGAAAGTAAAGTTAATAGAAATATCTATGGCGATTGGAATAGTACTTACGGTTATGGTATCGTGTTTAGTAGAGTTTAAATCTACCTACGATAGTTTACAAGAAAACGTTCTTCGTATGCACATATTGGCAAACTCTGATAGTCAAGAAGACCAAGAGTTAAAGCTGAAAGTACGTGATGCTTTATTGGAAAGTTCTGAGGAAATATTTGGGGATTGCTCTAACATAGATGACGCAGAGGCACAAGTATCACAGAAGTTAGACTTGATTCAACAGATAGCTCAAGATGTGGTTATAGAAAATGGTTATGACTATACTGTACAAGCTGAACTAACTAATATGCAGTTCGATGACCGCACTTACGATAGTATTATTATGCCTAGTGGCTATTATGATGCCATTAGAGTGACTATTGGAAGTGCTGAAGGTCATAATTGGTGGTGTGTGATGTATCCAGCTATGTGTGTTTCGGCAGTTAGTGGTGATACTCAAGACGTAGTAGAAGATTACTTCGATGATGATACTGTGGATATCTTAGAAAACCATGAGAGATATGAACTTAAGTTCAAGTGCGTTGAATGGTTAGAAGATATATACAAACGTTAGATATATATATAGAAACTCGGAAAGTTTCCCCAAAACTTTCCGAGCCTATGGTAATCATGAAGATTCTTTTTATATTAATGGTCGAATTAATAAAACTTATTTCAAACTATACTATTATTATATATCAAATTGGAAGATAAGTCAATATAGACTATACTAATTTGTAGAAAAAAATAATATTAAATATCTAAAATTGTGTAATCATACAAAAAATATCCAAAATTACTCTGTATCGTTGTTTTCAAACTGCGATGGGTGACGAGTAAAGAAGTCTGTTCTAGGAGGCAAGAACTTTAATTTGTGAGTATCTTCGTTAGGGCATAGAGTCTGTAGAGTATCGAATATGTAGTCCCAACACCAAAATTTTTTATTAGCATCTTCAGATAGGTTTAAATATTCAAGAACCTTTTCAGTGCCGTTAGGAGTCATAGAGTGTAACAGTATACTAGCCGTCTTAATAATATGGAACATATTTATTAGAATCTGCTTTCTAAGTTGGTCATCGTTCTGCTTATCGGCGTCGTTTAGATTTTTAACCATATACTTACTTGACTTACGAATATAGGTATCTAGTACGTATGTGGTTTGATGGAATTCAAAACGGTACATAAACCTTTCAAAGTCTAAGATTGCTTTTCTTGACATCTCAAGGATATCTTCCGATACTTCACCTAGAGGCATATAGCCATCGTAACATTCTTGAACCTTATATATACAAGTTCTAATGATTCTGTTAAACACGTTGGATAACAAGAAACCGTCTTTAACTACGGGGTCACTATCTTTAGGGTTAGCATTAGGATTTAATGGTTTTGGTTGGAAACTTACGCTCTTTTGACCTAAACCTAAGCCTAAATAGTGCATTCTTAGCTGTTCAGCGGTGTAGTAGTTTAATAGTTCACTCGCCATTGGAGGCTTAATGTTACTACTAGAACTAGCTTTTTTATCTAGGAATAGTATATGGTTGTTTGCCATCAATATAGGCAACTGTAGGTCACCATCTTTAGGGTCAGATGTTATGCCATCTTTACCTTGTAAAGCCATAAATAGACCCATCTCGGCAACACCATAGAAGTATATGTTGTCTTGACCTATGAACTGATACACTTGAGAATCTTTAGAACACCAATAGTCTTTCCATTCGTTGGTATCCTTGCCGATGCTTTCAAGATATGCTATAGTAAACGATATTGGTGCCCATAGACTTTCAGGCCACACCCAAACGGTTAGATTCTCTTCTCCCTCTAAGCTTGGAGCAGGTACGCCCCATTCAATGTTACCAGTTAGTCGGAATGGAACTAACGTCTTACCAGTACGATACCTTACACCATTAGCCGATAGTATCTCTGTAGCCTTATCACTATCTTCTAATCTGTCAAATACTATGGTAAATGATGGCTTTTTACCCTCTGGAATGAGTTCGTGTGGAGCAAGTTGGTCTTTAACACTTTCATAGACCTCTTTAAACTCTTTCTTAATGTATATTTCGGGTTTCTTTAGAAACTCGTCTATAGTTTTAGATACTAAAGGTCTAACATTCTTCTGACGTTTTATCCTAGAGGTATATTCTTTTAATAGGTTATTGTACTTAGGTAGGTCAAAGTACCAGTTTACAACATCTTTCATGATGGGTTTTTCTCCAGTTAGAGTACTTTTAGGTTCAAGTAACTGTTCGGGCATATATTGATGTCCTAAGTCACATTCGTCAGCGTAACCTTTTTCCGATTGGCAGTTCTCTATTGGACATTTACCTATAACCTGTCTACCGTTTAAGAATACTCCAGCCTTTTCATCGAAGAACTGTTTAGTAGTAATCTTTTTAAGGTGTCCGTCATTATAGAGTTGTCTAATTAGTTTATCTGTTACTTCATGATGTACTTCAGAAGTTCTATCTAGCCCCGATGCTCCAAATAGGTTTAAACTGATGTTATAGTCATCAAGAGTGTGTTTTTGAGCTTCATGGTTAGACCTTACAAAGTCTTGAATACTACCAGTGAATCCTTCATTCTCACAGAGCTTTCTATAGCTTTCTGCAATAGGTGAGCCGTAGCAATCTGTACCAGATACAAATATTACATTATCTTTACCTATTCTATCACGTAAGAATCTAGCGAATACATCAGCGAATACAAAAACACCACCTATGTGTCCAAAATGGAGTTGCTTATTTCCATAGGGCATACCACCAGTGATTACTGCTCTTTTTGGAAACTGTGGACGTTCATTATACTTTTTTTCGGCATATTCATTAGCCTTAGAATTATCTTTACCCATAAAAATCCTCCTTTAAATGTTAGGTCAATCTAAATTATACCTCAAATGGGTATAACAGTCAAGAAAAATTTTTCATTAGAGATATTAATATGAGCATAATTTAATTTGACCACTAAAAAAATACAAAATATACTTATGTGTGTTAAAAACGTTCGTATTTTTATACATATTGCATACTATCTAATTAAACGATTTCGTGGTATAATAATAGTATATCTAATTGGAAGGGATTTTGATGTGTTATGGGTATAAGAACAAGGATAGCATCTTTACTTAGTGTACTATTAGTGACCTCTACTATGAGTACTAACGTATTCGCTCAAGATATTGATGCTAACGGAACTTTTAAAATCGTAAACGCTCCCAGTGGTGCAGAGTATTCTGTATATGTAGATATCAATAAGAATTACATATATGATGACTTTGAAGATACTTTTGTCTGCTCTTTTGTATGCAACGATGACGGCGTTGGATACGTTGAAGGTTTAGATGAGGGCAACTATGTGGCAGTATTACAGACGGATTATACTGGTACATATGTATCTACAGATGATGAGTATGCATTCTTCTGTGATGGTAAGGGAACGTTTACTCAAGAGGCTTTTGTAACCAATGCTATGTTTACTTTCAATGGTAGCAGAGAATCTAGTGAAGATACTGTGAATATCGACTATGACGTCCCTCTATTTAAGCAGAGTGGCCCATTGGCTTTAGAATGGTCATCTTTAAAGATTAACAACAGTTCTGAAACTATGGGTTGGGTAGGTTGCTTAATATGTTGTTTCGCTATGATGCGTTCTTATGAGGTTGGCTATGAGATATATCCAAACCAAATGATGAATACATACTCTAGTGATACTGGTATAGGTGTAGTCTATTCAGCATCGTATAGTGCTGCTATGTCTGTGCCTAAGAGTGCTAGTAACTATGGTTGGACAGTCTATGGAAGTACTTCTTTGTATGGTGGAAATGGTGAGATAGCGTCTAATCAAAAGAATACACAAGCTTTATTTAAAACCTTATATGAAAAGCTACAGAATGGCCCAGTAATATTCGGTGGATACTCTACCTACAACGGACGTTCTTCTACTAACCATTGGGTGGTAGTAAAGGGCTATTCAGGTGATGGTGTGAACTTCTCTGCAGAAGATTTCTTTATATGCGACCCAGCGAACAATAACGGAGTTAATAGGACTACCTTAGCAGAGTATCAAGAAAAGTATCCATATTGGGATAGGTTAGTCTATAATGAAGTTAGTGTGGAAAATACTCTATTAGGTGATGTAAATGATAATGGTCTTGTAAACAGTGCAGACCTACTCGCATTAAAGAGGTATACCCTTGGTTTAATGGATATCGATGCGATATGTAAAACTAATAGTGACCTAAACAATGATGGAATCATAAACTCTGCAGATGTGTTTATTCTAAAAAGAGTTATAGTTTCTGATTAAATATTAACAAACTGTGAACTTTTTTGAAAATGTATTGACAAATATCAAAATTTGGATTATACTAACTTAGGTATTAAGCAGAACCCAGTTCTCACCGCAAGGTTGAAGTATCCAAAGCGGTCACTTTATTAGAGTATTTTTCGTACGTTGTACGTTAGTATTTTTGAGTGCAGAACTGTGTGTTACTGCACTCAAAATTTTTAAAAGTCCCACTTGCTTTAGACAATGGGTAGTTTATTAAATATGTTTTTAGGCTTTTTATGGAGGTGCTGAACTATAGCTAATAAGGAACTTCAAATCAACGAAGAGATTAGAGATAAAGAAATTCTCGTTATCGGCGTTGACGGAACTAAACTAGGTGTTATGTCCGCTAGAGAGGCAATGAAGATTGCATATGATAGTAATCTTGATTTGGTTAAGATTGCTCCACAAGCGACTCCGCCAGTATGCCGTATTTTAGACTACGGCAAGTATTGTTTTGAACAGACTAAACGTGAAAAGGAAGCTAAGAAGAATCAAAAAGTGGTCGAAGTAAAAGAGATTAGAATGTTCTCTACTATAGATACTAACGACTTTAACACTAAGGTTAATCAAGCTTCAAAGTTTTTAAAGTCGGGTGATAAACTAAAGGTATCAGTAAGGTTTCGTAAGCGTGCTATCGCTCACCCAGAGTTGGGTATGGAACTTTTGGAACGCTTTAAAGAGGCTTGTTCGGAATTTGGCTCAGTTGAAAAGCCTGCCAAGATGGAAGGACGTTCTTTAGTAATGTTCGTTTCTCCTAAGGCATCAAAATAGAAGGAGGATATTTTTAAATATGGCAAAGGTTAAGGTTAAAACTCATTCAGGTGCTAAAAAACGCTTTAAAGTTACTAAGAATGGTAAGGTTAAATATCAACATACTAATAAAAGACATAGATTAACTCAAAAGGCTCATAAGCGTAAGAGAATAGCTCGTAACATGGGCGTTGCAAGTTCTGCTAATGCTCCAGTTATTAGAGAGTTAGTTCCTTACAAGTAAATTAAGTGACCTTTTGCATATTAACGAGCGTATACGCTCAACATAAGGAAACTTAACGGCAGTGGTGGACGGAGAAAAATCGGTATTCCCCACTGACACGAAATCAATTCACGTGTACCAATGTATGTACATTGCACTCCGATAATATACCGAGCGTGGATTGAAAAAATATATAAATAAACTATAAAATAACGGAGGCTTGAATTATATATGGCACGTGTAAAAGGTGCGATGATGACTCGCAAAAGAAGAAATAAAACTCTAAAACTTGCTAAGGGTTATTGGGGTGCTAAGAGTAAACACTTTAAAATGGCTAAACAAGCCGTTATGAAGTCTGGTAACTATGCCTATATTGGTAGAAAACAGAAGAAGAGAAACTTTAGACAACTTTGGATTGCTAGAATCTCTGCTGCTACTAAGCTAAACGGTATGAACTATTCTACTTTCATGAATGGCGTTAAAAAGGCTGGCATCACTTTAAATAGAAAGATGTTATCTGAAATTGCTATTAATGACCCTGCAGGTTTTACTGCTATCGTTGAAAAGGCTAAGGCTGCTCTTTAAATAATACAAATAAATAAATTGGGCAGATACTGTCCAAATTTATTCCTGTGGAGATAGTAGGTTACGAGGTCAATGAAGCAGGAAACCCATTGGCTTTAAACAATGGGTAGTTCACACATGAATCGTTTGGATAAAAACACGCTCTTTTCTAATGGTCGGAGCGTGTTTTCGTTTAACCATTGTTCTGTCTATACGAAAGGAAGTGTTCTAGTGGAAGTTATAAGGTCTAAGGATAATGCTACTATAAAGTTATATACTAAACTCGCAAACTATCGCAAGGATAGAAAAAAGTACAACCTCTTTGTGCTTGAAGGGTACAGAATAGTATTAGATGCTATTGTGCAAAATGCTCCAATAACTCAAGTGTTGATATCGGAAGATGCCTATGAAAGGTATTGCCAAAAGTTAGTTGATTTGAACATAACAAAACCGTTTATTATCTCAAATGAACTCGCTTGTAAGATATCTTCTACGGAGAATACTCAAGGAGTGTTTGCAATCTGTGAGATTCCTAAAGATGATGGTATTGTCTTTAAATCCAATGGAAAGTATATAGTATTGCATCAAGTACAAGACCCCGGAAACGTTGGCATGATTATTAGAACTGCCGATGCATTTGGTTTAGATGGTGTCATTATGTCACAATCGTGTGACTTATATAGTCCTAAGGTTATACGTTCTACTATGGGTTCTATCTTTAGGATAAACCATTACGTTTATGACGATATATTTAAACTTTTAGATAGTTTTAAGCTTAACGGTATAACTACCTATTCGGCAGTCATAGATAGTTCTAACTACGTTAAAGAAGAATCTTTTATGGGAGGTACTGCTATAATAGTAGGTAACGAGGGCAATGGCCTTCCTAAAGAAGTAACTACATACTGCGATAAATCTATTACTATTGAAATGAATGGTAGTATAGATTCATTGAATGTGGCAATGGCATCGGGAATTATTATGTGGAAGATGAGCAATGAATATTAACGCTAAGTATAGTCGTCAAGTATGTTGGATATGGCTTGTTATGTCTTTAGGTGTAGGGAATCCAATAATATGGGAATACGTTAATAGACACAACACCGTTGAGGAAACTTGCAGATATGTACAATCTCATGATACTGTAAAGAAAAAAAACGTCGATGTAAAATCGGCAAAGCAACTGTTAGTCGATAGCTTAAAAAATGGCATTAGGGTTGTTTGCTATTCCGATGATGAATACCCTGACTCTTTAAGAGATATTCATAATCCACCGTGTGTACTGTTCTATAGAGGAAATTTAAATCTATTAAAGTACGATAAGCTTTTAACTGTGGTGGGTACTAGAAATCCATCGGACTATACCGTTAGGGTGACTAAAGCTCTATGCAATGACCTTTTAAAAAATGGTTTCTTATTGATAAGTGGTCTTGCATTGGGTGTCGATAGCATATCTCATAGATGTTCCGTTGAGTTGGGATTACCTACAATATCGGTGGTAGCGTGTGGCATAGACCATGAATATCCAAAGGAAAACGTACTATTAAAAAAAGATATCTTAAAGTTCGGTGGCTTGATATTGACTGAGCAACTCCCAGATGATAAGCCTTACAGAGGTAACTTTCCTAAACGCAATAGAATCTTAGCAGGGTTGGGAAACGGTACACTCATTACAGAGGCATCTTTAGGTAGTGGTGCTTTAATCACTGCAAACTATTCATATAAGATGGGTAAGACTATATTCTGCGTTCCCCCTACAGATATCTTTAATGATAGATATTTAGGAATGGCTAAGTACATAAGAGATGGTGCTATATGTGTATGTAATATCAACGATATACTATATGAGTTCTTTGGCTCTTATCCGCTTAAGGTTAGGCAGACTAACATTATAGATATAAATAACGCTGAAAGAGTGTCAGAATCCCCTATATTTAAAAATGAAACTATCAACAACGATAAGAAAACTACTTCTAAGAAATCGACTAAGAAAAAAGATGTTATTACAGAAAGTTCTAAGGCTATAGAAGAATCACCAAAGTTAGAGCAGATTAGACCTGAAGAACTTTCTACACATACGAATGATAATGTTTCATTGGTAGTACAATCATTAAAGAAAGGTTTAACCTACCTAGATGATATCGCAAACGATACTAACATAGATATTTCTGAGCTGTTTGAACTTATAACAGACTTAGAAATTGAGGGTATAGTTAAATGTAATTTTGGAAACTCTTATACTTTAGTGTAGATTAAGTTTGTCAAACTAAAGATTATGTGTTATAATGTGTAGGAATATATTAATGCCCTTTGGAAATATTTGGGCGTTTCAATATTCGTAATACTAAAAATAACTATGAAAGGAGAGGCTACTCGATAGAATAGATGTTTTGAGTAGCAAAGATGTATAATGGCAACGTTGGTTATAGTAGAATCCCCTGCAAAAGCAAAGACCATAGAGAAATATCTAGGTAAAGACTATAAGGTAGTTGCATCTATGGGACATATTATAGACTTACCTAAGTCGAAGTTTAGCGTAGATGTAGACAATAACTTTAAACCTGTATATGTAGAAATGAAAGGTAAGGAAGAGGTTATTAAACAGTTAAAAAAAGAGGCTAAGAAGTCTGACAACATATACCTAGCTACTGACCCCGATAGAGAGGGTGAAGCTATATCGTGGCATATTGCTAATATGTTAAGTTTGGATTTAAACGATAAGAACAGAGTTACCTTTAATGAGATTACTAAGAGTGGTGTTCAATTAGGTATGAATAATCCACGTAGCATAGACCTTGACCTTGTAAATGCTCAACAGACTAGAAGAATCTTAGATAGGATTGTAGGTTATAAGTTGAGTCCGTTCCTTTGGAAAAAGGTTAAGTGTGGATTGTCTGCTGGTAGGGTTCAATCGGTTGCGGTTAGAATAGTGGTAGATAGAGAGAATGAGATTCGTGCCTTTAAACCTACTGAGTATTGGTCTATAGATGGTACATTTACTGCTCCACCAAGTAGAAAAGTCTTTCCTGCCAAGTTAATATCTATAGATGGCAAAAAACAGGATATCAATAACGAACAAGAGGCTAATGAGATACTATCCCGTTTAGATGGTGCAGAATTTAAGGTCACTAACGTTAAAAAGAGAGTTACTAAAAAGAATCCATCACCACCATTTATAACTTCTACTCTACAACAAGAAGCATCACGTAGAATGGGCTTTCAAGCTAGAAGAACTATGAAAACAGCTCAAGAACTTTACGAGGGCATAGAGATTGAAGGTATGGGTCTAGTAGGTTTAATAACGTATATGCGTACCGATAGCTTAAGAGTATCCGAAGAGGCTAAGCAGTCTGCTAAAGAGTATATATTAGATGCCTATGGTGAAAAGTATATCCCAGATAAGCCTAGGGTTTTTAAGACTAAGTCTAACGCTCAAGATGCTCATGAGGCTATACGTCCATCTATGCCAAAGTTGTCGCCTATTCAGATTAAGGATAGTCTAACTTCTGACCAATTTAAAATATATAGGTTGATTTGGGAGCGTTTTATAGCTAGTCAGATGGCTAACGCTCAATTGGATACCGTATCTGCAGATATAGATGCTAACGGTTGCACCTTTAGAGCATCGGGATATTCTGTAAAGTTTGACGGCTTTACTGCTCTATATGAGGAGAGCAAGGATACCTCTGAAGAGGCTAATAAAGTACTTCCACCTTTAGAAGTAGGTCAAGTACTTAAGGTTAAGACTCTAGGTGGTAATCAACACTTTACACAACCACCATCAAGATATACTGAGGCTACATTAATTAAAGCTTTGGAGGAAAATGGTATAGGCAGACCTAGTACGTACGCTCCTACCATTACCACTATACTATCTAAGTTCTATGTGGAACGTGATGGCAAACAGTTAAAGCCTACCGCCCTTGGAGAGGTTATAACAGACTTAATGAAAGACCACTTTAAAAACATAGTAGATGTAAAGTTTACTGCTAAGATGGAAACTGACCTTGATAAGGTAGAACATGGTGAAAAAGATTGGGTATCTACCTTAGATGTATTCTATAAGGACTTCGATAAGACCCTTACTAAGGCTGAAAAAGCTATGGAAGGTAAACGTGTTAAGATTCCAGATGAAACTACCGATGTGATTTGTGACATCTGTGGAAAGCCTATGGTTATCAAAATAGGCAGATTCGGTAAGTTCTTAGCTTGTTCTGGTTTCCCTGATTGTACTAATACCAAAAAGATAGTTGAGGCTACTAAGGGAACGTGTCCAATGTGTGGCAAAAGAATAGTCGTTAAAAAGTCTAAGAAAGGAAGGTACTTCTATGGTTGTGAGGGATATCCAGAATGTACATTCATGACTTGGTACGTTCCCGTTGAAGATAAGTGTCCAAAGTGTAATAGTTCCTTATTTAAAAAAGGTGGAAAGAATGGTAAACTTCTCTGTTTAAAAGAAGGTTGTGGATATGAAAGGAATTTATAATCTATGAGAGTAAATGTTATCGGTGGGGGTCTTGCTGGGTGTGAAGCATCATGGCAATTGGCAAAGTACGGAATACAGGTTAGTCTATACGATATGAAACCTAAAAAGTTTACACCTGCACATCACTATAAGAATCTATGCGAGTTGGTGTGTTCAAACTCTCTAAAGGCATCTAGGATAGAAAGCTCTGCGGGATTGCTTAAGGCAGAGATGGAACTTTTAGGCTCTTTGATAGTTCCATGTGCAAAAGAAACTTCTGTAGAGGCTGGTGGGGCTTTGGCAGTAGATAGAGAAAAGTTCTCTGATTTAGTTACTGCTAAGATTAAATCTAACCCCTTGATTAATGTAATCCAAGATGAGATTACTAAGATTCCAACCGATGAGTATACCATAATAGCCACTGGACCATTGACTTCTGATAGTTTAGCTAAGGCTATTCAAGAGTATTGTGGGGACTATCTTAGTTTTTACGACGCTGCGTCACCTATAGTTACTTTCGACAGTTTGGATAAAGATTTAATATTTTCAGCTTCACGTTATGGTCGTGGTGATGCCGACTATATCAACTGCCCTATGAATAAGGAAGAGTATTTAGAGTTTTATAATGCTCTAGTGGGGGCGGAAACCGTCCAACTTAAAGACTTTGAAACCGTTGCTTTTAAAGTCTATGAGGGTTGTATGCCTATAGAAGTCCTTGCTAAACGTGGCGAAGATACTATGCGTTTTGGCCCTCTTAAGCCAGTAGGTTTAATCGACCCTAGAACAGATAGACGCCCTTATGCTGTGGTTCAACTTAGAAAAGAAAATAGAGAAGGAACGCTATATAATCTAGTAGGGTTTCAAACTAACCTAAAGTTCGGTGAACAAAAAAGAGTATTCTCTAAGATTACAGGTCTACAGAATGCCGAATTTATCCGATATGGTGTTATGCATAGAAACTCATTTATAAATAGTCCTAAACTTCTTAACAGAGATTTTTCTTTAAGAAAGAATCCAAACGTATACTTTGCAGGTCAAATAACGGGCGTTGAGGGTTATATAGAGTCTGCCATGAGTGGTATCATAGCAGGGCATAGTATGGCTAGAAAGCTTTTAGGTAAACCTCAAATTAATCTACCCCTTGATACTATGTGTGGTGCTATGTGTAATTATATTAGTGATGAGTATATAACAAACTTTCAACCTATGGGTTGTAATATGGGAATACTCCCAGAACTTCCCACTAGAATTAAAGATAAAAAACTTAAGTACGCTGAGTATTCTAAAAGAGCATTGAACTCTTTAGAAGAAGCTATAAAAAAAGTTAGTGATTATTAATTATTAATTATTAGTTATTAATTATTAATTCCTACCGTAAGTGTTTAGAGAAAATTTTGGCTATTAAAAATATTTATAGATTGGAGATTATCAACTATGAAGATTATAGTAGATGCTTTTGGTGGTGATAACTCACCTTTAGCAGTAATTCAAGGCAGTGCAGATGCCGTTAAAACTTTAGGTGTAAACATACTACTATCGGGTGATGAGAATAAGATTAAACAAATCGCTAAAGATAATAACGTGCCTTTAGATGGTATAGATATTATCCATGCTGATACAATAATAGATATCCATGAAGAACCTACTAAGGTCATTAAAGAAAAAAAAGATTGCTCTATGGCGGTAGGTTTACAAGCTTTGGCAGATGACAAGGGGGACGCTTTTGTATGTGCGGGTAGTACGGGAGCTTTAGTAGTAGGCTCTACGTTCATAGCAAAGAGAATTAAAGGCATTAAACGACCTGCTTTAGCACCTATAATGCCTAATGAAAAAGGATATTTTATCCTATTAGATGCTGGTGCTAATGTGGATTGTCGCCCTGAAATGATAGTTCAGTTTGCCATTATGGGTAGTACATACATGAGTAAAGTCATGGGTGTAGAAAATCCAAAGGTTGGATTAATAAACGTGGGTGCAGAAGATACTAAGGGCAGAGATATGGAAAAAGAATCGTATAGGTTGTTGCAACAAGCACCTATTAACTTTTGTGGTAACTGTGAGGCTAGAGATATTCCAAGTGGTAGCTTTGATGTAGTAGTATCCGATGGCTTTACTGGTAACGTAACTTTAAAACTTTATGAAGGTATGGCTAAATTCTTTAGTAATGAATTGAAATCTATGCTTACTGATGGATTTAAATCTAAATTGGGAGCTTTACTATTAATGGACAAGGTTAAGACTTTTAAAAACAAGGTCGACTATAAAGAAGTCGGTGGGGCAGTACTATTAGGAATATCTAAGCCAGTGATAAAGGCTCATGGAAGTTCCGATGCTAGAGCATTCTACAATGCTATTAGACAGGCTAAACAATGCGTTGAGGGTAACATAATAGGTACTATAAAGTCTAATATTTAATAAAAAGGAGTGGTTTTTTATGACATCTGATATTAAAAAGTTTCAGGAGATTATAGGTTATAGTTTTAAGAATGAAAAACTCTTAATAGAGGCACTCTCTCATTCTTCTTATGCTAATGAGAATAAAAGAACTCATAAAAGCAATGAACGTCTTGAGTTCTTAGGTGATAGTGTACTATCGATAGTGGTATCTAAGCATATATTCAATAACTATAAGCATCTACCAGAGGGTGAGTTGACTAAGTTAAGAGCATCATTAGTGTGTGAAAAGGCTCTATATGAGTTCTCTAAGAAGATACATCTAGGGGAGTATATCCTATTGGGTAAAGGTGAAGAACATACTGGGGGTAGAGAAAGACCTTCCATAGTATCCGATGCTTTTGAAGCCGTAATTGCAGCCATATATTTAGATGGCGGTTTTGAACCTGTTGAAAAGTATATCTTAAGTTTTATACCTAATGATATTATTCATAAAGAACCCGTTTTCAACGATTTCAAGACCGTATTACAAGAGGTTATTCAAAAAAATCCAGAAGAAAAAGTTGAGTATATCTTAGTTGAAGAAAAAGGTCCAGACCATGATAAGGCTTTCGTAGTAAACGTATGCTTAAACTCTAATGTGATAGGTAAAGGCATAGGTAAAAGCAAGAAAGAAGCTGAACAGATGGCCGCTAAAGAAGCTTTGGAGTTAATGGGATATGGCTCATAATAACGTATCTATATTTGTTGCACACGTAGGGTGCCCTAATCTGTGTAGTTTTTGTAATCAACATACTATCAGTGGAAATCAATCTGCACCTACTGTTGAAGAGGTTCGTGCAACCTGTCTAAAGGCATTTAATCAGATTGAAGATAAATCTAGTACCGAGATTGCTTTCTTTGGTGGAAGTTTTACCGCCATTGAAAGGTCTTATATGGTTGCACTACTCGATTGTGTTCAAGAGTATATCGGAAAAGATGGATTCTTAGGGGTTAGAATATCTACCCGTCCCGATTGTATTACTTCTGAAATTTTAGACATCTTGAAAGAATATCATGTTACCGCTATAGAGTTGGGTTGCCAATCTATGAAAGATGATGTACTATCAGCAAATAGGCGTGGACATACTGCTCAAGATGTGTACAACTCTTGCGAGTTAATAAAGTCCTATGGCTTTGAACTCGGTCTACAGATGATGGTAGGGTTATATACTAGTACTATCTTAGATGAGTACTACACTATGAATGAGATTATTAAACTTAATCCAAATACTGTTAGAATATATCCTACAGTGGTGTTAAAAGGTACTCACTTAGATGGGTTAAGGCAATCGGGGGAGTATAATCCCTATGATTTAGATACTATGGTAAATATCTGTGCCGACTTTTTAACTCAGTTTAGTAAG
>Ga0192274_1067_pt1 | contig 19942 bp, 44 predicted proteins | sample Koala_Koa24_G3_FD_131266 | JGI IMG/M metagenome (GOLD analysis project Ga0192274, IMG submission 131266) | Enriched cells from koala feces incubated with labeled cellulose particles, San Francisco Zoo, California, United States - Koala_Koa2-4_G3 ... | reverse complement strand
GATATAAGTCAGAAAGCTTTACCAGATGTTCTTAGAATTATTGAAGAACTGACAGAAAAAGTACAGGCTCTGCAAATTGAAAATAAACAACAAAAGCAGATTATAAATGAAATGCAACCTCGAATAAGCTATTGCGATTTTATCCTAAACAATAATATAAAGATGTCGGTAACGCAGATTGCAAAAGACTATGGTATGAGCGCAAAGAAAATGAATAGTCTGCTTCATGAGTTAGGTGTTCAGTATAAACAAGGCGGTATATGGTTTTTGTATGAAAAATATCAGTGTGACGGATATACCCAAAGCAAGACTTTTTCTACTGCTGACGGTGAAAATAGATTTCATACTTATTGGACGCAAAAAGGGCGACTGTTTATTTATCACTTATTGAAGAACAAAGGCGTACTTCCAGTTATAGAACAGGAGTGAAATTATGGATAAAGAGGCTATCATACAAGACCAAATAAATTTACTGTTGGAGGAGCAGAAGAAGGCTGCATCTTTGGACGAGAAGTTAAAGATAGCATCAACCATAGCCAGTATGTTAAATGCTACTGTGGTTAAAGATGCTCCGGCCTCAGTAAAAATATAGGGGGCGAGCATATGACTGTACAGAATACGACAGTTAAAGATATTTATGTTGGTAATGGAGCGACAACGAAATTCCCAATAACATTTCAGATGACGGATCATCCTGAATATATAAAAGTATATATTACAGGTGATGATAGCGTTGCCGTAGAAACGGAGAATTTTTCTGTCGATCTTGGAGCTAAAACAGTTACTTATCCAGCTAATGGCGATCCGCTGCCTGAAGGGCATAAAATAACTATTTATCGTGAGCTGCCATTGTATCAGCTAATGAACCTGGTTAATCAAGGTCCGTTTTTTGCAGAGAATATTGAATTGTCTTTTGACGATCTAATTTTTATATGTCAGCAATTAAATGAAAAATTGAATAGGACATTATCTGCTGGTATTGATGTAAGTAATTTTAATAATACTTTTCCGGTAAAGGCTGGAATGAGTTTTAGAATCAATGATGCTGGTGATGGGCTTGTACTGACGGAGGACCCTGCGAGGGTGTTACCTTTAGCTAAAGATGTATTAGAGCAAACGAAACAGGTCAAAGAGAGCGCCGTTAACGAAACAACAAATATTAAAAATACTGCAATCGAAGAGCTGACCGCTATAAAAGATGCTGCAGTAAATGAGACTACAGAAATAAAGGATGAAGCTGTTGCTGCTAAAAATACCGCTGTTTCTTCTGCTGAATCTGCATTAGCAAGTAAAAATGCTGCGGCTGCATCACAGTCGTCTGCTGCTGCCAGTGCAGAAACAGCCCAGGCTTCAGCAGAATCAGCTTCTAGCAGTGCTAATGCAGCATTAGCAAGTAAAAATGCTGCATTAACAAGTGAGAATAATGCGAAAGCTAGTGAAACCAAATCTGCAAAAAGTGAAGAAAATGCTAAGGCTGCTGAAACTGCTGCAGAAAATAGTAAAAAAAGTGCTTCAGATTCCGCTAGTGCGGCTTCTAGTAGTGCTGAATCTGCATTAGCAAGTAAAAATGCTGCGGCTGCATCACAGTCGTCTGCTGCTGCCAGTGCAGAAACAGCCCAGGCTTCAGCAGAATCAGCTTCTGCGAGTAAGACAAGTGCAGAAAGCAGTGCTGAATCGGCAGCATCTTCAGCAACTACAGCTACAAGAGAGGCAGATAGAGCACAGGATATTGCTGACAGCTTAGAAGGTTTAGGTGGCATTACTGGTCTAGCAACAACAGATGAAGCTATCGCTGGTGTAGTTGATAACAAAGCAATGACGCCGTTAAAGACGAAAGCAGCTATAGAGCGAGGTACTAATGTTTTTACAGCTTTAAATGCTTTCAGAGCAAACATTATAGTATCAAACGGCACAACGGTAGGCAGTCAAGGACAAATTATTTTAGGCGTAAAACCCCGTACAGCAACAGTGCAAGCGAATATCATATCTAGCACAACAGGGGCGTTAAACTATAATGCAACAGAAAACACTGGTCATTACTTCAAAATTGGTAACAATACTGCGACTACATCAATAACTAGTGATGAAAGTGAAACAGCAATCTTTTCACATAAAAACTTTGAATTTGCGCGAATAACAACTGCCGGCGTTGCGAAATGGCTGGGCAATGCAAATACAGCTACGAAACTAGAAACCTCCCGCACAATAAACGGCGTGGCTTTCGACGGAACGAAAGATATAATTGTAGACTCAGACTCCAACCCAGTGGGAACAATAATCGCCGTGGCATATACAGGGGTGCCGGAAGGATATATGCACTGCAATGGTGCAGCAGTTAACAGAACTACTTATGTTAATCTATTTAATAAAATCGGTACAACTTACGGTGCCGGCGATGGTAGTACTACATTTAATTTGCCAAATACTGTAGCTAGATTCCTAGAGGGCGGCACAGATGCCGGAACTTACTACGAAGCTGGGCTGCCTAATATTACTGGTAATATTTCAGTATTTAAATCTAGTATTAGTGGTGCGTTTGTAGGAAGTGACAATACTAACGACAGATACGATGGTTGGGAAGATGACCAAGATGAATATGCAGTATCTACCAGTTTTGATGCTTCTCGTAGCAATAGGATTTACGGTGCAAGTACTACTGTGCAGCCGCCTGCTATGACTGTAATTTACTGCATTAAATATTAAGGGGAGAACAAAGATGAAATTATATTATTATGACGAGAACGGATATTATCGTGCAATGTCAGAAGCGTTTTTAGACCCGCTTGAAACAGAACTGCAAGGGAAAGAAGTGTGGCTTATACCACCGCACGCAACAACTATTGAGCCACCATCAAGCGCAGATGGACACATTATAAAATTTAATGGGAAGACATGGGAACTGGAAAAAATGCCTGATCCGGAGCCGGAACCAGAACTTACGTTAGAAGAATTAAAAGCCCAAAAGCTTAAACTTGTTGATGTATGGACAGCAGATAAAATTACTGGCGGTTTTATTTCTCAATGCACCGGTAGCCCTGTGAGGTATGATAGCGATAAAGATACTCAGCTTACGATGCAGGGAATTGCACTGAATGTCAGCACAGAACGTTTTGCAAACGAATATCCTTTGGGATGTCCAGTCCGGGGCTATAAAGAAGGAGAAACTGAAAAAACAATACAGTATCTTAACGCTGCTCAGGTATATACCTGGTGTGCTGATTTATCGTCTCATATAGGTGCTTATAAGCAGCAAGGATGGATTAAACAGGCACAAGTAGAGGCAGCGTTAAGCAAAGAGGATTTGGACGCTATTATATTAGATTAGGCGGTGCAAAGATGGTTGAAATGGCAATGGCCTCAATAACAATCTTTAGCTTTTTATTTGGCATAGTAGGTTTTGTATTTAAGATTTGGATAATAAATCCTTTGTCTACGGCGATAGAGAACCTCCAAAAGACTGTTGACGCTTTAGCTAAGGCTATTAATAGGGAACAAGAACGTACAACAGATTTAAAAATAAAATTTGCTGAGATTGATCAGAGGGCAAAATCTGCACATAACAGGATTGATGAAGTTGGTGAACGGCTATTGCTGATAGAAAACAAATGTAATAACTGTTCATATAAGGATAAGTGATATTTATGTTTGAGAAAATAAAAAACTTAATAGTAGGTGCTAGAAACAAAGTAGCCTCAATGTCGCCAAAAATAATGGCTGTCATTGTAGGCTATTTTATTGCAGTCGTTTTGCTGGTACTGACCTATTACGCTGCATGGATGTATATGTGGTTATGGCTAGATAAGATTATTATGTCTGACCTGCTGGCGTTGATACGTGAGATCACAGGTCCGGCTACGGTTGCATTTGTGACCTTTATAGCTACAAGTTTAGTAGATAAAGACGGGGACGGTGTCCCTGACAAGTTTGAACAGGAGGCAGAAAACAATGGTGACAAAAAGAATCACTTTAGATGAGCTACGGCAGTTAGCAGCAAGGGCTAGAGGTAATATTGATAAGATCTATCTACACTGGTCAGCTGGTATTTATCACCAGTTTTTTAGTGACTATCACCTAAACATTGACAGCGACGGCGCTGTTATGGCGACAACCGATGATTTAACTGAATATAAGGTTCATACATGGCGGCGCAATTCTAGAGCTATTGGGATTGCTTTAGCATGCTGTGTAGATGCTGTAGCCTATGCTAATGGGCATATTGATTTTGGCAACGTGCCACCGACAGAGTTACAGATAGATAGTATGGCGAAAGTTGTAGCTGTATTGTGTGAGGAGCTTGGATTGGACATTGATGCCGATACCGTAATGACACATGCAGAAGCAGCAGACTTAGACGACTACGGCCCGGCAACTACTTTTGAACGCTGGGACTTGTGGAAATTGCCAGATGTGCCAGGCGACGGAGAACTGAAACCAGGCGGTGATGTTATTCGTGGTAAGGCGATCTGGTGGCATCATAATTGGTAAAGATTGTATAAGGAGGTGACTAATATGGAAAACAGCGTATTTTGATTTGGGCTGGTATTGCTCTTGCGATTTTGGTAGGGTGCATTACTTATTACAATCTGTAAGATAAAACCCAGCCACAGAATTAGCCTGTGCGTTGTTTTATCTCTAAAACACTAGGAAATATAAGTGGGAGTATAGAAAACGGCGCACAGGTTGATTATATTGAAAATAGAGCTATCTTAATGATAATGAAATAGAATTTAATTTGAAAGAAGGGCAGAAAGTGAATGAAGAAAAACAAACCAGGTATAGCAAGTATCTTATTATTAGTTTTGCCCTTATTGCTGTGCTTATCATTTTCTTTGAATTGTTTTGCGGAGGAACTTCCGGAAACAATAATGATGTCCAGGGAACAGTTCAACGAATTGCAGACGATAATAAACAGACAGGAAAATCTGTTGATAGGGCTATCGAACACGTTGGAACTGCAGCAGATGAACTCGAACGAGCTGAAGAAGCTAATCGAAGAGCAGCGTTTATCTTATCAGAAGATAAGGAGCGAGCTAATGCTTGCGCAGGAATCATTGTCGAACTCCAAAAAAACAATAGCAGAGCAAAACAAATCCTTGCAGACGTTGAGCTTTCAAATAAAACAAGAAAAGTCCAGAAGTGAATTAAAGCAGAGGCAGAAGGCCTTTTGGGGATTTGCAGGAGGGGTATTAGTAGGAGCTATAGCAGCGAGCAGGTGATTATATGGATACTTGCCGTTTGCAGGCAAGAGATTGGCTTTCGCAGCCCACACGAAAGGAATTTGAAGCAATCATTTCAGAAGCCAAACTAACGCCGCGGCAAATAGAAATTATAGAACTCAAGTTTATTCACGATCTTAAAAACTATCAAATAGCGATGAAAATAGATACGTCAGTGCAAACGGTCGAAAGAGATCTGTAGCAGGCGTATAATTCAGTTAAGAGAGCATTAAAGGCAGTCACATAATAGTTGTGGCTGCCTTATTTTTTATGCCTATATTAGGGAATTATGAGGGAATGTTGACGGATTATAAGAGCTGATTTAACGGATAATATAGTTAAGATAAATGAACGGAGGCAAGACTATGAGTGGCAATATGAATTTAGGAATTACAAGCAGTTCTGTACTTACTACATATCCACAAACGATGACTTGTATTGTAGATGGAACAAATATTATTCAGGTTGATTTTTATGGGAACAGGCAGAAGGTTGGAGTTACTCAAAGTGCGTATGATGAGTTAGAAAAAATCAGTAATGAATATTATAACAAGCTTGTTGAACTTAAAGTAATTACCCAACCTAAAACACCAGAACAGCAGATGCAGGAGCAAACGGAACTTATGGCAGATATGCTGAAAGAAATGCAGAATATGAAGCGTGAAATCGAGGTGCTTAAAAATGATCAATCCACAAGCTGTAGCACAAATGCTGAGACTAAACCAGCAGGACACGAACCGCCTTGCGGAAGCATGGGCGACGGCGATGAATGTAGCGAATAAGGTCAATAGTAAGGGTGATGCGCTAAACGCTTTGGCTAAGAATGGTGTTAGTTCAGACATTGTTACTAAGGTCAATGGATATTTAAATAATCCTATGGCTGGATTTATTGCTAAGGCTGCTGGTGTAGATCTTAACAAAGTAAAAAATATAGTCGGTGATTTACAGGGAACCGGCGGAACTGTTCAGCCTGATATTAATCAAGGGCAACAGCCAAATGATAATTTAGCAAGGTTACGTGCAGGGTTACAACAGCTTAAACGCTGATGTGATAAATAAAATATCAAGAAAGGAGTTGTTTGCAGATGGACGAAAAATATTATGGTGGTTTTAACACTTGGGGGATTGCTATCTTCTTGATTATCCTGTTTGCTGCTTTTTTAGGCAATCGTGGTGGTTGGAACAATAACGGTGCTGCTCCTGCATATGGTTGCAATGCTGTATCTAATTGCCAGGTAGAAAAACAGGGAATCATCGACAGCGCGCGTACTCAATATTTGATTGAGAATACTGCTCGTCAAACCCAAGAGCAAACTATGGCTGGCTTCTCTGCACTCGGTACGAAGATTGACTTTTATGAGTATCAAAACCTGCGTGATCAACTTGCTCAGGAACGTACGAAAAATGTCGTTCTGGAAAACCGCGTATACAGTGATGCTAAATTCAACGCTGTAGAAGCTCAACTGGCTTCTATCTCTTGCCGTATGCTTCCGAAACCTGAGGTTACTGGTATTGGCGCAGTTTGCCCGAATGCCGGCATTATCAATGGTTTGGGCATTAATAGCCTGAACGGCGGTTGCAACATGGTTTAAAGGGGTTAAAAAGTAAGGCTCCGTCGTAAGACGTGATACAGGGCGGAGAAATCCGCCCTATTTTTTATAGGAGATGATAATATGTGTGGAATAATGGATGTAAAGTATGTCCTAATTTAGTTGCCAGTACTGAGGTGGCAGTTGCTGCTAATGAATTGCAAATTACAATTCCGGCGATGACAATAAATAATAATGAAAAGATTTGTTTGTTAATTGCCCAGGCAATCCCCGCAGGTGCTGATGCACTGCCGGTAGTTATTTTAAATGGCACAGGCGGGACAGTAATTCAAATGATTAACCGTTGTGGTGACGGAGTAAGAGCAGATCAAATCCGCAGCAGAAAAATTTATAATTTGCGTGTGATGACAGAACCGCCCTTAGCAGTGGTTCGCAGTAATAATCTTTGCTGCACAGCTTTTGTATGGCCACAAATTACACCGCCTACAGTTACTCCATCGTCTGTTACTTTAAAGAAATGAGGCGTTGGCAATGGGCAATTTATTGATTGGCTTTACAATAGCATTTCTTTCAAGTAGAGAAGGTCAGGAAATAGCTAAAAAGGTTGCAAAGAAAGTGCTTGAAAATCTTTCGGAAAAACCTAAAAAGAAGGACGGTGAAGATAATGCATAAGTACGATCATTATGCAGAGCATATTGACGGTGACAAATTAAAAGAAGAACAGGTTGATGATATTGTTTGCTGTGCATTAGAAAAAATCAAAGTCATCGATGAGGAAGATTACGAAGCTATAATGATGAAAATTCATTGTATAGCTTATGGTCCGCACTTTGATGAACACCTTGCTAAAAAGGCAGTTTCGGAAATGAAAAATGTTGACGGTACTACCGGAGAACATTGGACAGTAGAAGAAACTACCCGTGTTATGGATCAGAACGGTGTACATGCCAATAAGTACGACTGGTATTATTTAATGAATATGCTGCATAGCGATTATTCGAATCTCTGGGGAGAAGATGTTGCGCAATATGTAAAATTTGCCAAGGCATACATCAACGATCCTGATGCTGGAGCAGGTAAAGTTTTTTATCTGTGGAGAGCGGGGAAACATCATCATTAATATGTCAAAAGTGGTCGCAGTTTTGGTCGCACTCTTTGTTTTTTTCTTCTGAAAAAGGTCTATTATATGTCTGTTAAATCCTGGCATTGCATGTCCGTACATTTTAAGTGTTGTGTTTGCGTCAGCGTGTCCAAGACACCTTGATACTTCTAAGATGGGTATATCTTTGGTGAGTGCTGCTGTAGCAAATGTATGCCTGAATGTATGGATATTTTTATTTATTCCGGCCAACTCACATATCTTTACCCAAGCACGTCGGATATTTCCATAGTTAAGGGCTTTGCCGCTTTCGGTACAAAATACGAAGCCGTTTATATAAGTGATTTTACCGCTTGTCTGCATAGCTTTTAGTCTTTCTATGCATGCATCATAGACGATCGGGATGTGACGTATACCTGCTTTTGTTTTAGGATCATGGAATACTTGACCAGTACCACTGTCTTTTGCGCGTTGTATACAAATTTCTCTTTTATCAAAATCAATATCTTCCCATTTTATTGCAAGAAGTTCACCTATCCTGCAGCCAAGTACTAGGAGCAAATAAAATAATGTGTAGTATTTTTTATAGTATTTATTGGTCCGTAGTACACGGAAGATGCGGAGCAGTTCACTAAAAGAAAATACTGACATTTCTTTATATTTGATTTTCACCGGTTCAACAGCTTGCATTGGATTATATTGTACCATTCTCAGAGCCACAGCTTTCTTGTAAGCGGAGAAAAGTAACTTATGTATCTTACTTATTGAAGAGGTACTTAAAACACCGTCATAGCTATTATACAGCTTTTGTATTTCTTTGCCGCTGAGCTGGTCAATGGGTATATGTGCAATAGGAGCAAGCTTATTAGCACTTTGTTTTTGCCTTGCAAAACTGCTGCTGCGTAGGTGTGGTTTTTGATATGTTTCTAAAAATTCTATTACCCATTCACCAATGGTAATAGAAGATGCTGTGAGATTACCTTTATCACGTTCTGCACGTATTTCTTTCTTAAATTCTTTAGCTTCTTTTTCGGTGGCAAAGCGTTTACGGTGACGTTTGCCGTCGTTGTCGCAGTAGTCGTAACAATATTTTTTTCGTACTTTGTCGTACCATATTGTTCCGTCGCCGTACATTGCTTCACTTCCTTTTTTTATTATATTTTTGGGGATGTTTTTTACAAACTTATAAGGTAAGAATGTATATCAGACAGTTCGCGTTGAATATAGCGCAAGTCGTGATATATATCATCCATACCAGATTTAATAAGCCAAAGGCTATCAATTTCTTGTGATATTAAATTTATTTGATACGCTTGGAAACAAAGCATACATATGATAATTAATAACAAAATGTTAGTAAGATTAATAGTGTTAATTTTAAATTTATTATCCATAATTTAGTGCCTCTATACTTATAGTTTTTATTAAATTCATTTATGACGTTGAGCTTCAAGTTCATCAACAAAACAATAGTTATCAAAGTCATTATTTATAATATGCTCCTGCTCATGCAGAAGAGTTTTTCTGTTTGCTTCATAGGTAAGACGTGCATTCAAGACACATATTTTTTCTCCATCCGCATTTGTAACGCAATATCCACCTATTTTGCAAGGAAGGTCTGCAAGAACCACCCTTGATATCATGGTTATCACTCCTGTTACTCTTCGTATTCTTCTTTCTTTTTCATTCTTGAAATGAGTTCTGCAGCTACTTTTAAATCTTCCGGAGATACATTTTTGGCCGCATCAAATAATATACGCATACCTGGATTTTCATAAAGTTCTTGGGCCATCTTTGCTGCCTCAGGATCAATGTAATAACCCTGTTTTTCGGTAAGGCCGTTATCTTCAATGAGATTACTTTTTTTTAATCCAAAATGATCTGCTATTTTTTGAATGGCACCCATTCGCGGTTCTTTTGCACCACTTTCCCATGTAGAAACAGCCTTATCCGTAACTCCCGCGATAAGGGCCAAATCTTTTTGAGATAGTTTATATTTTTCTCTTAGTAATTTTATGTTCTCTTTTATTCCCAATGATCTCACCTCTTTTTATATAATACACTGAAAGTAGAAGAAAATCAATGATGATATGAAAAAATCTACTTTCATTTTAGCAAAAGAACTTGCAATCCTCCAATTCTTTTGCTAAAATGAAGGTGGACGCTAAACTTGGAGGATTGCAAGTATGGATAAATTTGATGATTTAGTATATTCGCTTCGGTATGAAGCAGAGGCTATTCTAGAGAATCTGAAGGAAATGGATGATCTGGATGGTGATGAAGCTTTAGCACAAGTTATGCGTGAGAATATGGAATATCGATCTAATGGGATAAAGCGAAGTCGTAAGCGAAGGAAAAATTTTGATTTTGAAGCAGCGTTAAAGGCTTTATAGGAGATGAGAAAATGAAGAACATTTATGAAGATATTCACTTAGCATACTTAGCAGCGGTTGATATAATAGCAGGCTTACTTAATAGTATTGCAAGGTATCCGGCTATGTGGTTACTGACTGTAGTAGCAACACTGGTAGCAGTACGAATGATCTACAATATTGGTTACGCTATGGGGCAGGTGGCAGGCTTATGATTAGAGATTTTACCGTAGCAACTACTGCAATATTTGTCGGAACATACATTGCTATTATGGCTGCTGTAGTGACAGTAGGGGTGTTGAGATGATAGGCAAAAGAAAAAGAGCTACCGAAGTTGCAGCTTCGATAGCTCAGGGTGGACATGTAAATTTTACGAAGTTTAGCGTCCACCTTCATTTTAGCAAAAGAATTGGAGGATTGCAAGTATGGATAAATTTGATGATTTAGTATATTCGCTTCGGTATGAAGCAGAGGCTATTCTAGAGAATCTGAAGGAAATGGATGATCTGGATGGTGATGAAGCTAAAGTCAGTACATTGCTGAAATGGATCAAAAGTAGTGCAAATAGTATTGAAAATAAAATTGAAGATTATCAACCTAACCAGGGAATAACAACAGCTGAATTACGTAGCAAGATGATACTAAGCTATCCGGGGAGGGCATTATGATGGACGATAGATATACAGCTGTATCTAATCCACCAAAAGATGCTTTAAAAGAAATAGAATTTGGTGCATTGCGTGGTAAAAGTGATATTAATCCGCAATGGAAAATAGAAGCAATGACGGAAAAATATGGGATGTGTGGAATTGGTTGGAAATTTGAAATTGTTGATATACGTACTACTTGTATGCAGGATGACGGAAGAATATTGCTTTTTATGCAGGTGAATTTGTTCATAAAAGACGGTGAAAATTGGAGTGCTCCTATCCCTGGTTATGGTGGGGATATGATTGTAAAGAAAAATAAGAATGGGATTGAACCTAATGATGAAGCTTATAAGATGTGTTTAACAGATGCACTCGGAAATGCTTTGAAGTACGTTGGTGTTGCGGCTTCTGTATATCGCGGTTTTTATGAAACAAAACATGAAAAACGGCAAGCTGATAAACGTGAAGAAAAGAAACGTCAAGAAGAAAGCCCAATTCAAATTACGTCTACCAGTGCATCTGGTTATGTAAGATTTATAAATGGTATTCAGTGTCAAGTTAAAAGTACTCGAAATAACGAATGGTATGACGTAGAATATTTAACTCTGAAAAATTTAGAAGAAATTCTTGAAGATGAAAAATATTCTGATGCTTATGATGCTATTAGATCAATGATCAATGCTAAGGCAGCTGGGATGAAATGAAGTTCACGGTTAAAGGGTTACAGAGATTAAAAGGGATGGGATACATAAATTTAGTAGTACCTGTCCCTTTATCAGAGGAAGAAGAAATCAATAAAATCGATCCTGAAAAGCAGTATGTTGTAGAGGTCAAGCAATGGCGCAAAGGGCGTTCTAACGACGCTAATAAATACGCTTGGGTATTGTGTCAAAAAATAGCAGAAAAGCTGTCAGAAGAGAGCTTTCATAGCAAGGAAGATGTTTACAGGAAGGCGATCAGGGAATGTGGTTACGGCAGAATATGGCCAGTGCCAACTGATGCTGTAAACAGAACTATTGAAATTTGGCAAAGCAATGGTGTTGGCTGGATAGCTGAATTGCTTGGTGAATGTCGGAACATTAAAGGCTATAGCAATGTAAGGGTATATTACGGTAGCAGTGCTTATGACACGAAAGAGATGAGCCGTTTTATAGATTGTTTGGTATCTATGGCAAAAGATATTGGCGTAGAAACTAGGCCGCAGGAAGAATTAGATGAGCTGATCAAGGAGTGGGGCGTTAAAGATGATTCCAAAAATAAAGAGGATAAGACTTAAGGGTAAAGCGCTTAAAAAACTCTGCGAGGAAGTATATCGGCGTGATGATTGTTTGTGTGTAAACTGCAATAGCTTTGTTGAGCTTGGAGTTAAGCCACACCATGAGCCACTAAAGTCACAAGGCGGACAGGATAGATTGGAAGATATGGCAATGCTTTGTAATAAATGCCATTACCTGCGCCACAATGCCGCCGAGGGCGTTGTAATTGGGCAAAAGGTAAAAGCGTATTTATCTACAAAATATGACCATCAGGAGTAAAGTGCTATGAATACTGGGTTTATTGCTTTACATCGAAAATTGTTAGATAGTCCGATTTGGCAGGTTACGACAGTTGAGCAAAAGGTAATTTTAATCACTCTGCTTTTAATGGCAAATCACAGTGAAAAAAAGTGGTATTGGCAGGGAGAAGAATTTATTTGCCAACCGGGACAATTTATAACCAGCTTGCCTAATATCGTAAAAGCTTGCGGAAATGGACTAACAGTCCAAAATGTAAGGACTGCGTTAAAAAAGTTTGAAAATATGAATTTTTTAACAGACCAATCAACAAAGACTGGAAGGCTGATAACTATAGTAAACTGGCAGGTTTATCAAGGAAAAAGGGAAGTCGACAACAGACAACCTAACAGTCAGCTAACAGACGGTCAACAGACACCTAACAGACAACCTAACAGTCAGCTAACATCTAACAATAATGATAATAATATAACAATGATAAACAATGATAATAATAATAACGCGCACGCGCGCGAGCAAACCAAAAATAGATTAGAGGTTAACGAAAAAGAAAAAGGTTTTGAATTATTTTGGGAATTATATCCGTCGAAAAGGAAAAAGCCTGTTGCAAGAATAGCATGGATGAATATGCGTGTACACTCTGAAGAACAGTATGCATTGATTAATGCTGCTGTTGAGCGATACAAAAAAACTAATCAGTGGCAGGAGGAGAACGGAAGGTACATACCTGATCCTGATACTTTTTTGCAGGATGAACGTTGGACGGATGAGATCAAATTACCGAAATCAGTGCAAGCTGATGACAGGGAAGCACAAGAGAAAGACGAATGGATTGCAAAAAATAAGGAGCGCTGGGCAGCGATACCTCCAGAGAAAAGAAAATACAGACTGGCTTGTTTTATGGGGCTGGACTGGGAAGAAGTGAGGGACATGCCATATGTTGGAACTTAGAGAGATAACGGCAGCTTATGAAGTGTGGCAGGCGGCGGGATTAAAGCCAAACTGGGGAAGCGAAGATGCAAAAAAAACTATCGAAAGGCAAACCCTGGAGCGTTATAAATACACAGACATTGAGATGTGGGGCGATACTGTTGATTATATCGCTGATAATAATAAATATTGGCCAACATGGGCAGATATTAATAATACTTTATCAATCCTACGACAAAATAAAATCGGTGCAGAGAAGAAGGCTATTGAGCGTAATTCTAAAGCGGCAAATGAGTTTGTTAAAAAGTTGTTTGCTGATCTTGCTGCCGGTAAAACATTTGGCGAACTACGGCAGCCAGTGAGTGAGAAAGTCAGAGCTGCAGCAAAGAGGATTTTTCCTGACGCCGATGATAGCTTTATAAAGCGTAATTACAACGATATCAGCTTTATCGCAGACGTTGAACGAAAATGCGCTGAATGTATTAACACTGTTGATTGTCCATACAGCGGACATCAACCGTTTTTGAGGGTAGATAAAGAAAGCGGATTTACTTATGTGGTAGCTGATCGTGAACGGTGTTATAAATATCATCCGTTAGTGCCTGATGTAGTACCAAAACGGTCAGCATGTCGTCAAGGTGATTTAGCTAAAGTTTAAAGGAGCGGTAACTATGAAAAAGTATGAGTTGACAGCAGAGTTTATAGAACAATGGGGCAAGAAATTATTTAGGATTAAGGCTTTAATTAGCTTTGGAAGTGTTGAAGCTGGTGAACTTGGTGGATATGTGGAAAAAGAAGATAACTTAGCGCAAGATGGCGACGCTTGGGTGTACGGCAACGCTTGGGTGTACGGCAACGCTAGGGTGTGCGACGACGCTAGGGTGTGCGGCGACGCTGACTATTTATTGATCGGTCGCATTGGTAGTAGATTTAGTTTTACGACATTTTTCAAAAATAAAGACAAAGGTATAACAGTGTCTTGTGGTTGTTTCTTAGGGACTATTGCCGAATTTAGAGCTAAGGTTACCGATACACATGGAAATAATAAGCACGCAAAAATGTATAACCTTGCTGCAGATATGGCAGAACTACAGATTTTAGGGGAAGAACATTTTGACAAGCTGAACACTAATAAGTCAGAACCGTTTTGAGGTGAGATTATGAATTGCGATATATGCCATAAGGATACAACGGCGGGGAGTCTCGTAACCAGAGGCCGACGTTTTAAGGTGCATATTTGCCCGAACTGCTTGATGTGGTCAGATGATACACGGGCCGTGAAGGCACGGGAGATATTTAATAATATTAAAAGATTGCAGGACAAGGAATACGTTAGCATAAGTGGCGAGCAGGAGTGAGGACAATGAATTTATTTTAGTTAAAACGGCCGCGCATACTAACTATATACAAGCATAAAGGGAAGTATACCTCTGCGGAGGTGATTAGCCCGTAGGGGGCGGCCTTTTAAATATAAGGAGTTGGAAATAGTGAAACCAATAAATATAAAAATTATGATGGCGTTAATCGAAAAAGAACCAGGCGATCAGTATGTACCGGTATTGAAACCAGTACTTATGCAGATACTGACTGAAATCAAACATTTGCGCCGGGAAAATAGTCAGCTCGGCGGTAAAAATGCCCGGTTAAGGCGAGAGAAGAAAGCTCTAGAAATTATGTTATCGGCGGTAGTAATAAATGACGACGCGGAATGAACTACCAGCACACCTTGTAAGTAAAATACGTTCGGACAGCGTAACGGCGCCGGCGAATTTACCAGGGACAGAATCCAAACTGAAATATGGCAATAGAGTTACCGAGGTAGACGGTATCCGTTTCGACAGCGAAAAAGAAGCTGACTATTACTGGCAATTACACTGGCTTATGCGCGAAGGTACAGTAAAAGAGGTTGAACTACAGCCAAAATTTGTTTTACAGCCTGGTTATAAGAGGGAAGGTAAAAAGATAAGGCCGATTATTTACAAGGCTGATTTTAAGGTGACGGAAGCCGGCGGTCATGTTTATTACGTCGATACAAAGGGTATGAAAACACCGGTATATCTATTGAAAAAGAAGATGCTGCTATATCGTTACCCGGACATTGACTTTAGAGAAGTTTAAGGTGGTGGAGTAGTGGAGAAAATTAGAAGTCTTGTAGGTATGGTATCAAAAAAGAAGTTTTTTCGGCCTGCAAATGTTATGAAAATAATAAATATGGTGTTGATTATGTCAAACCACAACTTTGCATAGATGAAGAAAGTCATCTCATTATTCTTATTATGAGGAAATATCAGATGGTTTAGTAAAATGCAAAAGGGCAGAAATAACGTACCGAAATAGAATGCTTGTCAGAATAATGGTCAAAAGGCGGTGCAAATTATGAAAAAGCCTGAAATAAAGTACGTAGGCTGGTGCCATGAGTGTAAGCATCTAGGAAGTTTTATTTGTGGTAACTGTAAGCCTAATGAGAAATACAGTTTTGCTAGACCTTCTGAATTTATGCCTAAGGACAAAAAACGTTGGGTAAGAATGGAGGAATAAAAAATGAAATACTTAGACTATTGTTATTTATGCATTAATAACAGAAAGGACAGTGAGTTGAGCGAAACCCCAGAATGTAGCAACTGTATTCAGCTTACTGTTATGTCTATGCCAACTAAGTTTAAATCGCGTAGGATTCCTTGGGCTGACAGAACGGAGCTAGAAATACATGAAAACAATTAAATTGGCTAACGTAGTAGTACAGATACACGTTAGAGATGAATATTCAGGGCAGAGAGTACTATATTGTCCGTGGGTTAATTGCAAGCATTATAGTAATGGTGAATGCACTTATAAAGATAGTTATGGCTGTAATTGCTGTCGCTTTGTATTAATGAATGGACAAACTTATTGCCAAGGCTATGAGAGGGATGAAGATCATGATAGCAATTAAAGGAATAGACATGCCTGCAAACTGCGATGAATGCCCGTTGATATATCCAGTTGGCTTTTATAGGAATCTACCATTTTCTATTGATAAGAGCAAGGCTGCTGTATTCTTGTTCGTGAAATTGAAGATCCAAACATTAGGCTGATAGATTGCCCATTAATTGAGATAAAGGGGTATGAAGAAACGGTAAAGTTTATTTCTTATGAAGGTTTGGATACGCGCCGTCATAAGAAATAAACTTTACCGTGAATGTTTAGTAAATGAAAACGTGCCACTTGGTTGTTGTGGCGGTTGCATATAAGGAGTGTAAAGAACAGTGAATAGCATGGATTTTATTTATTTACTAATGAATTGTGTCGTTACAGCATCTATTATTGTGGCTATAGCGTCAGCTCTTTGGTCTATATTGGTACGTCTGACTGACAGCAGTGACAGACATAGCCGCTTATATGTCATTACTCACATTATAGGGGCTATAACACTTATGTTATTTGGAATAGCATTGCTCACAGATAAGGGAGTGTAAAGAACAATGAAAAAACGTGAACTTTGCGGCATTTATTTCAGAGTAAAGCGAGATGGTAAGTATGAAAATATCTGCTTTACTGATATGACAGAAGAAGAACAAAAAAGAGCAATTTATGATTTTTCGCCAGAATCTCTGCGAAATATGTGTATGGTTTTGGCGGGAGTTGTCAGAAATTTAGGCGATATGTTTGATATTAGTGCTGAGAAAGGTGAAGAACAATGACTAAAGCAGAGCTAATAAAGGCAATAGAAACTTTATCTGACGATACAGAAATTTATATGATTGAAAACTACGAAGATCTTGATAGTTCAGATGAATATCGTTTGCATAGCGTCGCGGTCATTAGCAAAATGGATAGTAGCCCGATTATTTGTTTGAGGTGAAGAAAAATGACTAACGAAAAAATGGAACAGATTGTGAAACTTTTAAAGGATAGCGGCGAAGATTATATTTTGTGTTACCCCATAAAAATTGACGGTGAAGATGGTTGCGATGTTTGTAATAAATCTGCCAGTATTTCACAAATCAAAATGCTTGAATGTATTTTAAACTTTATAATCAGCACTGGTAAAGACAATGGTGTTGATGATATCACCGCTAGGGTGTATTTGCGTCAAACACTAGATAACATAATTGACTATGTGTATAGGTTGGGGTGAATAGATTATGCGATTAATAGACGCTGATAAGGCGAAAGCTGAATTATTAAGAATAGCTAGAGATATACACGGTTGGGGTGAGTTTTTCGACGGAATTAGAAGCGGTTATCAAAGTGCTGCTGATAGGCTTGATACAATGCCTACAGAAGAACGTAAAAATGGGCATTGGCTTACTAAAAAAGCATGGCACGTAGAGTGTTCCGAATGCCATCATGTTTTAGAGTTTATTTGCGACGTTAAAAAATATTGTCCGAACTGCGGTACAAGCGGCGATAAAAGCGAGTTTGAGCAGTTCGGGCATGCTGTACCGTTCGATGAGGATATCCCATTCTAATGAAAACTAAAACAGCAATAGCAATCGGTGTAGCCATTGGCATTATAACAGGTATAGCAATAGGTGTGGGCAGTGAGATAGGACAATATATAGTATGGACTATGATAATGCGGTAGAAGGAGCTGAAAACGTGATAGATTGTGAAAAATGTTATAGGCTGAAAAGTTGTGGGGACAGATATTATTGTGCGTTTATAGGCTTAAATCCTTGTATTAGAGGAGAACATACACCAGTACAAGAGTATAAAGGTGCAGCAAATCCGCTAACATCGACAGATCCACGTTTAGCTCATTTACAAGAGCAGCAACGTAGGCGTGAGGAAGCTAGGGCAAGGAAAGAAACAGAAGCGGGAAAAGAGCACTACAAGCCGCACAAAACTATGAAAGTAGTATTTAGGGATATCATGGATAAACACGGTGGGATTCCGATATTTCAACCGCTTAGAAATTCGGCATCGTCTAAAGCATTTGACTGGAGCGATATGCATACAACAATTTTTGAAATGGGGTTTGCTGGGTGGGATGTTCCGGCGATTGCTCAAAAGCTGAATGTGAGCAAAAATACGCTATATTCATACATCGGTAGATATAGGGGGTAGCAAATGACTATAGAGGAGATAAAGGCAAAGCTAAAAAGATATCGTTTTATTGCGGGAGAAATTAGTGACTTGCTAGATGAGCGTGAGCGTTTGCGGTCGCTTGCGGAAAAGATTACACCTTCGCTGTCCTTTGCTCCTGTATATGGTGCAAATACGGATAAAATGGCACCTGTGGTTGCTAATCTCATTGAGGTGGAGCGATATATCGAAAAACGCAGCAAAGAGCTTCTGCGAGCAAGGATGGAAGCAGAGCAGCTAATCGACAGACTGGCTGATGAAAGGCACAGGGCAGTATTAAAAAGTTATTATTTTTCAAGACGAAGATGGCAAGAAGTTGCAGATGCTTTACACTATGACAAAAGAACAGTGCTTCGATTTCACGGATGGGCATTATTGGAAATGGTAAAGATGTCATAGAATGTCACCCCTAACCCATGATAAAATATAAGATGTAAAATAATGTTAATAGGATTTACACTCATTTAAGGTATCACCAATAGCACCAGCTCCTGCGGCCGGAGTGATCAAAAGGGCGCACATTAAATTTATAACGCATACGCAGTAACCCGCTCATTATCTGAGCAAGTGGCAAACCGTATGTTATATATTTGCTATGGCGTTCGCCGTATGATGGCATATGATAGCTGCAATTTATCGTATGAATGATGCGGATAACTACCCATAGCAGCTACTGGACGGTATGCAGCAACCGGCATAGTAGTTTACCCTGCCGCTGGGGCCAATACAGCGGCTTATTTAATTACTGTTTAATCTGCATGAATAATTCAACGTTAAAAATGCGTTAAAACACGGCGATATATATCAAAAATTAGCATATAAGTTAATATTATGGCACTTAACTTCGGTTAGGTGCTTTTTTATTTGCAAAGGTGGTGAGTATATGACAAAAGAAAGAACATTAACAGAGAAGGAAGAAAGATTTTGTCTTTCTTTTGCCAAAACAGCGAATGCAACTGCAGCAGCTATAGAAGCTGGATATAGCAAGAATTCTGCAGGAGTAACAGCATCAAGAAAGCTAAGAAAGGCTAATATTAAAGCTCGTCTACCAAAAACAAAATATTATCAGCGTGTATACCTTGCAATGCCTCTGGTCTATCCTTGCTTGCTGTTCTTGCCATAGCAAAGCTCCCTGTCTCACAAGTAAAATGGTCATTAGTCCATTCAAATAAATCATGCAGTTGCACTGGCATAGCATTCCACCACATTTTTAGCTCTGCCCATAAAGCATCTTTAAGTTGTGCGCTTGTGGGAGCTGTAACAGGAATCTTAGCTTTTGCGAAGCACGTTAAAAACCAAGGAATAATCCAAGCAAAACAAGTAGTCTTTCCTGTACCATGTCCAGACTTAACACTAACCTTAGCTCCCGGCTTAGCTATTGCCTGCAGAAATTCCTTTTGTTGATCTGTTGGCTCAACTCTCCATACTTCTTTTACAAAACGAGCAGGATCTTTTCGCCATTGTGGGATTTTCTTTTTCAAAAATTCGGCGTCTTGTTGGCTAAGCATCATCTATTTCCTCAATAATTGCCGCAAGGCTTTTCT
>Ga0192274_1061_pt1 | contig 20694 bp, 16 predicted proteins | sample Koala_Koa24_G3_FD_131266 | JGI IMG/M metagenome (GOLD analysis project Ga0192274, IMG submission 131266) | Enriched cells from koala feces incubated with labeled cellulose particles, San Francisco Zoo, California, United States - Koala_Koa2-4_G3 ... | reverse complement strand
CCGCTGCCGACGCATTTACCACTGCGAAACCGGATCATCAGTGGGTTGGCGGATGTCGTTGTCGTAGTGGAAGCCCGCAAAAAAAGCGGTTCGCTGATCACGGCGGAATTTGCCCTGGATCAGGGCAGACAGGTCTACGCCGTTCCCGGACGTCCGGACGATGAATTGAGTTACGGCTGTAATGAACTGATTTCGCAAGGAGCAGGACTGATTTTGTCCGTCGAAGACTTCACCGAAAGCGTCTTCCCCGAAAGAAAACGGCAGCCAAAGAAAACAATGGCAAACATTCCACTTGCACCTACGGAAAAATTAGTGTATAGTAAGGTCGGTTTGCACGGGAAAAGCCTGTGGGAACTACAGGAAAACACAGCTCTGTCCCTCTCCGACCTATGTGACAGTCTTCTGTCGCTCGAACTGAAGGGCCTGATCAAAGAGACGGAGCAGAATTTTTATGTAAAAATGAAGTGAGGTTTCTATGGCAAAGAATCTGGTGATTGTCGAGTCACCTGCGAAAGTAAAGACAATCAAAAAATTCCTTGGTTCTAATTATGAAGTGCTGGCTTCGGGAGGGCATGTCCGGGATCTGCCCAAAAGCCAGATGGGCGTTGATGTAGAGCACGGGTTTGAACCAAAATACATTACTATTCGGGGAAAGGGGGAGACGCTCTCTGCGCTTCGCAAAGCAGAGAAAAAAGCGGATAAGGTTTATCTTGCAACTGACCCTGACCGTGAAGGGGAAGCGATATCCTGGCATCTGTCCGAGGCGCTGAAGATTGATCCGAAAAAGCAAAAGCGTATCACCTTCAATGAAATCACCAAAAGCGCAGTGAAGGAATCCATCAAGCATCCGCGCACGATCGACATGGATCTGGTGGACGCCCAGCAGACGCGCCGAATTCTGGATCGCATGGTGGGCTACAAGATCAGCCCGCTGCTCTGGAAAAAAGTAAAGAGGGGTCTGAGCGCCGGCCGGGTACAGTCGGTTGCCCTGCGCATCATTGCAGATCGCGAGGATGAGATCGCTTCCTTTATTCCGGAAGAATACTGGACACTGGATGTCGAACTGTTTGTCGGCGATGAAAAAAAGCCGCTGACCGCGAAGTTCTTTGGTACGAGCAAAAAGCAGACCATCGCCTCCAAAGACGAAATGGACGCAATCCTTCGCGCACTGGAGGGAGCAGAATACACGGTGGAAGAAGTGAAAAAAAGTGAGCGGCTTAAGAAACCACCGCTGCCTTTCACGACCAGTACCCTGCAGCAGGAAGCCGCAAACGCTCTGAATTTCTCTACACAGAAAACCATGCGTCTGGCGCAGCAACTCTACGAGGGAATTGATATCAAAGGAAGCGGCACGATCGGTCTGATCACCTATCTGCGTACGGATTCCACCCGTATTTCTGATGAGGCGATCACTGCCGCAAAAGAATACATTACCGCAAATTACGGGGCGGAATATGCAGCGGAAGCTCCCGGCAAGACAGAAAACGACGGCAAGAAAATTCAGGACGCGCATGAAGCCATCCGGCCAACGGATCTTTCCCTGACTCCAGTCATAGTGAAAGATTCCCTGACACGCGACCAGTTCCGCCTGTATCAGCTGATCTGGAGGCGGTTCACCGCCTGCCGGATGACACCGGCCCGCTATGAGACAACAGCCGTTCGCATTGGCGCGGCCGGATACCGCTTTACTGTATCTGCCTCCCGCCTGCTCTTCGACGGGTTCCGCAGTGTTTACACAGACAGCGAAGAGGAACCGGACGAGAACCGCACCATCCGCGGCAATATTGAAAAAGGGATGATTCTGAGAGCCGGGGAGACCGTAGCAAAGCAGCATTTTACACAGCCGCCTGCCCACTATACAGAAGCTTCCCTGGTGCGCACACTGGAGGAAAAAGGCATCGGCCGTCCAAGTACCTACGCACCCACGATCACTACCATCATCGCCAGACGGTATGTGACCAAAGAGAATAAAAACCTCTACGTGACCGAGCTCGGCGAAATCGTCAACAATATTATGAAAGAGGCATTCCCGGCGATCGTAGATGAAAACTTTACCGCGAACCTGGAATCTCTTCTGGACTCCATTGAGGACGGAAAGACCAACTGGAAGACGGTTGTTGAAAATTTCTATCCGGATCTGGATGAAGCCGTCAAGGCCGCGGAGATCAACCTGGAAAAAGTCACGATTGCGGACGAAGTCTCTGATGTCGTCTGTGAGGAATGCGGTCGTAATATGGTCATAAAATATGGTCCGCACGGCAAGTTCCTTGCCTGTCCGGGCTTTCCGGAATGCCGCAACACAAAGCCTTATCTGGAAAAGATCGGCATTCCCTGCCCGAAGTGCGGAAAAGAACTGGTGATCCGCAAGACCAAAAAGGGACGCCGCTATTTTGGCTGTGAGAGCGCGCCGGAATGTGATTTCATGTCCTGGGCAAAGCCATCGTCCAGACGATGCCCCCAGTGCGGCGGATATATGGTGGAAAAGGGAGCTCGGCTGGTTTGTGAAGACAAAGCCTGCGGTTACGTCTGCGCAAACGACGCGGAAGAATCATCCACCTGACAGTCCAGCAACAAAATTTGCCTAAATATATATCAAATTCGATTATTTTGTATTGATTTTCTGAAAATTACATGATAAGATTGTTTAACAGTTAAGAACTTACGTGATCGGGTTTGGTGTCTGCCCTCTCAGGCACGAAAACAAAGGAAAGCATGGGTGCTAAGCATTCTGGTGATATGTCAAGAGGAAAATAAAAAAAATTACAGGGTATTTTTTAAAAAAGGGCGCACTTCACCTGCATTCGTCTCTGTATTTCTCAGAAACGAACGCTAGTTCGACTCGATATTTGATTCAACGTCCAGCTTTTCGCCGGTGTACAGTTGGTTTCTGGCCAGCAATCCAAAAACGAGTCGTACGAATTTACGAGATGTAAGCGCGAGTGCTCTCTTGTGCTGATGTTTGGTTACCTCAGCATATTTCTTATTGTAAAAGTCCCTGTATTCGGGGATGTATCTTCTGACACTGTTGGCACCTTCTCCAAGATAATAGCGCAAATACACATTGCCTGCTTTTGTTACGTAATTATCTTCGGAAACAAAATCGCCAGAATCATTTCGCTTCCATGTTAAGCCCGCATATTTGGCTAAGGCATCGGAAGAGTGAAATACAGCGATATCTCCGATTTCGGAGAGTATACCGGCTGCCCAGACGGGCCCAATGCCTGGAATCGACCTCAGGATGGTAAACGCATTTGGGTTCATTCCGTTAATGCATTTTTCGATTGCCTGGTCAATCAGCCGGATTTCTTTCTGATAGGCCTGTATGCAGTTAAATGAGCTTGCCAACGAAACGTTAAGCGGCTCATACATGCACTTATCCAGACGGTAAGAATCCCTGGCTGCCTTTTTGAGAAGCTCGGAGGTCTTTTGTATATCTGTTATGCGGTTCCGGCTCTTTTCGGCCAGAAACGCCAACAGGTCCTCCTCCTTGGCGTCAACGATATCCTGTAGCGTCATAAACTCGGTCAGGACTGCGGATGCGGTTGCCCCGTAAATGTTACTGAAAGGCTGCTCCTCACCCTCTAAAATCTGGAGTTCACTGAATTTCAGGTAAAGATTGGAGACCATGTAAGTTTTCTCTCGGGTAATACACTCAGCCAGATGAAGCCGATGCCTGGTAAGCCGCTTCAGGGCAATAAACTGGCTGCCGCGCCATGGCTCAAGCTTTTTTGTGCGCCCTACCCTTGCAAAATCAGCAATGAGATAGGCATCAAGGGGATCCGTCTTATCCATGCCGATATAGGACTTACGGTAGTTGGCGGTCATCTTGGGATTGACACAATAAACGTAAGGCTTGTACGGCATGAGCAGTTCGCTGGTAGCCAGGAAATTAGCAATGTGGATGCTGTAAACGGAAGTTGATTCCAATACAGCGACTATGGTATTGAGATCAGGATGCTTTTCCATACAGCGTACGACCGTTTCGGCGAGTTCATCAGCGCCGGGCTGGTTGTTCCTGAATGAGGAAGAGATGTACCTGTTCTGTTCAAAGTCCATCGCGCAGACCACGTTGGATTTTGAGCTTACATCAATACCGACAAACAAAGTGGACATATAGTTGATCTTGATCATGTTATCACGCCCCTTTCCGATCTGGATTTGTGGAACCTGAAGTTAAAGGCTTATCCTGTGTAACATGGGATGACCGCAACCTCGCGTAATCGGCATTCATTCAGCCAGCATTTTTTGCTGGTGCTAACAGCTGAAGATGCATCTTCTGTGTAAGCGGAATGTGTCCCATGTACCAGGCTGCATGCTTAAAGAGCAGTCACGAATACATCGGCTGAAAGGAGACGAAGCAGTACCTTCGGGCATCAGACTCTGCTGATATCATACCACAGGATGAACCATATGAAAATGTAACTATCAACGGTATAGATGGAAATTAGGGTGGGGGAGGTCCCTCCTAGACACCCTTACATCCATACACAATATGAGAATAAGTAGAGATGAGTTCTTTGGCTACGTTCCGTAGCTCTGAACTTATTATACGAGGAGGTATCAAATGAGTGTACAGTTGCTGGATAAAACCAGAAAAATTAACCAGTTGTTACACAATAATAACACCAGCAAGGTGGTTTTTAATGACATCTGTGACGTGCTGACCGGAATTTTAAACTCAAATATCCTGGTAATCAGCCGCAAGGGCAAGGTACTTGGCGTAGGGCTGTGCGACGAGGTAGAGGAGATCCGGGAGCTGATCGTAGATCGGGTCGGCGGTTTTATTGACCCGTTGCTGAATGAGCGTCTTCTGGGCGTACTCTCTACGAAAGAAAATGTGAATCTGGAGACCCTTGGTTTTGTCGGGGAAAATGTCAGGCAGTATCAGGCTATTATTAACCCGATCGACATTGCGGGAGAGCGCCTTGGAACCGTCTTCATGTACAAATACGGCAGCCAGTATGACATTGACGACATTATCCTGAGTGAATACGGCACGACGGTCGTCGGTCTGGAAATGATGCGCTCTGTCAATGAAGAGAATGCAGAAGAAAACCGCAAAATTCAGATTGTGAAATCCGCGATCAGCACGCTTTCGTTTTCTGAGATGGAAGCTCTTATTCATATTTTTGATGAGCTGGACGGCACAGAAGGCATCCTGGTGGCAAGCAAGATTGCAGATCGTGTCGGAATCACACGCTCTGTCATCGTAAATGCACTCCGCAAATTTGAGAGCGCCGGAGTGATTGAGTCCCGCTCCTCCGGAATGAAGGGAACCTACATTAAAGTGCTGAATGATTATGTCTTTGATGAGCTTGAGGAAATCAAAAAGAGTAAGAATTTATAATCGAAACAGAATGAAAACCGTCCGCGGCGATTTGCCCGGGCGGTTTTCTGTATCATTCATTGTATCATCCGAATCTTTGCCGCACACAGTCCATGCAGCTTTCATCCAATCAGAGAAAGCACATAGCCGTAGATTGTCTTATAAGTAGCTGAGGTATAATGGATTCCGTCTGAGGTACTGAATCCGTTCGTGTTCAGGTACGAGTAAGTATCCAGATATATGGAAGAGAACGCGGCTTCCAGCTTAGTATTAAAAGCGGCTATCTGGGTATTCGTCACGGAATATCCGTATTTTTTCGCGGTAGTCTCATTCACCGGATTCACCGCCATCATATAAAACTCCGTATCCGTATACTTCGCAATCAGTGTATTGTAATAAGAAATATAAGAAGATATATTTCCCAAATCATTAATTCCAAAGGCAAAAATCACCTTCGCGTCCGGATCGGCATCGAGGTATGTGGCCAGTGTTGAACTGGCGGAGCTCTTCAGCCAGCTGTAGCCCGCCCCGACTTTTCCAATAAAGATGGTATTGGAATCCGAAACTGCACTCGCCATGCCGACCACACGGGAATCTCCGACGAAGATATATTTCCCGTCAAACGCCTCTTCTACCTTCTTGCCATCCGAATCCAACGTATAGCCATCCACCACACAATCCGTCAGGCGAACGCCGTTCTCGTCCACATAATACTCCCCGATCCACTGGCTCGTAAGCAGTATTCCATCGTCATCAAAGTAATAGTAAGACCCGTTAATCTTCTTCCATTTCCCCTGCACACGTACGCCTGAGGAATTGAAGTAATACTTGTTTCCATCCTTTGTCACCCAGCTGCTGCACACCCGCGCACCAGAGCCGTCTACACAATAATATTTTCCTTTTACCTTAAATATTTTCCCGGTCACCAGACGGCCTTTGGCGTTAAAATAATAATAGTTTCCGCTGATCTTCAGCCATATACTTTGCGCCATAACGCCGCTCGCGCGCAGGTAATATGTTTTTGTCCCGGAGGTTTTCCATTTTTTTACATAGATTTTTCCCTTTTTATTCGCAAAGTAAGTATTGCCATTATAAGTAAACCAGCCGGTCTGGCAGACGCCTTTGGAGTCAAAATAATAGATTCCGCCGTCAATATTCAGCCAGATATTTTTGGCGTAGCCACCCTCGGCGTAGCAGTATTTCAGCCCGGCTGTCTTGGTCACAAACTGTCCGCCGGAAACAACCGTGGCTGTCTTGACTACATTCTCCGTAGTGCTCGCACTCTCCGTGCTTTCTGTCGTTTCCGAAGCTTTCACACTTCCCGCACAGAGCAGCAGCCCCATCAGCATGACAAGCAGCAGCAGATACCTCTTTTTTCTGTACATACCGATCACCTTCTTCTTTCTGTTTTTCTCTGTCATCAAAAACAATATTCCTTTTCCTGCGGATCATACTCCGGTTCATTTTCCAACATTTTCTCTTTTCCTATCGTACCACACGCGTTCCTGTTTTGTCAAATTTTTGCAACTTTTTTGTAACAAATTATTCTTCTGCCTCCGCTGCTGCCGGTGTGATCACGATATTCTCTCCCGCCACCTCTGTTTTGCGCTTTACGATGTCCTCAATCTGAGCACGCTGTGCTTCTGTCAGAGAAGAAGCATTTATAACCACATCCACCGTATCATCTGTAATACTCACCACACAGTCTGTATAACCGCTTGCCTCAAGCAGCAGTTCAGCCGCCGACTCTTTCTCCGCATTTACTGTCAGAGTCGTCATCGCGGTGACAGCTTCCTGTTTTTCATCGTCCGTAAGTTCTGAGCTGTCAATGATTTCCTGCAGCTCTTCCTTCGTCTTTGAGCGCACCTGTTCCCGGCTCAGCTTCGCCGCGGCGAGAATCTCTCCCGCACTGCTGACTGTCGTACTCGCCAGCACAGCCTCCCCGACAGCCGCTTCCGTTGTATCTGAAGTGCTGCTTTCATCGGACGAAGCATCTTCTGAGCCGTCTCCGTCCAGGCTGACAATGTCCGTGTAGGTATCTACATATGTATTTTCCTCAATTTCATCTGTCAAAAGCACGGTACTGTCGTCGGAACTCACTGCGTCCGCCGTTTCCTCCAAAATCCGTCCGGAGTAATTCAGATAGCCCGCTATCGCGACCATAATCGCCAGCGTTGTAATGATAATCTGGTTTTTCTTAAAAAGCTTCTTCACCGCATCCTCCTTATTTTTTATTCCATCTTCATTACTTTGATCTTATGCGCCTCCACGCCAAATAATGCCATCACCGCCTCTGTAATCTCTGTCACAACAAGCGAATCATCCGCCCCCTGCGCAATCACCAGCACCCCGAGGATTTCCGGTGCGAGCTCTTCCGTCACAAAGGGCGTCTCGCTTCCATCTGAAGCTTTCTCATAGATCGTACTTTCACCGGCCGATGATTGCCGGGAGGAGGAAGAACTGTCCTCATCTGTACTCTCTTCTTTTTCTTCTGACTGCTCCGTGTCCTTTTCGACAATCTTTCGCCCATCCGATTTCAAGGTTATCATCACACGCGTTTCGCCAATCCCCTGCACCTGGCTCAGGATTCCGGACAGCCGTGTTTCCAGTTCCGTCGTCAGACTCGCCTCATCCTCTTCCGATGAAAGATTTGCCGAAGGAGTCTGCGCAGACGCCTCTTGCTCAGAAGCAGAGGACGCCTCATCCGCTCCGCCGCCTGAGGGCCACGCAATCACTACCAGCAAAAGGCCAAAGAGCAAAAGAATGACAATCTGATCCTTTTTTATGCTTTTCCATCTGTCGCGCCACTGACGCATATCCTCCCGCCCTTCTCTTTCTTCCAGAACCAGTTTCAGAGGAACCGTTCAGGATTCCCCCTGTGCATTCGGTTCGCTCCAGGTCATCTTTATCTCACTTTCCGGCAGCAGATAAAGGCCGGCAAGTTCTGTTTTCGTCTGCTGCAGAGCGTCGTCTGCCTGATTTTCTGAAGACGAATTCTCCCCTTCTCCGGAAGGTTTTTCCACTGTCAAAGATACCGATTCTATGAAGTATCCGTCTTCGCCAAAGACAACCTCCGCTGAAATCACTGTCAGACCATACGCCGAAGCAATTTCACTCACCTGCCGTTCCAGTTCCGCCTGAAAAGCCGCCAGAATCTGATCGTTTTTCAGGTTCGAAAGTCCCTCCGCCGCCGTCTCCAGGTCATAGTATTCTTCCTTTAAAAATTCCAGCTCCAGCAGCTGTTCCAGCTGACTTCCATCTCCCAGCAGCTCCAGAATGGGGTTTACCGCCAGCAGTAAAAACACCAGCCCCGCGTAAAAACGGACGTATTTCGTAAAACGCCCATCCGGCACCAGGTGCGTAAAAACCGTCAGAATACACATACTGCCCGCCAGTGTCTTCATCCACTGTGTCAATGTCTTCTCCTCCTTTCTGCTGACGCCACTACGTTTTCAACCCGCCCCCGCAGCAAGTGCGTGGTCGGGTTGTGACCAGTAACCTGCTGACTCCTACGCACCCCTGACTGCGGCGGTAATCATCGCCAGCAGGATTGCGAACATGGCAAGTACCGACAGCAATACGCGCAGCAGCAGAAGGGTTCCGTCGGAAATACTCTCAATTCCTTCCACCATCCGTTTTTCGCAGACAGGCTGAATTGCCGCGCAGATCAGACGAAACAGCAAAACGCAGACCGCAAGCTTTACAAGCGGCGCCAGACAGATCATCAAAAGCGCAAGGATTCCGGCTACACCGACCGCATTTTTTATCACAACCGCAGATCCCGCCACTGTTTCCGCCGCTGCGCTCAGCACCGAGCCAATGCCCGGAATAACAGATATCATCCGGCTAAGCGCGGAATTTTTCAGAGAATCTACCGCCGGTGTAACCAGGCACTGCACGGTCTGCAATCCCACCACCACTCCCAGCAGAGATTTGATTCCCCAGGAAATGACGGTCTCCAGAAAACGTGCCAGCCTGGAGAAAACAGCGTCGGAGGAAAGCTGGTTCAAAAGCAGCACAACCATGTAAAAACGGATCGCCGGGAGTACCAGGCGGATCACCGCCGCCTGGATCAGCCCGACCGCCAGCACAGCAACCTCATAAAAACCCATTGCCGTGACAGAACCCGCGCTCAGCACAATGGTAATCACGTAAGATGGCAGCAAAATTTCTACAAAAGTATTAAGAGTGGCGCAGGTATCCGCGACCATCTGAACCAGCCCAGAGAACGCATCCAGCAGAAGCGCGGTAATCACCAGATAAGTCATATAAAAACTGATATCCGAAATCTGCCGGCTGTCAAACACGCGCACAAAATTCGAAAAGATTGCTGAGACAAGTGCCACGAGCAAAAGCTGAGCGGCAAGCTGCTTCTGCTGCCTCCACTCGCCAAGCAGCAGTCCGGAAAAGATGGATACAAGCCCGTCCCAGTGAAACGGCACAGTTCCGGAAAGAAGCGCTTTTACAGTCTCCCAGAAGGAAAATTCCTCCGTATCCAGCAGCTCCGAGAGCGTCTCCTCAATCTCATCCAACGCCAGATATTCCTCCGCCGCCTCCAGAAGATCAGATTCTTCTGACTCCGACGAGGCGGCTGCCCGAAGCGGTGTTAAAGCAAAAAGCAATAAAAAAAGAACGCAAAGCAAAAGCAGCGACAACGATTTTTTTTCGCACATTTGCCCTTTTCCTCCCGACCGCTCGATACTGCTTCGAACTGTTACAGAAAAGAATACACCGTCTCCATCAGTGCCAGAATAATCGGCGCGCTGATCGCAAGGATTGAAATTTTCCCGAATATCTCAATCTGTCCGGCAATCGCGCTGTATCCCGCATCGCGGCAGAGGCTGGACGCAAAATCGGCAATGTACGTCATTCCGATAATTTTCAGAAGAATTTTAAAATAGCTTCTCTGTGAGGAAACATAGCTGCCGAGCGTCTCCATCAGTTCAAAGATGGAGGAGAGCCTGGCCAAGGTGTAAAAAAGAATCAGCAGACACGCAGCGAGGCTGATCAATGCCGAAAACGTGGAGCGCACCTCTTTCATAAATAGCCCAAGCAGCGCCGCAGAAATCCCCAGGCAGGCAATTTTCATCATATTCATGGCAGACTCTCTCCCTTTCTTTCCATGTCTGAGGGCTGCTCTGGGCACCCGTCGGCAAAAGCTTCTTGCCTCCGCTCCTCTTCTGATCAGAGAGAAAACAGGGACTTTACCGTTTCAAAGAGCTGACTGATGTAAGGCACCAGCCAGAACAGAACCAGAAGCAGCCCCGCCAGGCTGGTCAGAAAGGCATGCTCCTCCCGGCCGCTCTGTTTGAGCACCTGGCTCAGGACAGACACCAGAATTCCTACCGCCGCGATTTTAAAAATCAGATTTATACTCATTTTTCACCATTCATCAACTCTTATACTAACAGAATCACCGCGGCCAGCCCTGCCGCCGCCGACAGCCGCCGGTAAAGCGCCCCTTTTTCCTTCCATTCCGCATGCGCACCTTCACAGATGTCCAAAAAACGCTGTTCAAACTTCTGTAGCTGTGTCTTCTGCGATACGGTATCCGTGCCGCAAAGTGCCATTTCCAGTTCCAAAAAGCACTGGTACTGTGTGTCATTCAAAAAACCCGGTGAAAGAGTTTTCGAAACGCTCGTCCGCCAGATTTCCCGAAACGCAAGACCGCATCGGCTCTCCACCTGTTTCGCGCAGTCCAGAAGAATTGCCCTCAAAACTGTTTTACAGCCTTCCGCCGCGCATCGCAAAGCCTCATCCAGTGAAGTACGGTGCCAGGTCATCTCCTTCTCCAGAAATTGCAGGGTTTCTCTTACTTCGCTCAAAAAGAGCCAGCGCTGCTTCAGGCGGCGTTCCTGTTCCATCCCCGCAAGGCAACAGGCTCCGAAAATGCAGAGCAGCCCACACATTTTCATTGCTACACGCATTCCATTCTCCCTTATTTTTCCATGCTCTTTGCAACTAGGAAATATGGTTATCTGGCTCATTGCTTCGCGGGAATAAAAGCGCCCCATCCCGATCATGAACCTCCCGTACTTCTCCCGGCTTCCCTCTGTCTGCAAGCACCACATAACGGTCAAACGCCTGCTCCCGCAGCAGCTTCCCCAGAAGCGGCTTGTGTTTCATTTCTTCCATTGATGCGCCGTGTACCGTCGCAAGCAGGCGGCAGCCGCATGTAAAGACCTGTTCAATTGCTTCCCCGTCCTTCCCATTCCCCAGTTCATCCACCGCAATAACCTCCGGCGCCATCGAGCGCAGAAGCATCATCATCCCTTCCGGCTTACGACAGCCGTCCAGGATATCCGTGCGCATTCCCAGATCGTTTTGCGGCACCCCCAGATACGAACCGGCGAGCTCTGAGCGCTCATCCACGACTCCTACCGTCCTGCCATCTCCATGCACGCCGCCATCCGAAATCTGACGGATCAGATCCCGCAGCAGCGTTGTCTTTCCTCCTCCCGGTGGAGAAAGAAGCAGGGTACTGCACACCTCTCCCTCCTCATACATCCAGGGCATCAGCAGATCCGCGCAGCCCCGGATCTGGTGCGAAAGGCGAATATTCAGGCTGGAAATCGAACGAAGCGACCGAATCCGGTCTCCTTCCATCACTGCGTGCCCCGCCAGGCCGATCCGATGCCCGCCCGGTACCGTAAGGAAGCCCTGCCGCACCTCCTCATCAAACGCGTACAGGGAATAACCGGAGACATATTCCAGCGTCTCTTTCAAGTCCTCTTCCGTAATTCGGTACCCGTCCGCGGCCTTCGGCGAAAGCATTCCCGGCCGGCAAAGCGCAAATTCCCGTCCCTGATACCGCACCAATACCGGTCTGCCCACCCGCAGGCGAATCTCCTGGAGCTTCTCCATATCCAGAGCGCAGTTCGAGAGCATGCGCGCTACCGGCGCAGCCAGGAGGCAGCAGAGTGACTCCTTTTGCAGGCAAATTCCTCCCCGGATTGTTTTCTCCATTCATATATATGGGACAGCCTCTGGGAATATTCCTGAAAAAACAATTGCATTTTCAATGACAGGCCGATATAATCATCTTAGAAAAGCTATCACAAAGAAAGGGCAGACAGACTATGAAAAAAAGAGTTGTCGTAGCACTCGGCCACAAGGCGCTGGGTACTACTTTCCCGGAGCAGCGGGATGCCGTGCTCCACACGGTGAAAATCCTCGCTGACCTTATAGAAGAAGGCGCGCAGCTGATCATCACGCACAGCAACGCACCGCAGCTGGGCATGATCCACACTGCAATCAATGAATACGCGAAGACCCACGAGACCTACAGCGCACCCGTTGCGCTGTGTTCCGCGATGAGCCAGGGCTACATTGGTTATGATATTCAGAATACCCTGCGCTCTGAGCTGCTCTCCCGCGGCATTTACCGAACGGTGGCTACCGTCCTCACACAGGTGACCGTGGATCCCTATGATGAGGCGTTCTATCATCCGGTCAAGGTGATCGGCCGCTATCTGAACGCAGAGGAAGCTGCTGAGGAAGAGAAGAAGGGCAATTATGTCATCGAAGAGCCCGGAAAAGGCTTCCGCCGTATCGTGGCCGCTCCGAAGCCGCTTGACATCGTAGAGATTGACGCGATCAACACACTGATCAACGCCGGACACATTGTCGTCGCGGGCGGCGGCGGCGGCATCCCCGTGCTGAAGCAGCGAAATAATCTGAAGGGCGCAAGTGCCGTCATAGAAAAAGACGCCGTCAGTGGGCGCCTTGCAGACCTGGTCGACGCGGATCTGCTGCTGATCCTGACCAATGAAGAGTATGTATACTTAGGATATGGTTCTGAGAACCCGCAGGCCATTCATGAGATGAATGTCTCTGAGGCATTGGGACATATTCACAATGATGAATTCGGAAAAGACCAGATGCTCCCGAAGGTCGAAGCATCCGTACACTTTGTTTCTCAGAAAGCCGGGCGCAGGGCGATTATCACCTCGCTTGACAAGGCGAAAGACGCCTACCTTGGCAAGACGGGAACCGTGATTGCCTGAAAAGAGACCTGCTCTACAACCGGTTAATACCTCTCACAGTCCTGCGCACAGCATCGGATAGGGGACTTTCCCCTATCCGATTAATTTTTCCCCGTACTTCCTATCCCGCCGCGGTCGGGAGCATCCAGTTCCCCGACTGTCTCAAAGCACAAGCTTGGCTGATGCTCCATGATGCGGAACTGACAGATGCGGTCATTCCTGTGGATCTCGGTGTCGCGCAGCGCATAGGCCGGCATATACCACCAGTCGTTCGGTCCCGCATAGGTCTCGTCCACGATCCCCATGTGATTTGTCTGGATGATGCCAAAATTCTTATACGTCGAGCTGCGCGGGACGATGTGCGCCTCATAGCCCGCCGGCAGCTGCATCGCCACGCCAAGCGGAATCAGACGGAACTCTCCCTTTTTCATCGTGATGTCCTCAGCCGCGCGCAGATCAATCCAGTCCGACTTTCCGTCAATATATTCCAGATGTTTGATCTGGTCGTTTAAATATTGAATGTGAATGGTTTTTTCCATCTTCGGTTCTCCTGATTCTTTATCTGATCGGCAGGACGCATTCTCATCTAACAAGCAGAACAAGTTCGCCCCGCCCAATCATATCTAACGGGCAAAGCAAGTTCGCCCCGCCCAATCTCACTGCTTCCAAATATATAGTCTTTCAATAGGGTCTCCCTGCAAACACTGCCACGGAACGCGGCTGCATGACAAACTTTCCGTCGATCCGACGTTCTTCGTTCTCCTCGTAGTAATATCTTCCGCATTCATCGCCGCTGGTATTGACACTCAGGTACCACGCGCCCCCATGCGGAATCTGCGGCAGACCGATCTCGACCTCTTCCCAGTAGGAATTCACAACCACATATACGATGTCATCGCGCCCCTTCTGGCGGTCGTACCCGGCAAAGGAAACGCCGATCGTCGGCGCATTTGGCGGCAAATCCGTAATCTCTGGATTTACATCATGCGCCCGAATGGCGGGCATCCCGCAGACTGCGTCCGGAAGACGCTTCTGGATCACGCAGTGGCGGAAACGGTAATGAATCATAAATTTGAAAAACTCATAAATGTCCCGGTTTTTCTCCAGGAAGCTCCAGTCCAGCCAGGAAATCTCGTTATCCTGGCAGTAACCGTTGTTATTGCCATACTGTGTGTTGCCAAATTCATCTCCGGCATAGAACATCGGCGTCCCGCGGCTGCACATCAGCACCGCGCAGGCGTTGCGGATCATTTTGCGGCGGAGGCGGTTCACATTCGGGTCATCCGTCTCTCCCTCCGCACCGCAATTCCAGCTGCGGTTGTCGTTCGCGCCGTCCGTATTGTTCCAGCCATTGGCCTCATTGTGCTTCTCATTATAAGAATAAAGGTCATACAGCGTAAAACCATCATGGCAAGTCAGGAAGTTCACACAGGAATTATATCCCACATAGTTTCCTTTCCCGTCCTCATACGCCCCGCCGTAGAGGTCGCCCGACCCCGCCAGGCTCCAGGCCGCCGTACTGGACACCCAGTTATCCCCCTTTAAATAGGAGCGCATCACATCGCGGTACCGGCCGTTCCCCTCCGCCCAGCGGCGGCTCGCCGGGAATTTTCCAACCTGATACATCCCGCCCGCGTCCCAGGCCTCGGCGATCAGCTTGACATTACTCAGCACCGGGTCGTAAGCCAGGGAACGCAGAAGCGGCGGATTATTCAGCGGCGTCCCGTCCTCATGGCGTCCAAGGATGCTCGCCAGATCAAAGCGAAATCCATCCACACGATAGTTGATCGTCCAATAACGCAGACAGTCCACAATCATCTGCTGAATAATCGGATGATTGCAATTTAAGGTGTTGCCGCAGCCGCTGAAATTATAGTAGTTTCCATCCGGAGTCAGCATATAATAGACGCGATTGTCAAAACCCTTGAAGCTGAACGTCGGCCCCAGCTCATTGCCCTCCGCCGTGTGGTTGAACACCACGTCCAGAATCACTTCGATATCGTTTTTGTGCAGCTCCCGAATCAGGTTCTTCAGCTCCCCGCTGACCCGGTGCACCGCAGCAGATGCCGCGTAGCTCGAGTTCGGCGAATAAAAGCAGACCGGGTTGTACCCCCAGTAGTCCAGCAGCTGCCGGCCATTCACGACTCTGGCGTCGCGGGTCTCATCAAACTCAAAAATCGGCATCAGTTCCACTGCGTTGACCCCGAGATCCTTCAGATAAGGAATCTTCGCACGCAGTCCGTCAAAGGTTCCCGGATGTGAAACTCCCGAAGAAGGATGCTGCGTAAACCCGCGCACGTGCAGCTCATAGATCACCAGGTCACTGAGCTCCTTCTTCGACTGCGGCATCGCGCCCCAGTCAAAGGTATCCTTCATCACCCGGGCGCGGTAGCTGTCCAGCTTCTTCACGCCCCAGCGCCGCAGCCCGGCCACATCCTTTGCGTACGGATCCAGAAGCACCGCATTCCGGTCAAAAATCAGCCCTTTTTCCGGGTCATACGGCCCGTCCACGCGATAGGCGTACTCAAATTTATCAATGTCCAGCCCGAAAACGATCATCGAGTAGACATCCCCGATCTTATATTCCTCCGGAAACGGCAGCACCGCATACGGCTCCTCCTCCTTCGGGTTATACAAAAGCAGCTCGCAGGATCTTCCTTCCTTCGTGTGTACCGTAAAGTTCACACCAGAATCCAGCGCCATCGCCCCATTCATATCAAAATACCCCGGCCGCACCTGAAAGCCATTGATCTCCCGCATCGGGCGGATCGACAGGGGGTAATCATAAGTCATATTCTGTCTGTTCATTGCTGTTTCGTCTCCATCCTTGTTTTTTCAATCATATGTGTCAAAATAATTCTTGACAAATACCATTTCACCCACTAAAATATTTTAAAAGGAAGTGGGTTCTTTCACTGAGTAAAATCTTCGGATTGGAAAAGGTTTCTCGCTTCTTTTTTTATTTCTATTATATCATGATTCGATTCCCATCCACATCATTTATGATACTTACATTTCTATCCACATACTTGCCCTCCCATCCATATCGTAAGATTACCATACCCCTAATAACGATTCAAGGAAAAAATCAAAAAGAATGACAAACCGGATACCCCGTGGTTACCCATCCGAAGTATCCGGCTTGTCTTATTTCCCAAAATTATCTGCTTTCGCCGTATATATTATTCTTTACATATCTTATTTCACGTTCTTATTCATTCTTCTGTAAAGCGTCCCCACCATCAGGATCGACATCGCCAGAAGCATCACAGCCACATAAATCTCAACCGGGCTGTTATCACCGGTCGCTACTGAGGAATCTGTCTCAGAATCTGTCGCCGTCGTTTCCGCTGCTGTTGCTGTTGTCTCTGCAGCCGTTGTTTCAGACTCAGTTGCTGTACCGCTCTCATCTGTCTCAGAATCGTTCGCATCCGTCTCTGTGCCGTCCACGTCAGTTTCAGAACCAGCGGCATCTGTCACAGAGCCAGAGGCATCCGTTTCATTTCCGTTCACATCGGTCTCAGAACCAGCAGCATCTGTCTCAGACTCCGTCGCAGTCGTTTCAGATTCCGTCCCTGTCTCAGATCCAGCTGCCGTGGTCTCCGTCTCGGATTCCGTCTCAGAATCTGATGTCAGTTCCTTTACTGTCAGCAGAGCACTCACGGTTCTGTCGCCAGTATAGGTCAGTGTCACGGTGTGTACACCTACAGAAAGGGTATCCATATAATCCTGCGTAAAGGTAATGATCGTAGAACCTTCTGTCAGTGTATAATTCGAAGCATCTACCGTCACACCATCCACTGCTACACTGATAAACTCGGAAAGCTCCCCATTGCACTTGACTACTGCGCTGGTGTCTTTGCCGATCGTATACTCATCATCTGTTGCCGCTTCGATGATGTACAGAGTTTCTGTTTCACTCTCATTCTCGGTTGCTGTCGTTTCAGACTCTGTGGCTGTTGTCTCAGACTACGTCGCAGTCGTCTCAGATTCCGTCGCAGTCGTCTCAGATTCTGTTTCAGCTGCATTTACAGTTACAGTAACCGTGAGGGTTGCTGCCTTGTAAGTACTGGTCTCTGGAACAGAAATAGTAATCGTTGCCGTCCCTGTAGACTGAATGGTCACAATACCGTCCGAATCAACCGTCACCGCGCTGCCGCTTACAGAATAGCTCAGAGTCCCATCACTGTCGGTCGTCGCATTCAAGCCAAATGCCGCATTGCCAATTGTCTTTGTATAAGAGGTAGCGTCAGCAGTAATGGCTGCATCTTTCTTAACTACAGTGACTTCGGCAGAGGTATTCGCATAATAATAAACGCCTTCCTCACCTTGTATCACAACGTATACATAAAGCACTCCATTTCCAGCCGCCGCACCATTCACTATGATTTCACCATCTTCTACTGTCACCGTCAGGCATTCATCTAAATCTTCATCACAGCCAAAATACAGCGCCGCTTCATCGGATGTCAGCTTTTCCGTTGCATCACTTGTCTGAACGGTTCCGCTTTCATCCGTGTAAGTACGGGTAAGAGTGACAGGAATTGTCACGGATTCGTCGATACTCAGGGTATAAGCTTCTTCCATGCTCAGTTCATAGGTTTCCTCTGATATAGTTACAACACAATAAGAAGTATACTCTGTTCCATCTTCCGCTTCCAGAATGAAATCCAGCCACGCCATGCCAACGGCTGCTCCCGTGATTGTCCACCCATCTTCTTCGCTGCCGCTGACAGTTACTGTAGACGTATCAGATTCGCCCCATTCCCAGCCTGCCTCGGATGTGTATACTCCCACAACCTGTATATCCGTGATTGACAGATATTCTCCATCCTCCGCCAGGTCTTTTCCGCTCGGATAAGCCGTACTATATTCATAAGCGGAAGCATAGAGGACATTTGACTCTTCTCCAACCACAAAACTTTCTTTTTCGAGCTTTACATAGGCCTCAGTCACAGACTCATCTGTTGAGTAAACAGTCCAGTACTCTTGATAAGTGATTTCATTTCCCTGATAGAAAACGGAGACCGTAATGTAATACGTGATATCTGCCTCATTTGCAGTCAATGTAGCTGTAAATCCATCCTGTTCCAGCGAAGCTGTTTCATCAGCCAAAAGCCACCCTGATTCCTCATCCAAATAATATACTGTCCACTCGACCTCACAATCATCCGGATAATCATATTCATTGCTTCCGGACGGCTCCAGAGTCAACGTCGCCGGTTCGTCGACAAAGAGATAATACGTACTCTCTCCGTCATAAGAGATGCTAATATACCCATTATATTCAATTGAGTCAAAAGACGACCAATATTCTGCCGCGTAATCTGTGTTTCCTTCTTCATCGGTAATCTCTGCATAGACTTTGAAATTCGTGTCGTATGTATAATTGCGGACAAACGTCGTAGTCAGCAGTTCGCCCCAGCCGTCATCGTTAAGTCCCCAGAAGTCGGTATCAATATCGGAAAAGTACAACGAATACTCTTCTTCAGATACTTCTTCACTTACGGACTCGCCATCCTCGTTTGTATAATTGCGCGTAAGCACCCATCCCGCGTTTTCTACATCCAGGGATTCACCCAGACCGACATTCTCTACAGACCCGGTCAGCTGATAATAATAATCGGTAACCTCGATATCAATGTTCGTGGAAGCCACTTCATTTTCTTCCGAGTCAAGTACACGAAGATGGATGCTTGTCCAGCCTTCCTCCAGCGCTGAGATCGTCACAATTCCATCATCCAGAGAAACAGAAATAATGGAGTCATCATAAGCCGGTTCACCTTCGTCATCATACACACTCAGCGTATAGCCAGAATTCACAAAATCCGTAATATCGTCCGATGTATAATAATTATCATCTGCATTCAGCCAGACCAGATACTCATGGGTAAGCGTCAGAGGGTCAATCGTGATTTCAGCACCAACGAGCATACTGCCTGTTTCTGTAGAATAGCCCCAGTCCAGATAATAGTTATCATCGGACACAGAAACTATGCAGCTCGTTGTCCCATAATCATTTTCATCACCGTCAACTGTCTCATACGTAAACGTCACGATCGCATAACCGTAATTTAACGCGGTAACCGTCCAGCCCTCGTCAGCGTCACCCGACAACTCCAGAACCGCATCCTCACCGCTGACTTCATTGTCTTCCCAGTCATACTGTTCCAAAGAGACATCCGTGATCGTTACCTCAGTCCAGTCTCCGTATGGATGATCCATGTTCCGGTAATTACAGCCAAGCGTAGAACCGATATTCCACCACCAGCCATCGTTCAGCAGGGTCTGATCACTGAATTCGTCATACTCATAATATGCTTTCAGAACTTCCAGACTGTCTCCTCCGAGATACATCGCATTGTCTTCATTGCCATCATAAATCAGATAATACTCAAAATAAATATGGTATCCTTCCCTGTACTCATCCGGAATCTCTTCATCGACATAAAACGTGATGTTTCCATCGTTATCATATTCCCAGCCCACATAAGCGCTGATCTCGTCATCCGCCCACACATTCCATGTAATTGCAGAATTCTCTGGGAAAGAGCTGTCATCCGAAGCAGAAACCGTAAGGGTCTGATCTTCTCCTGCAAAGACATAATAGTAATACTCGTCTTCCTCTGTTCCATAGGTCTTGGTGATCTCTGTCGAAATGTCATACTCGTCCACATACACACAAGTATCATTCAGCCACTCATTTTCTCCGTTCTCGTTCGCATACCAGACCTGTACCCAGAAATTCGTCTCCCAGTTTGTCTTGCGAAGCAGAGAATCGATCGAACCATCTCCCGCATATTGAATCTCCAGATTATTCGCGTCAATCGATCCTTCTTCCATCTCCAGCCAGTATGTTTCTCCATCAATCTCAACCGTCTCAGACTGAGACAAACCATCCTCATCTGAATAATACTTTGTCAGAGTGAAATCGCCATTTGCCAGAGAGTATGTGTCACCAATCTGGAATTCATCGTTTGGAATCGAGCCATTGTCATAGCTCAGCGTATAATACTCTTCCGCTACTGTGATGCCAAATTCCTGTTCCACCACATAATCCCCATCGCGTTTGGAGAGGATATTCTGACGCGTATTTTTTACAGTAAAGATCAGCCGGAGCAGCTGGAAGAAATTCGCCTGGCAACGGTAAATACGATAACCGGGTTGATGGAGCGCATTGCAGCGCAAACCGGCATCGATACGAAGAAATGTCTTTCAATGGTAGTGGCCGGCAATACGACGATGATTCATTTTCTGATCGGAATGGATGCGTTCTGTGTATTTTCTGCGCCATATGCGGTGCAGGCAGATCAGCCGGGATTCATAAAGGGCAAAGAACCGGATATCCCAATTCGGGGGTATGTATTCTGTTATCCGGGAAAG
>Ga0192274_1057_pt1 | contig 21442 bp, 20 predicted proteins | sample Koala_Koa24_G3_FD_131266 | JGI IMG/M metagenome (GOLD analysis project Ga0192274, IMG submission 131266) | Enriched cells from koala feces incubated with labeled cellulose particles, San Francisco Zoo, California, United States - Koala_Koa2-4_G3 ... | reverse complement strand
ATTACAAGAAATATTTGGTATTGTAAAAATCATAGTTTTGTGATACAATAGTAACGTCAAAACTAAATGAAACCATTGGATTTTTGAAAGCTGAGGTGCTTTTTATATGTATGAAAGTTTTGTTGAAAGTTTAAAAGAACATCTAAAGAATATAGACTTCGATAGCATTAAAGAGTTCTTTACAGAGTTTGGTGAAAAGTTACACTCATCTAATAACTTAGCCTGTTTAATAGCATTACTCTTTATAGACCTTTTAGCCATTGCATTTTTAATGAAAGCTAACAAGGAAAAGAAGTCGGTTATTGCAAAGAAGAGTAAGATAGTATCTCCTTATGGTTTGGCTATAGGTGATAGATACTACCCATTTAAGGCAGATGAAATATTAATCGGAAGGCACTCATCTTGTGACATTAGAAGCGTAAATATGACAGTTTCAAGATACCATGCTATAATATCTTTAAAAGATGGTCAATGGTGCATAGAAGATATGGACTCCACGCATGGCACATTCGTCAACGACGAACAGATAGATGACATTACCCCTATATATGAGGGTGATGAAATTCAACTAGGAGAAATTCAATTCACTGTAGAAAATAGCATACATAGACAGCAAAGGCAACAAGAGAATCAAAAAGGAGCGTGAATAATACTATGGCTACACAATCTAAAATTAAGGTTCACTACTTTTGGCTAACCGTCTTGATATTAATGTCACACGTTGCAATGCTTGGAGTAGTATTCTTTAAAGGTAACTACGAAACTTTAATGTATCCCATAATACTATCGGCGTTCGTAATACTATCTGATATCGTATATAGTGGGATTATAAAGTCTAGGAAACAATCGGTATACATAGTAGACTACATGATGCTTTTTATACTAAATATGTCGATAATATTTCAATCATGTTTTGGTGAGGTAAGTTTCTCATATAAACAAGCAATATTGTCAATATTGGCTTTAATATGCTGTGAGATAGGTTGTAAGGTTGCTCTGAACTACGAAAAACTCGAAAAGAAAAAGACTTACATATACATTCTAGCAGGTATAATAATACTATCGATAGTATTCTTAACGGGTAGCCGTAGTATGTGGATAGATTTAGGATTTATCACCATTCAACCATCGGAGTTCTTAAAGCCTGTATACGTTATTTTATGTGCTACCACACTATCCATGCAACACCGTAGAAAGACTATCCTTAAACGGTTTAAATACGTTCCAGATAACATTATACTACTAATATTGACGGTAATAATATTCGCACTGCAATGGTGGTGTCGTGACTTAGGTAGCCTACCTACCTTTATGGCAGTAGCATTCTGTGCATTTATATCTAGGATATGCTATCCAGAAACTAAGTTTTCTAAGAAGAACATTATAATACTCTGCGTAATAGGAGTAATTGGAGTAGTATGTGCATTAATATTTGCTCCCAGCTACGTTCAAGATAGACTCAATGTAGATATTTGGGCAGACCAATCGGGTTCAGGATATCAACAATGTAAGGCTCTAATAGCCATTGCCGAGGGTGGTTGGTTTGGAAAGGGTGCAGGTTATGGAACTCTCCATAACGTTGCCGCCTACGATACCGACATAGTATTCTCAGCAATCTGCGAAGAGTGGGGATTCTTTATAGGTATTATGGCAGTACTATCCATAGTAATAATGCTATGTACTTCATTGATAAACACTCCCCGTTCATACTACCATAGTACATTAGTAGCTGGAGTAGTTGCTGTATTCATTGCTCAAATGAGTTTAAATATCTTCGGTTCATGTAACTTAATTCCATTTACTGGAGTTACCATACCGTTCATATCTATGGGTGGTAGTTCCATGCTATCTAGTGGGCTGTTGGTTGGCTTTCTTAAGGCATCACAGATATATGAAAAATAACTTTAGAAAGGAGTTCCTAAACCTTGAAAAATCTTAATAGGTGTCAAAAGCTTATTTGGTTAATGTTAATAGTATTCTTAATAGGTATGATTATACTATTCATTAAGATACAGTTTGAAGCCTCTTACTATATAGTAAACTCAAACTCAAAAAGCTTAGGATTAGTCTATGACAGATATAAAGACGTTATATTTGACAACGATGCTGACTATGACTCGCAATATGAATGGGGACATTTTCGTGATGTTGGAAACTTAATAGGTGATGCCTCAGGGCAAGCTACTAATACCCTAGTAGCACGAAACTCGGAAAAGTTAAACAACTATAGTTTTACTCAAGGAACTAACTTCTCTGATGGTCAAGCATCTATCTATACCACACTAGACCACGATGCCAACCAAAAGGTATACAACGCATTTGGCTCTAAAGATGGCTGTGCTATAGCATATAACTACAAGACGGGTGAGATTTTAGTATGTGTAAGCAAACCATCAGTAGACCCTGTAATCGGCTATGATGACCTTGCAGAAGGCAGTTTACTATGTAAGGCATTTATTAAGACCGTTCCTGGTTCTACGCAGAAGGTATCTACATTGATAGCAGCAGTAGAAAACTACGGTGTTGACAAAGTGGATTCTTTAGAGTACGTCTGCAATGGCATATACACCAATATATCTGGAGATGATATAAAATGCCATAACCTTAATGGTCATGGAACTGAAAATATTACAGAGGCTTTTGCTAATAGCTGTAATACCTACTTCGCACAGTTGGTAGAAGATTCATCATTTGGATTAAATAGCATCATTAAAACATTTAAAAGTTTAGGCTATACTATCAACGATGAAGAAAGTTCTACATTCTTGATAAATGGCATTAAGGTTCAAACGGCATCTACTACACTAACAGATACTACCGACTTTAATACTCAATGGGGCTGTATAGGTCAAGGCGAAACCATGATAAGCCCCTGTCAACTAATGATGTGGCAGAGTGCTATAGCTAATAAGAGTGGTAAATCTACATATCCATATTTAATAGACCACGTTGTAAATGTAAATGGCAAAGAATATGACCAAGCTATAACCGAATACACAGATAGTCTATTTTCAACAGCCACGGCTGAAAAGGTCTATGATATTATGGTATCTAATGGAGTAAACAACTATTCATATTCTATACCTAACTACACTTTAGGAATAAAAAGCGGTACGGCACAAGTAGAAAACGGTGACAAAGAAAACTCACTACTAGTAGGCTTTGATACTAATGAAGAACACCCTATAGCATTTTGCATACTTATTGAAGATAAAAACGATGGTAATCTTACTACTGAAAGCATAGCTAACGTTATCTTAAATAGTTTAGATTAATATCCATACAAAATTATAGTCGGAATAGAGTTACCATTCCGACTATAATTTTTAGAAATTACTGCTAGTTAAAATAGTTGCTAGGTATTAAGCTCAATTAGAATTATACCTTTCACACATTTGGGAAATAGTAGCTTGTAACTTTTCTCTCAAATCAATAGGAGATATTATCTCAGCATACTGACCATACTGTAACGCCCAATAGTACATAGCGTTAGTGTTTACATCTACACTGATGGTATAGATGTCGTCCGACTTATTGCGAATCTTAAATTCATTGCCGAACCAATCTACAACGTCATCTAGGCGAGATTTATCTATATTAAATGTTACCTTTTCAGACTTTCCACTAAACATATATATATGTTCTGCCATATGTTTAGGTAGATTCAATCCTTTTTCTAAGCCTTGTACCACATTCATAGGCTTAACTGGAGTATTAAGCACAGCCATATCGCTAATCTTGTCTAGGCGATAGTAAGATGCCCCTTCATATTTATCCACATTGCCAATAACGTAATACCTTCCATTAGATGCTACCATTTGATACGGATTGAATAGAGTCTTTTCCTTTTTTCTAGGGTGTAACTTTTTATCTTCACCGTACTTATTGTACATAAACTCTACTTGATTACCATTCTCAATAGCCTCATCTAAGATTTCAATGTTATAGAAGAACTGTTTATTATTAGTATGCTCCAAAGCGTTCAAGTTGGATACGTGCTTAACTTTCAAAGAAAAGTACTTACTAGATAGTCCTTGTAACTTTTCTATTAAATCCTTAGCTTGATTAGTTGGAATATTCCTAGAGAATAGAACACTATCTACTAACAAACGGAGTTCACTGTCATCGAAGTCACGTTCTCTAAGGTAGTATCCATTTTGATGTACTATATCATAGCCAAACTCTACCAAGCGACTAATATTAATAGATATAGCTTTTCTCTCTGATGCAATGTTGTAATCCTGTTTTATGTATTCTATAATATCTTGCTGTTTCAAATGATGGTCAGAATCGGAATACTTCTTCAACACTTCTAAGATATACATATTAAGCATCTTTTTTGGATTCTTAACCGCATAAACTTTTTGTCCCATACGCACACTCCCATAAATTTTGATTATTACACGAAGAACTCTAATTATTAATATTATATCATATATTCAATATCATGTGAACCACCCATTTTCTAAAGCCAATGGGCTTCCTGCTTCTGTGACCTCGTAACCTACTATCTCCACAGGCGTAAATTCGGACAGTTCCTGCCCTATTTATTTCTGACTATGCTATTTGTCTTAATCCTTCTGCCAATATATTTTTAGCAGCATTTATATCTCTGTCATGGTTTGTACTGCATTTAGGACATATCCATTCTCTGACAGATAAATCTTTTGTCTTAGGATTTTTATATCCACAGCAACTGCATAATTGACTACTTGCAAAGAACGTATCTACTTTTATGTATTGTCTTTCATTCCATAAAGCTTTGTATTCCAGCTGTCTTGTTAGTTCGTACCATGATACGTCTGCTATACTTTTTGCAAGATTATGATTTTTCATCATATTGCCTATCTGCAAATTTTCTGAAACTATCACTTGGTTTTCGCTGATAATCTCATGAGAAATCTTATGCAGATAATCTTTTCTGATGTTTGTTATTTTTTCATGCAGTCTTGCAACAATTATTCTTTGTTTTTCTCTGTTTCTGCTTAATTTCTGCTTGTGTGCAAGTTCTCGCTGTGCCTTTGCAAGTTTTTTCTCATATTTACGCAAAGTTTTTGGATTTTTATATTTTTTACTGTCAGATGTAATAAGCAAATCCTTGATACCTAAATCCAGTCCAACGCTTTTGTTTTTTCTTGGCAATGCTATATGCTCTATTTCCACAAGAACAGATACAAAATATTTTCCACTTGGTGTCTGTGAAACTGTTGCGGATTTTATTAATCCTGTAAACTTTCTGTGTATTTTTGCTTTTACTTGTCGCAATTTCGGTAATTTTATACTACTTTTGGACACTGCTATATTGTTGTTGGTAAAGTTCGTTGTGTATGATTTTCTATGATTATGCCTACTTTTAAACTTCGGATACCCAGAATGTTCTCTGAAAAACTTCTGGTATGCACTGTCAAGGTCATAAATTGCGTTTGTTAGGGCAAATTTATCAACCTCTTTAAGCCATTCATATTGTGGTTTCAGCACCTGATTACAATAGTTATTACAAGAAGTTTTATTCATACTTTTCTTTTCTGTTTCATACTGATTTTTACGATACGAGAGAATCTGATTATATACAAATCTGCAACAGCCAAATGTTTTTGTTATCTGTATCTGCTGTTCTTTATTTGGATATATCCTGTATTTATACGCTTTTAACATTGACCGTCACCTGCTTTCTACCCTCGATTTTCACTTATCCATGATTATATTATACTACTCTTAGTATTGATTGTCAACCTTAACCCACCGTCTGGAAGCCAATGGGATTGCGGTTGACATTATTTCAAGTACGTAAACATTAAAAAGGTAGCTCCTATAACAATATAGGAGCTTTCAAACATCGATTACAATTGTAATAAACGATTCATAATTATTAACTATAGAACATTATAACTATCTAACTAAGCGTTGTCATCGTCTAGGGAACTTAAGTTTTCCAAATCCTCAAGCATTTCAATGTCAAGAGCGTTTTCGAGTTCATCTTCATTGAAATCCTCGTCTAAGCTTTCAAAGTCGAACTCAAGACTTTCACCGCAAGAACATTCAACACCGCCCTCTTCGAGCATACTTTCATCTAATAATATAGTTCTACCACAAGTTGGACAAGTAGCCTCATATATTTGGTCATCGTCATCTAGTTCATCATCATAGTCAATGTTATCATCTTCAAGGGCATCTACTGAGAAGATTTCTTGTTCAACCTCGCCCAAATCCTCATCAAGAGTTTCACAGAGTTCACTAAGCTCATCTACTTGATTTTGCAAATCCTCGATATATACAACCATCTCGTCCATAACTGAAGTCATTTTGTCAATAGCCTTCCATTCTTTAGAATCCTTTTGAATATCTAGGGCATCTATATACCCTTTAAGATAAGACATTTTTTCAGTAAGTTTCATAACAAGCAAACTCCTTTTCAATAAAACAAACGTACCCATTTAATAGTTTTAATTCACGCTCGGTAATTTCACAGAGTGCGACATACATACTTAGTATAATGGTGTCAACAAAGGGATACCGATTTTTCTCCGCCCACCATTGCCATTAAGTTTTCTTTTGACAATACATCTCGTCACTTACACTGTTGAAGTGAGGGAATTTTTGCTGTTTACGTTAAATTAAGCTCTAGCCATGTATTCACCAGTTCTAGTATCTATTTGAATCTTTTCACCCTCATCTATAAATAGAGGAACTCTAACTTCTGCACCAGTTTCAACGGTAGCAGGTTTAGTAGCATTAGTAGCGGTATCACCTTTAAAGCCAGGGTCAGTTTGAGTAACTACTAACTCTACGAAGTTAGGAGGCTCAACGCCAAAAACCTTGCCCTTATAAGATAGTATCTTACATACCATTTCTTCTTTAACGAACTTAAAGCTATCACTAAGAACAGATTCATTTGCAGGCAAATCCTCATAGGTTTCCATATCCATAAAATGATATAGGTCACCGTCATAGTAACTATATTGCATATCTTTTCTTTCAACGTAGGCAGTAGGGAACTTTGCAGTAGGGTTAAAAGATGTTTCTACCACCGAGCCAGTCATAACGTTCTTAATCTTAGTTCTAACGAAAGCTGCACCCTTACCTGGCTTAACGTGTTGAAATTCAATAACTTGAACTACGTTACCGTCCATTTCAAAAGTAACACCATTTCTGAAATCTCCTGCTGAAATCATAAATTAATACCTCCATAAACTGTTTCAATTCACGCTCGGTATATTATCGGAGTGCGATGTACGTACATTAGTACGCATAAATCGACTTCGTGTCAGTGAGGGATACCGATTCTCTCCGCCCACCACTGCAATTAAGTTTTTTTAACAATTCATCTCACCACTTACACTGTTGAAGTGGGGAATTCTTGCTGTATACGTTAAACGTTGATAGACGCCTTACGCCATCTGGATATAATTATCTTACCCATCTTTTAGGTAAGATAACACTACTTACTATTTTACACTAAAAAAAGACTTTTTGCAATAGAAAATCCAAAATTTTTATATACATATTAAATCTTTTGGACTCTTAGTAAGGTTTTCAATACCACTATCTTGTAGATAGATAAAGTCTTCAATTCTAACACCGAACTCATTTGGAATATATATTCCAGGTTCTACAGTAACTATAGAACCATCTACTAACATTTCATCGTTGTTCTGTGCCATAACGGGATATTCATGAATCTCCATACCTACACCATGCCCTAAAGAGTGTCCAAAGTATTCACCATAACCATAGTTTTGAATAACGTTTCTAGCAAAGGAATCGCCAACAGAACCTGTAATGCCTGTTTTTATATTATCTAATGCACACTGTTGAGCCTTTAAAACTATACTATATACTTCACACATCTTTTTAGTAGGAGTACCTACGCATATAGTTCTAGTCATATCGCTGTGATATCCATCTACTATAGAGCCATAGTCCATCAATACAAAGTCACCGTTATGTACTTCATAGTCAGATGGTACACCATGAGGCATAGAAGTATTCTTACCAGCCAAGGCTATAGTATCGAAAGATAAAGCCTCAGCACCATGCTTAAGCATATAATAGTCTAACTCAAGAGCGATATCCTTTTCAGTAACTCCAACTTTAATGTACTTCAATATATGTTTAAAGGCATCATCGGCTATCTTCTGTGCGAACTTAATCTTTTCAACCTCTTTAGGGTTTTTTCTAGTTCTAATGTTGAATATGTTTCTACTTAACTCATTAGAGTAGTCAAACTCTATATTAAGGAATGCATTCTGATACGCTTTAAGCCTTTCTATGGTAATGCAGTGAGATTCCACAGAAACCCTATTAACGCTATGTTCTTTCAAGATTCTATAAATCTGCTGGATACTATTACTCTCTTGAAGTATCACTTCGCAATCAGTTACGGTTTTACGAGCCTTTTCGATGTATCTAAAATCTATTACTAAGTAAGCAATGTCTTTAAAGCATAGCACTACTCCTGCTGAAGATTTCATACCGCTAAAGTATCTTCTATTTATATCCGATGTAATAATCGCACAATCTGAACCTTTAGGAATACACTGCATTAATTTTTCAATATTAGTCATTTTTAGCACCTTCTAACATTCTAACTAATCCTGTTATGGCTAATATGTAGCTATCTCTACCAAAACCTGCAATAGTTCCCTTGCATACGGGTGCAATAACAGAGTTCTTTCTAAACTCATCACGAGCATGAACGTTGCTAATATGAACCTCTATAACGGGAATATTAATAGTAGCAATAGCATCACGAATAGCGTAACTGTAGTGAGTATATGCACCAGCATTTAATACTACTCCTACGCTGTCCAACCTAGCTTGATGTAACCTATCTATAATAGCCCCCTCATGATTAGATTGAAACACTTCACACTCATAGCCTAAACTTTCCACATGAGAAGTTATCATATCATTTAAAGCCACATAAGATTGATTTCCATACACGTTAGGTTCACGTTCACCCAAAAGGTTTAAATTAGGCCCATGTATAATTAAGATTCTATTACTCATAAAAAATCACTCCTTATAAGATACAATATTTGTCAACTATCTATGTTGATATAACTTTTTAGGCAGTAAAGGTTTTTCTAAGGTTCTTTTAACCTTAAAGAACGTAGTAGTTTCGTACTCCATAGGGAACACAAAGATACTCTTTATGCCTTTTAAATTTGCTCCTAATATGTCGGTAAATATTTGGTCACCAACCGCACAGATATTTTCTTTAGGAACGTTTAAACGTCTGCAAGCCTCAGAGAATCCTTTAGGTAGAGGTTTTTGCCCACGTGATACGAAGTCTATACCTAACATACTAGCCAATGGCTGAACTCTTTCAGGATAGTTATTAGAAACTATCATAAGCTTTACACCATTAGATTTCATAACGTTTAACCAATCTAAAACTTCTTGTTTAACATTTGGATTATCGTGAGTAGTTAGAGTGTTATCGACATCTAATATTAGTGCTTGAACGTCAAACTCTCTAAGGATATCCAAAGAGATATCACAGACGGTCTGTAGTGCAATAGTCGGCTTAAATAACATAGATAAATATCCTTTCAACTAGATTGGAAAAAACGAAAAGACGGGCATATATGCCCGCCTTTACTTGCCAAAATAATCCTTCAACTTACACGCCCGTAGGACGCACATATTAATACTTACGCTTACGAGCAGCCTCAGACTTCTTTTTACGCTTTACTGAGGGCTTTTCGTAATGTTCTCTTTTACGAACTTCAGCAATAACGCCATCTTTAGCACAAGACCTCTTAAATCTCTTAAGAGCAGTGTCTAATGATTCGTTTTTACCTACACGAACTTCTGCCATTTTATTCCCTCCCTTTGCCACTAAGACAGAGGTTTATAATATTTAATCATTCATAATAGTAGCAACAATAATAGTATATTCAAACCACTACTAGAATGTTAATTATCAAAAGTAACTAAAAATAACCATAATATTTACTTACCTTCGTATATCAATAATATATTTATATTATACCATACTTTAATATAAGATGTCAAGCACAAATTTATAGTTTTGAAAATTTGGTTATTTTGCCACAAAATTAACTAACTTATTTGGTACATATATCTGTTTTAATAGATTTTTACCCTCAATAGAGTTCTTTACCTTTTCATCAGACTTAGCCAATTCAAGTACGTAATCCTTTTTAGCATCTATTGGAATAGTCAACTTAGACTTTATCTTACCATTGACTTGAACTACTATCTCAACGGTTTGGTCTACACAAAGAGCCTCATCATATTCAACCCATTTTTGTTGATTTAATACACCATCAAAGCCTACTATCTGGTATAGTTCTTCGGTGATATGTGGTGCGAATGGATTTAATAGTATCAATAAGGTTTTAAACTCTGCCTTATTTATGCACTTAGTAGCAGTTATATCGTTAAGTAGAGCCATCATACTAGCGATAGCAGTATTAAACTTTAATTCCTCAATATCTTCAGATACTTTTTTGATAGTCTTATGGAAGTTAGACTTTAATTCATCTCTGTAATCGTCGCCCTCTATAACACAATCTTGTAAAGCCCAAATTCTGTCAAGGAAACGCTTACAACCCTTAATGCTCGAACTACTCCAAGGAGCAGTTTTTTCGAAGTCTCCTATGAACATCTCATATAGACGCATAGTATCAGCACCATATTCAGACACAACGTCATCTGGATTTACTACATTTCCACGTGATTTAGACATCTTTTCGCCATTTTCACCCAATATCATTCCATGACTAGTACGTTTCATGTATGGTTCTTTTACAGATACTACTCCCAAATCGTACAAAAACTTATGCCAAAAACGTGAGTACAATAGATGTAGAGTAGTATGTTCCATACCACCATTGTACCAATCCACAGGTAGCCAATAATCTAAGGCTTCTTTAGATGCTAACATATCATTATTGTGAGGGTCACAATAACGCATAAAATACCATGAAGAACCTGCCCATTGAGGCATAGTATCGGTTTCACGTTTTGCATAGCCTCCACATTGAGGACAAGTAGTATTTATAAAGCTATCCAAATTTGCTAATGGACTTTCACCATTATCAGTAGGCATATAGCTATCGACTTCTGGAAGTGTTAAAGGTAACTCACTTTCTGGAAGTGCAACATATCCGCACTTTTCACAGTATACTATAGGTATAGGTTCACCCCAATACCTTTGACGTGAGAATATCCAATCACGAAGTTTATAGTTTACTTTGCTCTTACCCTTGCCAGTATCTTCTAAGTACTCTTTAATCTTAACCTTAGCATCTTCAACGGATAGACCATCTAAGAAACCACTATTCACCATGATACCAGTAGCACAATCGGTGAAAGCCTCTTTAGTGATATCTCCGCCTTTTACTACTTCAACGATTGGTAGATTGAATACCTTAGCGAATTCGTAGTCACGAGTATCATGTGCAGGTACTGCCATGATAGCTCCCGTACCGTAGCTCATAAGAACGTAATCGGATATGAATATAGGTATCTCTTTGCCATTTACTGGGTTGATGGCTCTAACGCCCATTAATTCAACACCCGTCTTATCCTTAGCCATTTCGGTACGTTCAAGGTCAGATTTTCTTGCAGACTTCTCTTGATACTCATGGATTGCATCATTGTTAGTAAGAACGTCTGCCCACTTTTCTATGATAGGGTGTTCAGGTGAGATTACCATATAGGTAGCACCAAATAGAGTATCAGGTCTAGTAGTATATATGGTTAAAGTATCACCAGTAGTAGTAGTAAAATCCACTTCAGCACCAGTAGAACGACCTATCCAGTTAGTTTGAGTAGCTTTAATCTTATCAAGGTAGTTTACTTCAGATAAATCATCAAGAAGTCTTTGGGCATATTCAGTAATCTTTAACATCCATTGAGATTTAACCTTATGGATAACATCACCGCCACAACGTTCACATACTCCATTGACTACCTCTTCATTGGCAAGTACTACCTTACATGATGTACACCAGTTTACAGACATCTCTTTTTTGTAAGCCAAACCTTTTTTAAACATTTTAACGAATATCCATTGAGTCCATTTAAAGTAATCCTTGTCAGTAGTATTAACTTCCCTATCCCAATCGAAAGAGAAACCTAAAGACTTCAATTGACCTTTAAATCTAGCAACGTTCTTTTCTGTAACTATTGCGGGGTGAATCTTGTTTTTGATGGCGAAATTTTCAGTAGGTAGACCGAAAGCGTCCCAACCCATAGGAAATAACACATTGTAGCCTTGTAATCTACGCTTACGGGATACTATATCCATAGCAGTATAAGGTCTAGGGTGACCAACGTGCAGACCATTTCCCGATGGATATGGGAACTCTACTAGAGCGTAATACTTAGGCTTAGAGTAATCATTAGTAGCCTTAAAAGTTTTGTGTTCGTCCCAATAATCCTGCCATTTTTTTTCGATGGCTAAAAAGTCATAATTTTGCATTAATATCAATCCTTTACTTTAGAATAGTAATATATTTAGAATGTACGAATCAACTCTGTTGTTTTGGAGTATCGAAGTATGCTTTAATATCGTTGTTTACACATAGAGCGACTGCACCTAAGATATCTATAATGCCTTCAACGATATACAACAGATATCTGTTAAATCCAAAGTTGGATAGATTAGTACCCATATGCGAAATAGCAATAATCACCAATACACAAGCTACTCCATAGTTGCAGTATTTTATACCCAATATTAATAGTATAGCCATAACTATAGGCAATATCAAAGAAGATATTCCTGCACCTAAGATTAGGTTTACAACCTGTTTAACTACAAGATATACCGCAATAACTATAGAGAATCTTTTACCAGTTTCAACGTTTCCCATAACATCAATCCTCTGTAACGTAGTTAGAGATATCTATCTCTTCACCATCAGCCCAAAGACGCTCAAGTTGATAATAGTCCCTACTTTCCTTATTAAACACATGGACTATAATGTCAGAGTAGTCTAAGATTATCCAATTAGCCGAAGAATAGCCCTCAGTTCTAGTAGGATTTACACCATCTTGAGAGAGTTTAAAGTCAACCTCATCAGCAAGAGCCTTAGTTTGAGTATTACTACCGCCATTAGCTATTATAAAGTAATCTGCTAATATAGTTAAGTTAGTAACCTTTAGCACCTTAATATCTTGAGCCTTTTTTAAATCGAGTGTTTTAACAATCTTTTGAACCATTTCAATCTGTGTCATTAATAAACCACCTTTCAATCAACTTTCATTTCTCGGTATTTCTGGAGTATCGCCATCTATAATATCCTGAAAGTTATCCACAACGTCATCATAATACTCTTCGGTATTTTTAAGTTCAATAACGTCTAATTCATCAACATCTACATCTCTTTGATATGGACGGAAGTACTCATTCAGCATATCGGCTAATTCTTGAGCGTGAACGCTGTATATATAGTAACCGTTGTATTCTTCTGGGTCTAAGCCCTCACCAGGTACCATTCTAACGGTAACGTCTTCCATTGAAACATCTTCTGTGAAGTCTGCAATGCTAGCTATTTCGCCCAAAGACATATCGGACATTATATACTTTTGAACTGTTGGAAATATCTTCAAGAACTCAACAGAACCCATATCTTTTAATTTATTCATAGCGGCAGCCATAAATATTCTTTGTGCCTTAACCCTACCGATATCACCCTCGGTATAGTCGTGACGGAAACGCACAAACCATTCCGATTGTTCACCAGTTAAGACCTGTTCTCCTGCCTCAATAATCTTAGTATCAGAATATACTATAGTTTCGGGAACGTTGATTGGAATACCGCCCATAGCATCTACAACAGGTGGAATATCGTTACAGTTAATAGCTATATACCTATCAATAGGAATTTGAGTCATATCACGAACGGCTTGAACCACCCTATTAATAGGGGTTAAATCCTCATCGCCGTAACTGTATACTGAATTTATCTTACCTGTAGTACTGCCACCCACATAGGTATCTCTAGGAATCTGTAAGATATTTATCTCTTTACCCTTAATATCGAACATAAATAGCATCATAACGTCAGTATTTTGACCTTCCTCATCGAAACCAATAGCCAATACAGTAAATTGACCTTCAATGAGCTGGTCTAAATCCAAGCCATCATCTATTAAAGTACTTTCCTCTTTAAGTTCATAGGTATTTTCATCTTTTTCAAGGACTCCTTCACTCTCAGTAAGAGGGGTCCATTGTCTTAGATAGAACTTACCCACGTATCCTAAGAACATTAAACCCACAATAATTACTAAAGCCAATATTATCTTTTCCTTAACGTTCATCTTAACTCGTTTAACTTTTACTTTTGAACTAGCCATTACTTAGTAAACCTCACTTTATAACTTTATTCTTGTATATATAAGCATATTGATTATATGCTTCCATAGTATAGTGTGGTATGAAACTATTCTTACTTATGACGTCGGTTATTGAAAATTTGATAGCTTCAAACATAGCCAACTCCAAATCGGAGTACGCCAACCTTCTTATCTTTTTAACGTCCTTATAATCTCTGTCCACGGAGATTAAGTCAGCCATATAGACAATCTCTTCTACTTTAGTCATGCCAGAACGAGCCACAGTGTGGAAACGTACTGCATTGATAATATCGTCATCATTAACGTTTAACTGAGTACGTATAAACCATGCACCAGCTATAGCGTGCCATAATGGTTTAGAACATAGTTCTTCTCTACTTATAGGAAAAGTAGCATCTATGAGCATTTTTTTCATATCTTGCCAAGGAACTTCCTTGCAGATATCGTGGAGTAACCCTGCATACGTACACTTTTCTACGTCTTCGCTGTTTAATTCAGCTAATATTCTGCACTGTTCGGCAACGTTCAATGAATGAACAAACCTTTTTCTGGACAATCTTTTTTCCAACAACTTTTTAGTTTCATCTATATTATACATACCATACCACCCAACATAAGAGTATAAAAGAAATCGAATTTACGAATAAAGACTATTTGACTTTATATATTGTACTACTTTTTCATCTAAAATGCAAGAACAATCTTTATTAAATCTAATATTTTTTCTAATCTCTGTAGATGATACTTCGATAGCGTCAACGGGTACTATTAAAATCTTTCCATAGTTACGTAATTTATCAGCTTTTTCCTGTAAATATGGTATATCTCCATCTACCCTAGATACCACCGTTAATGTGACGTTCTGCATAATCTCTTTAAAGTTTCTCCAAGTATCAAATGATAGGAACATATCACTTCCCACCAATAGGTATAGGTCATCATTAATATATATATCTTTAAAGTATCTAACGGTATATATACTATAGCTTATGGTATCCCTAGATATTTCAAAGTCGCTAACTTCAAAGTTAGGAATATCTTGTATAGCCAATCTGCACATACTTAGTCTATGCTCATTAGATACATACTCATCGTTACTCTTATGTGGTGACCTTTTAGAGGGTATGAAAATGATTCTATCCAAGCCAAAAGTATCCCTAACAGATTTTGCTAAGTGGATATGCCCCTTATGGATAGGGTTAAAACTTCCACCAAATAGACCTATCTTCATAGTGCTACTTCTTTAATTCTATTACTGGTTCTTTTGGATTTCTCTTATATAGAACGAACCTTGAACCTATAACTTGTACTACTTCGGAATGTGTAGCTTCTGCTAAGAGTTCTCCTGCCTCTTTAGATGTGTATCCGCAGTTGTCAAGGACTCTCAACTTAATTAATTCTCTAACTCTTAGAGCGTCATCTACTTGCTGAACTAAATTTTCCGATATTCCACCCTTACCAATTTGAAATATAGTATCATAAGTACTAGCAATGCCTCTTAAATATGCTCTTTGTTTACTTGTCAACATAAAAAAATCCTCCTGATTATTTAATTAATAATGAATAATTATCAATTAATACATTATATGATAATTATTCATTATCGCATACTAATTATAAAACTTCCACTAACTTTTTAAGGGCGTTACTTCTATGGCTGATACTATTCTTTTCCTCTGGTGAAAGTTCGGCAAAAGATTTACCACCATACATGAAGATAGGGTCATAGCCAAAACCATTAGAACCTCTTTCTTCAAATCCAATGTAACCCTCACAAGTGCCACGAACCGTCTTAACTTCGCCATCTGAATTGATATAACATATTGCACACACAAACCAAGCCTCACGAAGTTCAATAGGAACGTTTTCTAACTTAGATAGTATTAAGTTACACCTATCATGGTCATTGGCATTATCACCAGCATACCTATGAGAGTATACTCCTGGTTCTCTGTGCAGATATGCAACTTCAAGTCCGCTATCATCGGCTATACATGGAAGTTTAGTCATATTGTAGATGGTTTTTGCTTTAATAGTAGCATTTTCTTCAAAGGTAGTGCCATTTTCCACTATATCGGTATTAATGTTGCAATCACTTAAAGATAGCACTTCAAAGCCTTTAGGCTCTAAGATTTCTCTAACCTCACGCAACTTATTCTTATTGTTAGATGCTAAAACTATTTTCATAGAAAAAAACTCCTTTACTTTAATGGAATATCGTTATAGTATATATTATCTATCCTTTTTACTCTTCTTATCCTTTTTAGGCTTATCTTTTTTTGAAAATATACGGTTAAAAAAGCCTTTCTTCTTAGTGGAGGTTTCTTCCACATTTTCAACAGATGCTTCATTGTCAACATCAACATTACTTGGAGTAAACTCATTATCTGGAATAGGTTCAACCTCTAAATTATTTGGAATAGGCTCATCTTCCAAACCTTTTTGAACTGTAGGTGTAGATATTTCTTCTTGAGAGTTCTCAATCTCAAGGGTAGAATCCTCTGTAGGTTCTTCAATGGTATTAGATTCCTCAAGCGTAGTAACTTGTTCAACCTGTTCAATCTCTGGGACTTCAGGAACTATAGAGAAATCTTCTTTAGTAGTAACCTTAGAATCATCTTCCATAATCCTATCATAGTTAGACTTTTCAACACTTTCAAAATCCATATCGAATAGAGCGTTCACAAAATCCTTACTGTTAAAAGGCTGTAGGTCATCAATCTTTTCACCCACACCCACTAGTTTAACTGGAATGTTCAATTCATTCTTAATAGATATTACTATACCACCCTTAGCAGTACCATCTAACTTAGTGAGTACTATACCTGTGATATCTGCCGTTTCACTAAACATCTTAGCTTGATTTACTGCATTTTGACCAGTAGTAGCATCTAAAACTAGTAAAGTTTCTCTAGCACAACCTTCAGCCTGTTGAGATACTATTCTGTTAATCTTAGAGAGTTCATTCATAAGATTTTTTTTGTTGTGTAACCTACCAGCAGTATCACATATAATAATATCTGCACCACGAGCCTTACCAGCCGTAATAGCATCGAATATTACTGCACCAGGGTCAGAACCCTCACTATGCTTAATAATATCCACACCTGCACGTTTAGTCCAAATTTCTAATTGGTCTATAGCAGCTGCACGAAAAGTATCTGCGGCGGCTACTATTACCTTTTTACCTTGCTGTCTATATTGATGGCATAGTTTTCCAATAGTAGTAGTCTTACCAACGCCATTTACACCTATCACCATTATTATAGATGGCTTAGTAGATATATCTATTTGAGTATCCTCTCCCATCATTTCGGAGATAATTTCTTGAATTAAACCCATAATCTCTTGTGGGTCTGTAATGCCTCTTTCCTTAACTTTCTTTCTAAGCTGTTCGCAAATTTCAACAGAGGTATCTACACCGATATCACTCATAATCATAGTTTCTTCTAACTCTTCAAATAGTTCTTCATCTATTTTAGTAAAGGAGTTAATAACCCTTTGAAAACTAGATATCATGGCTTGTTTAGTCTTTAATAGACCCATCTTGATTTTTTGAAAAAAGTTCATACAAAAATCTCTCCTTTTGATAGTTTAAAAGTTTTCATTTGGAATATCTTTCTGCTCCATCTTGAGCAGTTTAGAAACACCATCTTTTTGCATAGTAACACCGTATAGAACGTTAGCACTTTCCATAGTTCCACGCCTATGAGTTACCACTATAAACTGAGTTTTATCTATAAAGTGATTAAGATATACGGCATACTTTCGTACGTTTACCTCATCAAGAGGGGCATCTATTTCGTCCAGTATGCAAAATGGCGATGGCTTAACCTTTAATATTGCAAAGTATATAGCTATAGCCACAAATGCTTGTTCACCACCCGATAGAGATATTAAGTTCTTAATGACCTTACCAGGGGGTGCTACTACTATTTCTATGCCAGAGTTTAAAACATCGTCGGTATTAGTTAAAACTAATTCAGCACTACCACCACCGAATAGTTCTACAAAGATTTGTTTAAAGTTCTCATTAATCTTGTAGAAGTTCTCCACAAATATAGTTTGCATATCGTTAGTTAGGTCGCATATAAGTTTTTCTAATTCAACCTTAGACTTTTTAGTATCTGCAAGTTGTTCATTCATAAACTTGTACCTCTCCGATACTTCCCTATACTCATCTATGGCAGATACATTTACGTGACCCAACGATTTTATCTTGCTCTTAAGTTCAGCGAGTTCTCTCTGTGCCGACTGTATATCTTTAACGGGAGTTGCAAACCTTTCAGCCTCTGAGAAAGTCATCTCATAGGTATCGAAAAGTTGCGATATTATATCATCGTAGTCACGTTGAAAGGTATTCTTTCGTTCTTCAAGCCTAATCAACTCTTTTGATAGTCCTTCCTTATCATCGTTGAGAGTTCTTAAAGATAACCTAATCTTGCTAACCTTTTCTTCATGTTCTCTATGTATGCTCTGCCATTTAGATATCTCTACCTTTAAACTTTCACACCTCTTAGAGAGTTCTTCTTCTTGAAACTTACTATCTAAGATATCTTTTTCTCTACTTTGGATAGTCTTTTCTTGGTTAGTAATTTCAATACCTATCTGACCGTATGTATCCTCTAGGTTTGCGACCCTATTAGAGGTTTCATCTAACGTGTGTTTAAGCGTTTCCATATCCTTAGAACGTTCTGCTTGAAATACCCTTAACTGAGAGATATCTTCTAGCAGACTAGAACGTTCTTCAATTAAAGAGTCTTTGCTATTTAAAGTTTCACTCTCGTTAGCCTTTAGCGTTTCAAGTTTAGAGCATAATCGTTTAAGATTCTCTTGGCATATAGACTTTTCAGTCCTTGCTTGTGATACTTTCTGCAAAAGAGCAGTATTTAAAGCATCGTTAGAACTTAGTCGATTATCACATTGCAAAATGCTATCCTTTAAACGTTTTAATTCTGCTTGTAACCTAATACTATTAGAACTATTCTCAAAGATTTCTTTCTTTAAACTCTCCATTTCAGATTGTATAGAATCCACTTCCGACTTTAAAGCCGTACTCTGAACTCTTAAAGTTTCCTCTTGTGCAGATATGTTCTTTAACTCAAGTTCAAGGGAATCTATCTCAACCTTACGTGAGAATATTCCACTAGAGTGTATTGTAGAACCACCCGTAAACGAACCCCCTGCATTGATTACTTGACCATCTAAAGTAACTATCTTAAACCTGTAGCCAAACCTTTTAGATGTTACCGTAGCACAGTCTATATCTTCCATTACTACTATTCTACCTAATAGATTATTCTTAATAGAATCAAATTGACCATCACAAGATACTAAATCACTTGCAACTCCAACGAATCCGAACTCATTCTGTACATTTTCAACGCTAAGATTTCTACCCTGAATAGAACTTATAGGTAAGAAAGTTGCACGGCCACCATGAATATCTTTCAAGTGCTTTATGCATCGTTTAGCAGTTTCCTCATTTTGAACCACTATATTTTGAGTTGCTCCACCTAGAGCAGTTTCTATTGCCAAAGTATACTCTTTTTGAGTATTTAAAAGCTGTGCAACCGTTCCAAATACTCCACTCAATTGACCTTTCTCAACAGATTTCATTACCAACTTAACACTCTTAGAAAAGCCTTCCATAGAGTTTTCTAAGTCTTTTAAGAGTTTAATCCTATGTTGCTTGTCTTTAATATCTAATGTAATATTTTCATAGTCTGTTCTAAGGGTAGTCAACTTAGATGTTTTACTCGATAGCAACCTTTCAAAGCCGTTCAATCTGTTGTTTAGTTCAACCTTTAAAGTTTCTGTAGTCTTAATCTGTAGTTGAGCCTCTTTCTGTTCTTCTAAGTAGGATATTCTTAAAGATTCAACCTCTTTAATAGTAGAGTTCATGCTATCTAATTGAGATTGCGTTTCCCTAATTATGGTATCGGCAGAGGTAATATTAATATTTTGAACGTTTACATCTGCATTGATGGACATTATATCCTTAGATATACCTTGTAAAACGATATCCAAGCCTTTTACTTCGTCATTGAATTTAGATACCTTTTCATTGATAGTATCTACTTCAACGGCAAGATTTTTTAAAGCGTTCTCCCCTTTAGAAATCTCTTCCTTTAAGGAATCAACCTTAACGATTAAGTTCTGTTTTATGCTTTCATTATTCTGCCTAGTGTGATTCAATTCTAAAACTTTCTGTTTAGCGTGTTCAATATCATTTTGATACACCGCTACATTAGAGTTCATTTCCGACCTTTTCTGTTGTGAATGTAATATTTCAGTCTGTAAATCTTCAGCCTTTGTAGAACTTTCTTGCATCTTAAAGTATCTCTGTTGGATATCTAGTTCGCACTGCTCCACTTGAGTTTCTAAGGTTTCATATTGAGTATTAGAAATCTTAATACGTTCTCTTAAGCCATCTAAACTAGAACGTAAATCATTTATCTTAAATAACCACACCGATACTTCTATGCTCTTTCGATGTTCCGATAGTTCTACAAACTGTCTAGCCTTTTCGGATTGTTCCTTTAAAGGTTCTATACGATTTTTAAGTTCGGTAACTATATCATTAAGGCGTAGCATATTATCTTGAGCAAGTGAAAGTTTCTTTTCTGCTTCAGACTTTTTATATCTAAACTTAGATATTCCCGATGCCTCTTCAAAGATTTCTCTACGCTCAGAACTCTTAGCAGATACTATTTCTGCTATCTTACCTTGACCGATTATAGAGTAACCATCTTTACCAAGACCAGTATCCATAAAGAGTTCAGTAACATCTTTTAAGCGAGAAGGCTTTCCATTTATTAAATATTCACTATCACCACTACGATATAGTTTTCTAGTAATAGCCACAGCATCATCATTAATGTTTAAAGTTCTATCCATATTATCTATAGTAAGAGTAACCATTGCAAAACCACTAGCACTTCTGCTTTTAGTTCCTGCAAATATAACGTCTTCCATCTTATTGCCACGTAAGTTCTTACTAGATTGTTCACCTAATACCCACCGAACGGCATCACCTATGTTACTTTTTCCACTACCGTTTGGACCAACTACTGCAGTCAGACCAACATCGAAAGTTAGTTGA
>Ga0192274_1053_pt1 | contig 22249 bp, 13 predicted proteins | sample Koala_Koa24_G3_FD_131266 | JGI IMG/M metagenome (GOLD analysis project Ga0192274, IMG submission 131266) | Enriched cells from koala feces incubated with labeled cellulose particles, San Francisco Zoo, California, United States - Koala_Koa2-4_G3 ... | reverse complement strand
TTTCGAGTGATAAAAAAGGAAATAAGATCTTGTTCTACTTGTCTCTCATGTAAATGCAGGAGTGCGGCATCTCCCAGTGTGAGCGGAAAGGGGCAGAGAATCAACATGGCAGGACTTAAAACTATATTAATAAGGGACCTGCTACAACAGGGAAAAGGAGAGAGGTAATATGAAGTTAAAAAGAACTAAGCTTGCAGCCTTAGCGTTGACCGCATTGATGGCTGTAGGCGCAACGTCTCTGGTCGCATATGCGAGCGAGACAGAGGATGTGGCTAGTGCCATTGACACCTCAACAAAGACCGAGACTGGTGTTGTTATTGATTTTTATCTTAGTGAGGATGACCTCACAAATGCTGGGGTCAAGCTTACAATATCTTATTCAGATGGCACAACATCGACGGAGATTCTTGAAGATGCAGCTACATTAACAACGACTGCTGCGAAGTGTCTGGAATCTGGTTCGGTTGTTGCGAAGTATAGCTATACATTGAATGGTACGGGTACAACTGTTTCAAATTCAAAGACAGTAACTATTCCGGCTACTGGTCATACAGCAAACGATAGTACTATTTATAAAGTAAAGACAGCACCAACCTGCACAACCTCAGGTATATATGTATACACATATACTTGTACGGTTTGCAAATCTGTTTATGACAAAGAAGTAGAAGTTGCTGCTACGGGTCATGATTATGATTTTAGCGGATCCTATACCTATTATGCATTGTCTAGTGACAATGTAACGGTGGATACCTCTTCTACAGCTATCTCGGCTAACGTTTACGCGGATGGAGTTGACACTCTCGTTGACGTTTCAGGTCTGCAGGTGGCAAAGACAAACTCCAACGGTTCACCGGTGATCACAGATACATCCAAGGCTGCTACTTATTATATGGTATATACCTGCGCTAATGGTTGCGGAGTGAAAGCGGCTGTAAAAATTACGATCCCGGCTTCAACGGTAAGCTACATTTTGATCGTTGGACAGAGCGGATTAAACGATCAGGACATCACAGATGCAATTGCTAACAAGACCAAGTATTATTCTGAATCACAGCTTCCGAGCAATGATTCTATTGAATTAGCAAACTGCACGGTAGACGGCAGTATTACAATTGCTTATTATGATTCAAACGATGTTCCGCTTGAAGGAACAAAGAAAATCACAATTACCGCGCATCATATGACAAAGACGGTTGCTGTATTCTCCAGTGAGTCTGATATGACCATGTGTACCGTTTCAACCGATACATCAGGTAATATGGTTGTGAAAAACAATTCCTGCTATCTGACTGTAACATATGTAGAGCAGGTAGAATGTACCGCAGCTAATTGCCCGCTGACAACCGTATGCAGTGCAAAATATGAAAAGAATACATCGAACGCAATAACAGTTGACTTTGTTGAGGGTATTGATACTTGCAGTAATAAGGTAGTTTCTACTGATAACAAGACAGCAAGCCCCGCAGGTGCACATACTGTTCTTGGCGCAGCAAAAGATGATATCGCTGAATTGGTGAAAGACAAGAGTACAAAGCTTACATATGAGGATCTGGAGGATTTGATTTCAACTGGTTCTTATACAACTAGCAGTGGTGTAACTTATGCTTACAAAGATTATGTAAAACTTTCTGATGATACATCAACCTGTACAGCAAATGGAACTGTTACAGTAACATATATTTGTACAGTTGACAAGGTGAACACAGCGGCTACAGAGACTATCACTGTTTACGCAAAGGGTCATGACATGAAGCACATCGTAACAAATACAGTTGCTGCTACATGCGAGGCTGACGGCGGATATGATGTTGTCTATGGTTGTGTAAGAGATAACTGTGGATATGTAGATACAAGTGTAGAAACACAGCACTATACGCTTGCCAGACTGAGACACACAAATGAATTGTCAACAGATGGAGTTCATCCGAAGAATGGCTCTGATGGAGATTCCAATGATTACACAGATACTCTAAATCAAAAGATTTATCTGGAAATTACAGGTTCTAAGGTAGTAGATATCAATGGATATCTGACCAAGGATGGCACCATCACAGTAGCTGATGTAAGTTCTGATGGTTCAACACCTGTAACTGGAAACGATGGCTGGGTTCGCATTGGTGTTTCCTCTGATGATACACTTGCTGTTTATGCAAGAGCATACACGCTTTGCACAACCTGCACAGGTACACCACATAGAGTATATATTACACCGGCAAGCGCAGGTTATAAATCTGGAACAAATTCCAGCACGACAGGTACTATCAAAGTAACTGTTGACGCAATCAACAAGCAGGACAGCGATGGCGCAGGCGGATATGTAACTCTGACAGCTACTTATGTAGTTAACTCTGGTATTACAAAGACTGTAGTTCCGGCAACAAGCACATTTGCTTATTATACTTCTGAATCTGCTTATACCGCAAGACTCCAGAGCAACACAACTGGAACTGATCCGGATGCAGATGTAAAGAATGGTTTGACTCTGGATTCTGATGGTGTATACCGTTATTATCTAAGTGATGTATTTGCAAGCAGCTATACTGGTGTTACGTCTTATGACGGTGGATTGTTCTTCATCAGCAATGGTCTGGTTGATACATCCGCAAACGAGCTTTGCCTGTATGGTGGTGTTTGGTACTATGTATCAAATGGTCAGGTACAGCTGAGCTACACAGGTCTGGCACAGCATGATGGCGCATGGTTCTATGTGACAAGTGGTGTTCTGGATACAACCAAGAATGGCTTAGTTACCTATGATGGAGCACAGTTCCTGGTAGCAGCTGGTCAGGTTCTGACAAGCTACAACGGCCTGTGGCAGTATTCTTCCGCAATCGGTGGCGATGACAACTGGTACTTCATCGCAGCTGGTCAGGTTGTTGATTACTCAGGAGTTGTAATGTATGACAACGCGTTCTTCGTAGTAGTAGATGGTGTTCTTGACACTTCCTACAACGGGACAGTTGAGTACGATGGCGCTACATTCAATGTAGTAGCTGGTCAGCTTTATGATCAGGTTGCGTAAATCATAGCTGATTCGTAATAAAAAGAAATAATAATACAGGAGCCGCTGTCAATTAAGGCAGCGGCTCCCGATTTTTTATTCTAAACAACATAGAAAGGGTTCTGTAATGCACAACGTAGAAGCCCCTTATTTAGCAAACAAAAATCTCCAAAATCACACATCCCACAATAACAATTTTACCATTATCCGCATGATCGCCACTGCCTTTGTCTTCATCGGCCACATGGGAATGATTCAAAGCGGAACGCCTTTGCTTTTTGGAAGCTATAGTCTTCACGAGCTTGGTGTTGGAATTCTCTTCCTGATCAGCGGCTATCTGATTACAAAAAGCTGGCTTTCCGATCCGCATCCCCTGCGCTATGCGATTCGCCGTTTTTTCCGGCTGTGGCCACCCTTCGCGGTAATGATTCTGGTTATGGTCTTTCTTACGGGGCCTCTGCTTTCCGACCTTGGAATACAGGGTTATTTTGCGAGCACTTACACAACTTACCTTCGTAACCTGCGTTTCTTTATTGTCTACGCACAGCCAGGCGTTTTTTCGAATAATCTGCTGGCAAACACCACAAACGGCTCCCTTTGGACGATGCCGGTAGAAGCTGCGGCTTATATTCTCACGCCGATTCTTGTAATGGTATTGCGTATACAACATAGTACGAACCGTTCACGTACAAACTACTCTTTTTATGCTGCCACGTTCCTTACCGCCGTCGTTGTTTCGTTTGACCTGTATCTGCGAGTATTTCAGGCCGATGACCTCGTAGTATTTTACGGGACGGATCTTATTGCGGCCTGGCATTTGATTACGCTGTACATCATTGGTACCTTTTTCACATATGAGCAGGCTCGAAAGTATCTGAATCTCCAGGTTGCCTGTGTCGCTGTGTGTGCCTTACTGATTTTTCAGTCAAGCGGTGTATTTTTGCAATATTTGTCGCTGTACCTGATTCTGCCGTATTTTGTTTTTTCCTTTGCATTTGCGCCAAAGGCAAAGTTCAGTAAGATCGGGCGAAAACTGGAACCGTCCTACGGTATCTACCTGTATGGATTTTTCTTCGAACAGCTTGTCGTGTCTCTACAGCAAACATATAGCCTTAACCTGACTTATTTGCAGTCGTTGATTCTCAGTGCAGTTCCGACACTGATTGCAGCAATTTTGTCCTATTATCTGGTGGAAAAACCAGCGCAGCAGCTCAGCAGATTTTTACTTGCGAAGTGCAGGCGTTCGTGATAATCTAAGTGTACCAGAAAGGATGCAGTCTATTCCAGAAGAGACTGCCGGATCGGAGGTGCAGCATGGAAAAAAAAATCATGCCGGTTGGCATAGACAATTTTGCTGAGTTTCACCAGATGGATTATTATTATGTGGACAAAACGGGGATGATTCAGGAATTACTGGAAAGTCCAGGGAAAGTCAACCTTTTTACACGCCCGCGGCGTTTTGGCAAAAGCCTGAACATGAGCATGCTCAAATGCTTCTTCGAAATCGGCACAGACAGGAGCCTGTTCGACGGCTTGGCGATTTCCAGGGAAACAGAATTGTGTGAAAAATATATGGGGCAGTTCCCTGTGATCTATATCACGCTTAAACAGGTAACCGGGAATACGTTTTCATCGGCCAAAAACCAATTGTGGGAACTGATCGCCGAAATTGCGGATAGTTACAGTTATCTCCAGGGCAGTGAAAAACTGAGCCGCCGGGATAAAACCATCCTGCAAAAGCTCAGTGACGGCGAAGGGAACCTTGACGCAAGCCTGAAACAGCTTTCCGGCATTCTTTACCGGCACTATGGTAAAAAAGTAATCATCCTGATCGACGAATACGATGCCCCATTGCAGAGGGCATATGCGAAAGGCTATTATGACGCCATGGTGGATTTAATCCGCCAGATTTTCGGTTATGCGTTAAAGTCAAACGATTCGCTGTTTTTCAGCGTCCTGACGGGGATTCTGCGGATTTCAAAAGAAAGCATCTTTTCGGACCTGAATAACCCCAAACTCTATACCATACTGGATGACCGGTGTGATGAGTGGTTCGGGTTTACAGATGATGAAGTCAGAAAGCTTCTGGATGATAACGGCTTAAATGAATATTATGAAACCATCAGGAACTGGTATGATGGCTACCGGATTGGGCAGAACAGCATTTACTGTCCCTGGGATGTCATCAATTACTGCGACCAGCTTTTAAATAATTTGGACAAAGAACCCCGAAATTACTGGGCAAATGTGAGTGAAAACGGTATCATCCGCACATTCGCGGAGAAGGCAGACAGCATCACGCGCGATGAGATCGGAAGCCTGATGGAAGGCAAAACAGTGAACAAAAAGCTTGTGCAGGAACTGACTTACCGGGATATGACCAACAACATTGACAACATCTGGAGTATCCTGTTTACGACCGGCTACCTGACACAGCGGGGGCGCAATGCGGATGGCACCTATGAATTATGTATCCCCAACTGCGAAGTACAGGATATCTTCAAATCCCAGATCGAGGAATGGTTCCGGGAGAAAGTGCTTGATGATACGGACGGCATGAAAACCCTTTACGCCGCCCTGGATTCCGGCAACGCGGAGGCTCTTGAAGACAGCCTGAACTATTATCTGGGCGCTTCGGTCAGCTACATGGACGGCGGCACGTTGGATGATAAAGAAAAATTTTACCACGGGCTTCTGCTTGGCATGCTGCTGCCAAGGAAAGACTGGGAGCTTAAGTCTAATCGGGAGGCAGGAAAAGGCAGGTCAGATATCGCTGCTTTTCAACTCCGCACGAAAGACGCTTTTATTATTGAAATTAAATATTCCAAAACAGAAACGGATCTGCCTACGGACGCACAGGAAGCGATAGACCAGATCAACCGGATGCAGTACGACCAGTATTTCCTTATGAGGAACCCGCGGTCGCTCCGGCATTTTGGCATAGCTTTTTGCAAAAAGCTTTGTAAGGTAGTAGTGGAGTAATTCATCATATTCTTTGTTATGAGCAAAGTTTAAAAACGGCTGGCATTGTCCCCGGAACGTAGTTTTATATATAAAATGAGGCGGAAATGCCAGCCGATTTCAATGCCTTGCTTAAGACCTTGTTTCTGCGCATAGCTGATTGCTGCGTTGTAGTCCCGGATCGCTTTTTCGCGCGCTTCGTACTCCAGGCGCTTCTGTTCATCCGCACTCAGGTTTACGAGTGTGTTGTAAGCTTCATCAATATACTCATTTTTATTTGCCATGGTCTGAAAGTCCTCCACTCTCTTCCCACTGATGGAAACGCTCTACGCTCCGCTTCGGTCGGCGCTAAACGGACATCCACTGGATGTCCAGCGCCCTCGCAATGCTCGGCGGCAGGTCGTGCCGCCTATGCAAAAACGCTCCGCGTTTAGGCGGCACTTCGCATCCAGCTGATGACATTGTCGTCTTCCGGCACTTCTTTCGGAAGTTTTTTCAACTCCAGGATCTGGATTTCCAGCAAATCGCTGTAAAGGTCGCTTGTCTTATTATCCCGCAGGGTGATAGTGCGGTAGCACTCCTTGTCATCCGGAAAATGTTTAAAATTCAGGATGCTGACATGAATACATTTTTTGAGGTTGTCGTAGCTTTTGCCTTTCTTTACCTGATCCGTATACATCTTACAGAGATAAAAGATAATACGGTTTTTCCGGGCGTCAAACTGCGCTACCTGCATCTCCATGCCGATCTGAGTGCCGTCCGTCAGCTTTACCCGCACATCGAGGATTCCAAGTTTATCGCCTTTACTGTCTCGTGACAGTATAGTCGGCATGAGAGTAGTCTCCGCTACCATCTTGGGATCTACCTTCAGAAGTGCCGAAACAAAACCCTGCCGGACCTTTGGATTCTGCATCAGTTCCTTGAACGGGAAACGCACCCTCGCCTTGCTCGGCGGCAGGTCGTGTCGGCCATGCAAAAACGCTTCGCGTTTGGCCGACACTCAGAAATCATTCGTGGGAAGCATAATAAAATCATTGTTTGTCTGTGTCATAAGGAATCTCCTTTCTGATATGCCGTAATGGATGAATAACTGATTTGATTATAACATGAAAGGAGAATTATGCAACATAAACATTATTAATATTTTACAAACATTCTTTGTCTAAGAACTGTATGCGTATCTTTGCATATGAGTCATAAACAAACATCATTTGTTGAACGATGAATTAGCATACAGAAAGTTTTATTTGTAGACATTCTTATTCCATTACGAACCTTCAAATGCAATATAAATAATTGCAAACCACCATCAAGAATGCCTGAGCTTCGCAAGCAAAAATCTACTAAACCGCTGTGTGGGTACTTCTACCAGATAATAGGATAAAATCGCCGCAATCAATGTCGGAATTCCACTAAGAATCAGTGCTTGCAGATAGGTAAAATTTAGTTCATATGTCTGTTGCAGTGATACAATAAGTTGTTCGAAGAAAAATCCGTATAGGTAGATTCCATAAGACGGCTCCAGTTTTCTTCCAATCTTGCTGAACATAGCGTTTGGCGCAAATGCAAAGGAAAAAATAAAATAAGGCAAAATGAGGTACAGAGACAGATACTGCCCCAAAATATTGCTCGTTTGAAAAATCAGCAGTGCGCACATGACAACGCAGGCGACCTGTAGATTCAGATACTTCCGAGTTTGCTCATACGTGAAAAATGTGCCGATGATATACATTGTAATCAAATGCCAGGCCGCGATAAGGTCGGTTCCATAAAAAACCACAAGGGCGTCAGCCTGAAATACACGCAGATACAAGTCAAACGCTACGGCGACGGCGGTAAGGAACGCGGCAGCATAGAAAGAGTAGTTTGTACGTGACCGGTTCGTACCATGTTGTACACGCAACACCGTTACAAGAATCGGCGTGAGAACATAAGCCGCAGCTTCTACTGGCATCGTCCAAAGAGAACCGTTGGTGGTATTTGCCAGCAGGTTATTCGAAAAAACGCCTGGCTGTGCGTAGACAATGAAGAAACGCAGGTTGCGAAGGTAAGTTGTGTATGTGCTCGAAAAATAACCCTGTATTCCAAGAGCGGAAAGCAGAGGTCCCGTTAGAAAGACCATAATCAGAATCATTACCGCGAAGGGTGGCCACAGCCGGAAAAAACGGCGAATCGCATAGCGCAGGGGATGCGGATCGGAAAGCCAGCTCTTTGTAATCAGATAGCCGCTGATCAGGAAGAGAATTCCAACACCAAGCTCGTGAAGACTATAGCTTCCAAAAAGCAAAGGCGTTCCGCTTTGAATCATTCCCATGTGGCCGATGAAGACAAAGGCAGTGGCGATCATGCGGATAATGGTAAAATTGTTATTGTGGGATGTGTGATTTTGGAGATTTTTGTTTGCTAAATAAGGGGCTTCTACGTTGTGCATTACAGAACCCTTTCTATGCTTTGAATAAAAAAGCGAGAGCCGCTGCCTTAACTGACAGCGGCTCCTTTATTATTATTTCTTTTTATTGCGAATCAGTTATGATTTATGCAACCTGATCATAAAGCTGACCAGCTACTACATTGAATGTAGCTCCATCGTACTCAACTGTTCCGTTGTTGGAAGTGTCAAGAACACCATCTACTACTACGAAGAACGCGCCGTCGTACATTACAATTCCTGAATAATCAACAACCTGACCAGCTGCGATGAAGTACCAGTTGTCATCGCCACCGATTGTGGAAGAATACTGCCACAGGCCATTGTAGCTTGTCAGAACCTGACCAGCTGCTACCAGGAACTGTGCTCCATCATAGGTCACTAAGCCATTCTTGGTTGTATCCAGAATACCGCTGCTTACGAAGAACCATGCGCCATCATACTGCACCAGTCCGGTATACTGTGTCTGAACCTGGCCCAAGGATACATAGTACCAAACGCCGCCATAGAGGCAAAGGCCAGATGCGGAAGTATCAACCAGTCCGTCTGCGATGAAGAACAGTCCGCCATCATAAGATACGACACCCGTGAATGAGCTTGCAAATACATCACTCAGATAGTAACGGTATACGCCATCAGAATCCAGGGTCAAACCATTCTTTACGTCTGCATCCGGATCTGTGCTTGTTCCAGTTGTATTGCTCTGAAGTCTTGCCGTATAAGCGGACTCAGAAGTATAGTAAGCAAATGTGCTTGTTGCCGGAACTACAGTCTTTGTAATGCCAGAGTTCACTACATAAGTAGCTGTCAGGGTTACATATCCGCCTGCGCCATCGCTGTCCTGCTTGTTGATCGCGTCAACAGTTACTTTGATAGAACCTGTTGTGCTTTCGTTTTCTCCAGAGTCATAACCTGCGCTTGCCGGTGTAATATAAACTCTGTGCGGTGTACCTGTGCAGGTTGTGCAGAGTGTGTATGCTCTTGCATAAACTGCAAGCGTATCGTCAGTGGAAACACCGATGCGTACCCAGCCATCATTTCCTGTTACAGGAGATGTAGAATCAGTTACATCTGCAATTGTGATTGTGCTGTCCTTTGTCAGATAACCATTGATATCTACTACCTTAGAGCCTGAAAGCTCCAGATAAATCTTCTGGTTCAGGGTATCTGTGTAGTCATTGGAATCTCCATCGGAGCCATTTACCGGATGTCCGCCGCTCGTTGACAATTCATTCGTATGAGCCAGTCTTGCAAGCGTGTAGCTCTGTGTCGCTACGCTTGTATCAACATAACCGCAATTGTCTCTTACGCATGCATAAACTACATCATATCCGCCGTCAGCCTCGCATGTAGCATCAACATAATTTGTTACGATGTACTTCATGTCGTGACCCTTTGCGTAAACCGTAATGGTCTCTGTAGCCGCCGTGTTTACCTTATCAATTGTACAAATATAGGTAACCGTTACGGTTCCACCTGTTGTACAGGTTGAAGTATCAGCGGAAAGCTTCACATAATCTGCATAAGCATACTCTGTACCACTGATTGTTGTTGTACCTTTTGAAATCAGGCTTGAAAGATCCTCATAAGTAAGATCTGTTCCTTCGCTCTTTACCAGTGCCGCAATATCGTCTTTCGCTGCGCCAAGTACGGAATGAGAACCGCTCGGTGCTGCTGTCTTGGTCTCTGTAGAAACCACCTTATCGGAGCAGTTATCTACGCTGTTCAGATAATCTACTGAAATATAGTTCGTGGAGACATTCGGGTCTTTCTCATACTTCGCGCTGCAAGTTGTCGTAAGCGGGCAGTTCGCTGCCGTACACTCAACCTGCTCAACATAGGTTACGGTCAGATAGCAGGAATTGTTGGTAACAACCAGATTTCCTGAGCTGTCCAGTTTAACGGTGCACATATTCATATCAGACTGGCTGGAGAATACAGCAACCTTCTGCTCCATATGATGCGCAGTAATCGTAATCTTCTTTGTACCCTGCAGAGCAACTCCGTTTGAATCATAGTATGCAATAGTGATACTGCCGTCTACTGTGCAGTTCGCCAGTTCAATGTCATCATTATCCGGAAGCTGAGATTCTGACTCAAACTTCGTACCAGCCTTAATGTAGCTTGTAATCGTTGCATCATTCAGACCGCTTTCTCCAACGATAACAATGTAGCTTACCGTAGATGCCGGGATCGTAACTTCAACTGCTGCCTTAACTCCGCAGCCGTTTGCACAGGTATATACCTTGTAATAGGTAGCTGCCTGCGTGGTATCCGTGATGACCGGTGAGCCATCTGAGTTTGTCTTCGCCACCTGCAGGCCGGAAATGCTGCTGCCGGTAGCAACGCCGCTCGCATAGATGTTCGCAGAAATAGCTGTGGAAGAAGAATCTACTGTCACGTTGTCAGAAGACAGTGCATAGTAGGTATAGTCTCCGCTAAAGTCATAGTCATGTCCTGTAGCAGGAACTTCCACTTCCTGAGTATAAACAGAACCGCATACAGTACAGGTATATGTATAAACATACACACCACTTGTTGTACAGGTAGGTGCAGTCTTTACTTCATATACATCGCTGTCGTTCTTTGTATGTCCGGTTTTAGGGATTGCCACTGTCGTCGTCGCTGTCCAGGTATTACTGTCAAGTGTCACCTTATATGTTGCCGTAAGTACACCATCTGCGGTACAGGTAGCTGCAGTTGTTGTTGTTAATGTAGCGGCATGCTCCAAATTAACCGTCAGATCATCGGTTCCATCTGTATAGGATACCGTATAGGTAACCATATCATTTGTAAGATCTGTACTTGTAGCATAAAACGTGACTGCCACAGATGCAACAGTCGTTGTGTTTGTCCCACTTGTCGTCGCGGCAACGGTAGTTCCATCCGCAGAAGCGACCAGAGACGTTGCGCCTACAGCCATCAAAGCGGTCAACGCTAAGGCTGCAAACTTAGTCCTTTTTAACTTCATAGTATGAATGCAATGTGTATACACACAATTATGCTATTGTGGTATGTATTTTGGCTTTTGGTAATGAATTGATTTTTTCGAATAGAGCAGCGATGAGGAAGATGAAAATAGCAGTTTCTTATTACGCTATTGTTACATGATATTACGGAAAATACGTTACATCTCACGATATTATGTACCCTATATGAAGGTAACGCCAGTTGATCAAGAGAGTGAATAATGATCACAGATAAGGGATGCCGACCATGCAGTCGTGGCAGCTGACATCATTCAAAGTCCAAATCTTGTTTACATAATCAGTATATTATCAAATGAGTTTATAGATATTTAATAATAATTGTGTTGCATTAATTTTGACGCGTGGTATAATCATAACAGTTATTGAACTTCAATGGCATATCAAAGGTTTTTCTTTTATAAATTTTGTGGTTAGGTACTATCCCGGTTCGAAAAAAATGATATGATATTCGAAAGAAAATCCTTCGGATATGCTGTCCATATCAGAAAGGAGATTCCTTATGACACAGACAAACAATGAGTTTATTATGCTTCCCACGAATGATTTATGAGTGTCGGCCAAATGCGACGCGTTTTTGCTTGGCCGACACGACTTGCCCCCGACCGAAGCGGAGCGTAGAGCGTTTCCATCAGTGGGAAGAGAGTGGAGGACTTTCAGACCATGGCAAATAAAAATGAGTATATTGGTGAGGCTTACAACACACTCGTAAACCTGAGTGCGGATGAGCAGAAGCGCCTGGAGTACGAAGCGCGCGAAAAAGCGATCCGGGATTACAACGCAGCGATCAGCTATGCGCAGAAACAAGGAGAGCAGATTGGAGAGGCACGAGGAGAGGCACGTGGTATTGAAATTGGTGAAAGCCGAACAATAAGAATTCTTACAATGCATAAGAACGGTGATTCGAATGAGAAAATTGCCGAAGCTTGTAGTGTATCCATGGAAGAAGTAAAACGAGTGATTGATTCTGTTTTTGGAGCATGAGTAACTTTCTGATCCGGTAAGGTTTTATGCGAATCCTGATTCATAAAATATAGAAAAGATTGTTGGAGGCTCGACTATATGGAGGATCAGAAGCTTGATAATCTGCTGAATCTGGCATTGGATGCGACAAATGAGGAGATGGAAAAATCGGAGGATCTGGAGGTTGGGTACGATAGAGACAGGCAGGCCTGGGGTGTGATTGTGCGCTATAGTGGTACGCCGCAGGATTTTTTTACGGCGCTTCCAGAGCGTTGGGAGAGTGTTATTCTTTCCGGAGGTTATGCGATCCTGACGGTTCCTGAAGATCAGATGCAGATGCTGGGGGAAATCTGGCAGATTGAGTATGTGGAAAAACCGAAACGTCTTTATTTTTCAGTGTCGGTCGGGAGAAGCGTTTCCTGTCTGTATTCGGTGCAGGCGGCGCCGCTGGAATTGTTTGGAGCGGGTGTACTGGTGGCAGTGATTGATTCGGGTGTGGATTATTTCCATCCGGATTTTCGCAAAGAGGATGGAACCACACGTATTCTGGCAATGTGGGATCAGAGCGTGAAGGGGCGCGCTCCGGCGGGATTCGTTAGCGGTGTGGAGTATACGCAGGAGGACATCAATGCGGCTTTGGCGGCAGGCTCCCGTGAAGCGGGGCTGGCGCTTGTGCCGGAGCAGGATTTGAGCGGCCATGGTACGGAGGTGCTCGGTATTGCGGCGGGAAATGGGCGCGCGTCTGGGAATCCGTATCGCGGTGTGGCGGCGAAAAGTGATATTCTGGTTGTGAAGCTTGGCGCTCCGCGTCCGGATGGCTTTCCGAGTACGACGGAGCTGATGCAGGCACTGGAGTATGTGGTGCGGAAAGCGGAGGAGCTTGGGCAGCCGGTGGCGGTGAATCTGAGCTTTGGGAATGTGTATGGCTCTCACAGGGGGAATTCTTTGTTGGAGACCTACATTGATATGCTTTCAAACCGGGGGCGAAATGTGATTGTGACTGGCACGGGAAATGAGGGGAATACTGGCGGACATATTTCCGGGAGACTCCGGGAAAGTGTGATTTCAGCTTTCAGTTCCGGAGAAGAGGAAATACGGGAGTATCAAAGAATCGAATTCCTGATCAATGATTTTGAGACGACCATGAACCTCCAGCTCTGGAAGAATTATGAGGATGCGTTTGGAATCACGATTGTGCACCCAAACGGCCGAAGTGCGGGACCGTTTGGGGAGGAGATTGGCACTGTGCGCTACCGACTGGGAAGCACAACTTTGCTGGTTTACTATGGTGAGCCGAGTCCGTATCAGGCGCAGCAGGAGATTTATATTGATTTTATTCCGGAAGGGGACTACATTGACAGCGGAATCTGGCAGATTCAGCTGACGCCCCGGCGCATTGTTACCGGGGATTATTCGGTCTGGATGCCGGAAGCACGCGTCCGGAACGACGGAACACGTTTTTTAAATTCCACGCCGGATACAACGATGACCATTCCTTCTACAGCGGCAGGGGTGATTGCGGTCGGTGCTTATGACGCGCGGCGGGATGCGTATGCGTCCTTTTCCGGCCGGGGCTGGCCGGATACGCGGTACCGGAATCGTCCGGATCTGGTGGCACCCGGCGTGGATGTCACGACGACAGCCGTGGGCGGCGGATATGTGACGGTATCGGGGACATCCTTTGCGGCGCCTTTTGTTACCGGGGCGGCGGCGCTGCTAATGGAATGGGGGATTCTCAGGGGAAATGATCCGTATCTCTATGGGGAAAAAGTCCGTGCTTACCTTTGCCGCGGCGCACGGCAGCTGCCGGGTTACAGTGTGTGGCCGAATAATCAGGTGGGGTATGGGGCGTTGTGTATGCGGGAAAGTTTACCGATGTAGACGGATGCCGTTGCAGGTCACACCTGTAGTGGCAGAAATATCGTAGATTTGGCCGTGGTGTGACCTGTAACAACGGTTCGCAGCGGTCGGTAGTGAAATTTCGGTTCCCCTTGCCTGCCCATCGCTTTTCTGTTATAGTAAAAACAGATAGAGCCTCGCCGGTTGGCATTCTCGTCCTGCGGACGGGATAAGTTCGGAACCACAGAAAGTCTTGATTCTATAAAAAATGGTTGAGTATGAACAAAAAGGAGAGTTCAGCTATGCTTTTCGACGTCATCCCCCGCAATTTTTTCGGGCCGCTTGCGGCACCGGGGAAAACTGTATACTGGGAATGTCTCTGTCGGCTGTTTGAGGTAACCAATCGGCAGCTTTCTTTTGGTGTGGAGCGGGATGTGCTGGTGGATGAGCTGCAGTTTTATTTTGACTCTGCAATGGCGGCTGATCTTCCAACGGATGAAACGTCCTCTCAAAACCGTTCGGCGGACTCCGCGAGCAATGGAGCCCCCGCTGATAATAGGAGAGGTGCTGTGCATTTGACCGACACGGATGAGCTGCATGAGGCATCTATGGAGTGGGATGGCGCAGACGCGGGTAGCATGAGCAGCCGCGATAAGGCAAATTTTATTCTCCGGCGGCTGGAAAACTATGGCTGGATTTCGGTGGAAACGGATTACAGTTATGTGCAGCGGGTGAGCTTCCGCGATTACGCGGTGCAGATTATGAAGACGCTCCTGAATATTCAGGAGGAGAAAAAGACCGAGTATCAGGGCTATATTTATACGATTTACAATCTGGCCCGGGCAGGGCTTGACAGTCCGGGCGTCGGGCTTTTGCAGATTGTGGAGAATACGGACGCGCTGCTGACGGGTCTGAAGAGCCTGAATGCCAATATTAAGCGCTATATTGATGATCTGACGAAACATAGTACCGTGGCAGAAATTCTGGACGCGCTATTGAATGATTATTACAGCAATGTGGTGGATAAGGCCTACCATCGGCTTTTGACGTCGGATAATGTGTCAAAGTTCCGCCCGGAGATTCTGGAACGGCTGGAGGCGAACAGCCGAAGTTCCCGTTACCTCAAAAAGGCGTCTGCGGAAATTGCTTCCCTGCGGGAAATTTCGGAAGAAGAGGCCCGGGAGCAGGTGCTTTCCATGCTGCACGACGTGATCGAAGCGTTTCGGCGGATGGATGATATCCTTGGGGAGATTAATAAAAAGAATACAAATTATCAGCGTGCAGCCATCAATCGGGCGCGTTTTTTGCTCTCATCCAGCGAAGATGTGCGCGGGCAGTTAAAAGAAATCCTGGTTTTTCTGAATGAGCGGATCACGGAGAAGCAGCTGGACTATAATGCGATTTATGAACTGGAGGAGATGGATGGGCTGATTCGTGTCTTTTCCTGGGATTATCTGGATATGGATTCGCTGTATGCGCCGATTGAAGGAAAGAAGGAATTTGCGCCGGAAAAGGTGGAGGTTCCCGTTCCGGATCTGGCATTGCGCCAGGAGAAGCGCAGGAAAATGAAAGAGCGGCTTGCGCGTGTGCTCAGTCCGCAGAAAATAGAGGCTTATGTAGAAGAGCAGCTTGGAGACAGAAAACAGATGTATGCGTCGGAGCTTCCGCTTGAGGAAGACGACACGTTTATTCGCGTGATTTATATACGGCTGTATGGGCAGCGGAAAAATATGAGCTATGAGCTGGAGATGAAGCAGGTTATGGAAAAGGATGGGTTCCGGTTCCGCGATTTTCTGATTCGCAGGAGAAAGGATTGAAAAATGGATTTATTCGAAGGAATGCTGCAAAAGGATAAGGATGAATTTCGCCGTGTCTGCAATAAACTGATGAGTACCTGTTTTGTCGTCAAACGCAATGAGGCGATGAAAGCGGACTATTATTTTATTCTCCGTATGCGGGATGTATTTGAGCATTATCTGGGGATTCTGGGCTACACGCTGGAAATCAACGAAGATTATGGCGTGATCCAGATGGTGAACCGCGAGAATTATAATCATTTGCATCTGAAGCTTTATGATTCCATTATCCTGCTTCTGCTGCGGATTTTGTATGACGAGAAGAAGAGGGAGCTGTCGTTGACGGATGTGGTGGTGAATCTGGGCGAGATTCAGGATAAGTATTTATCGTTGAAAATCCGGGAAAAACAGATCGATAAAACGACAATGGGCAATGCGCTTCGGCTGTTTAAACGTTATAATTTGATCGAAATACTGGATCGGGATCTGTTTCAGGAGGAGGCACGGATTATTATCTATGATTCGATTCTGATGGCGGTGCGTGTGGAGGATATCCGCCGTGTGAACGAGCTGATCGGGCAGTATCGAAAAGGAAAGAATGAGCCTGCGATGGCGGAGCTGGAGACGGCGCGGCAGTTGTCGGCTGAGCCGAATCGAAAAGGGATGGCTGCAAATTCGCGCAGATAAGCGACGAGGAGATACCAATGAAGAAACTGGAAAAAATACGCCTGATTAACTGGCATGCCTTTGTGAATGAGACGATTGAGATGGATGATTCTGTCTTGCTTTCCGGAGAAAACGGAGCCGGAAAATCAACGCTGCTCGATGCGGTGCAGTTCGTTATCACCTGTTCGAAGGCAAATTTTAATAAAGCGGCGCATGACAAGGGCAAGCGGACGCTGAACGGTTATATGCGTTATAAGACTGGGCGTGAGGATCGGCCTTATGAGCGCACAGGTGAGATCAGCAGCCATATTTCACTGCAGTTTTATGATGAGGCGAAGAAGCAGCCGTTTCTGATCGGCGCGGTGTTGGATTCTGCGTCAGAGGAAAAGGAGCCGAATGTCGTCTGGTATCAGATGGAAAAACGAGAGCTTTCCGATGATTTATTTTTGCGGGGAAACCAGGTAAAGTCTATTTCCGTATTTCGCTCGACGAATAAGGGAATCCATACGCTGGCGACAACGCAGACCGAGGCGAAGAAGATGGTACTCTCCCGTTTTGGACGTCTGGAGGATAAATTTTTCTCCCTGATTCCGAAAGCCCTGGCGTTTAAGCCGATTCCGGATATTAAGGATTTTGTCTATTCCTATGTGCTGGATAAAAAGGAAGTAAACATCGACGCCCTGAAGGAAAATGTGCGCAGCTATCAGGATCTGGAACGGATGCTGCAGGATGTAAAAACGCGTATTGAGGAGCTCGGCCGGATTAACGAGAAAGAGGCAGAGGTGGAGAAATATCTCCGTATCGACCGCAATCAGGAGTATTATCTCGCACGCGTGGATGTCGAGCTGGCTGTGCAGGAGCGGGAAGAGGCGGAAGAAAAGAAACGCTACGCCGGGCTTCAGCAGAGAGAGCTGGCCAGGCAGAAACAGGTGCTGCAAAAGACGCTGGCGGAACGTCAGGAGACGATTACCAGTTTAAGCGTGGAACTGAACGGGAATGAAGAATATCAGGCGCTGCATCAGATGAAGCGCCGGCTGGCGGAGCTGGAGGAAGCGCTCTCGCAGGATCGGCAGGAGATGCGGCAGCTCCGGGAAGCGGTGAAGCGCGCGCTTTCGGATGCGAAAAAGCTGCTGCAGGTAAAAGATACGGATCCGTGTGTCCGGGAGTATGTCCGGCTGCTGGAGACGATGGAGACGTGCGAGAGCCTTGCGGATGTGAATCTTGCGCTGGAAAAGGTCATGGACTGGAAGAAGCAGATGTTTGGCAGGGTGCAGGAAAAGCTGGCGGAGACGCGCGTGGAGTTGCACGCGAAAGAGCAGAGTATGACCGAATTGAAAGCGCGGATTGGTCAGCTGGAAAAAAAGCGCCTTACGTACCCGCCGGAAGTGACGGCTCTGGCACAGAAGATTCGGGAGCAGTTTGCCCGGGTAGGGCGTTCCGGTGAGGTGCGCGTACTCTGCGAGCTGTTGGATATCACAAACCCGGCCTGGCAGAATGCGGTGGAAGGCTATCTGAACAACCAGCGTTTTTACCTGCTGGTCGAGCCGGATGACTTTGACCTGGCGCTGAGCGTCTATGACCGGATGCGTGAAAATAAAAAGGCATATGGTGCGGGTCTGATCAATACCGGGAAGCTGGAGAGCTACGATGAGGCTCCGGAGGGCTCGCTTGCGGAGGTAGTGACGTCCAAAAGCTTATGGGCGAGACGTTATGTCAATATGATTCTGGGACGTGTACATCGCTGCCAGCGCTATCAGGATCTGAAGCAGTATTCAACCGCAATCACGCGGCAGTGCATGCGCTACCAGAACCATGTGGTCAGCGCGATTCGTCCGGAGGTGTATCAGACGCCGTACATCGGCGCTGAGGCATACCTGCGTCAGCTGGAACAGTGCCGCGAACAGGAAAAGGTGCTTGGTCAGGAGATAAATGGACTGAAGGAGAAAATCAGCAATCTGCTGTTTGTGACGAAACCATTGGATACGGAAGTGGATGTAGACGTCAAGTACCGCCTTCACATTCTGGAAGAGACACGCAGCCATCAGGCGCAGCATTTGCAGTGCTCGGAGGGCATTAAAAAGCTGGAGGAAAATCAGACACTGATTCAAAAACAGCTTCACCTGGAAGCCTTACAGAGGGAACTGCGCTCGATTCAGGACGATATTTCCCAAAATGATATCCAAAATGGGCGCTTCCAGCAGGAGGAGGCGCAGTGGACAGACCGGATTGCGGAGCTTCTGACGCAGATTTCCTCTCTGGAAGCAGTACTCGCGGAGGTTGTGGGCCGGCTGGAGACGGAATTTTCCGCCTGCAGCAGGGAATATGAGCGGCAGGTCGAGGGGCGTTCGCTGCAGAAGTTTAAAGAGAACTTTGAGCGTGCCAGAAAGGCAAACTGGACGCTGAAAGAAAAGGCAGAAATAGACATGAGCCAGCTGATGCGCGCATATAAGGTAGCGCATGATTTTGGCGCGGCGGAAACGATGGCAGGGTATCCGGAATTTCTGGCCGAATATGATAAGTTGAAGAATTCACAGCTTTTGGAATACGAGGAGAAGGTATTAAAAGCAAGGCAGGCTGCCGAGGAAGAATTCCGCGAACAGTTTCTCTCGAGGCTCCAGGAAAATATCCGGCAGGCGCAGAACGAATTCAAAGAGCTCAACCGCTCCCTGCGCGACATTCATTTCAGCCGTGAACAGTATGAATTTTTGTATGAGCCGAACCGGCGCCTGAAGAAGTATTACCAGATGATTATGGATGATTTTAATATCATGCAGGGCGAATCCATTTTCAGCGGGCTGTTTCAGCAAAACCACAGAGAGGTCATAGAAGAATTGTTTGAAAAGCTTGCCCTTGATGATGAGAGCAGCAGCAAAACTCTGGAGGAATATACGGATTACCGTACCTACATGGACTACGATATTAAAATTCAGAAGGACGATGGAAGCTATATGCTGTACTCGAAGGTCAGCCAGGAAAAAAGCGGCGGTGAGACACAGACTCCGTTTTACATCACCGTGGCGGCGTCCTTTATGCAATTATACCGCAACAGCATCGGAGGCGACGCGATTGGCCTGGTGATGCTTGACGAGGCATTTAACAATATGGATGATGAGCGAATCACCGGCGTGCTGGAATTCCTGACGCACTCAAACCTGCAGATGATTATTTCTGCGCCGCCGGAAAAAATTCAGTACATTGCCCCGTTTGTCAAAAAGGTGCTGCTGGTATTGCAGGATGACAAAGTGAGCTATGTAGAGGACTTCGGGCGGATGTAGATATAAATGAGAGAAGAAAACGCCTATAATCAGAGATAGGGAATATCCTTTCCGAAGGACGGGGATGCCATGCCCACAATCAGAGATTGGGGCATAACCCGGCGAGGGAATATCCGTCCGAAAACAGGGATACATAAAGAACGGACGAAAAGGAAAGACACGGAGGAACCTGCGGATATGGCTGTGCGCCGATATGATGAGAAAATTTTAAACAGCCTGCTGGATAAGTATGAGGGCAGCCTTCTCTACACTGGTCGGAACCGCCGCCGTCAGACGATCAGTTTTGCGGTAACAAAGACCACTCTGCCGGAATATTTTGACGAGGCATCTCTTCAATATGAGACGATCCACGCGCAGCTTGGCGAGCTGGAACAAAAGGGTTATATTCAGCTTGTCTGGAAGAACAGAAAGCCTGGCCATATTCTGGAAAAGTGTATTCTCTGTCCGGAAAAAGCGGAAGAGATATACGCACTGCTGCATCGTCTGCCTAAGGCGGAAAAAGAAGCCAGACTGTTAGCTGCTTGTGAGGAATGCAAAGGGAAACATCCGGTTATTGACCTTTATCTGGATTGGGTGGAGGAACGCCTGCATGCGCAGGAGAGCGTCCGGCCCTACGCAGACCCGGATACCCCTGAGAAGCTAAAGGAACGTTGCGATCTTCTTCTGGGAATTCTGAACAATCAGGAAGAAATTTTTTTACGGGAATTTTCGGTTCGTTTCTGGAAAGATTCGAAGATAGCGGAAAAAGAACTCGGAGGAGCGGCGTCCATCATCACCCGTTTTGCCGATGATGAGACATTGCGGGGGCTGGATACGGAGCAGCTGCTCGAAGAGTTTGGAATATATAAAAATCCATCCTGGGTTATGATAAAAGGGAGTGGAAAATTTTGGATGGGGGACAGCCGGAATAAGTTCAGAGAATCAAATGCTATTTCATTGGCAGATTTCCCTGGCGGAATTGGGTTATCCAGCGGAGATATCCGGTGTGTACGTTGGGATGCGGCATCTCTGCCAGCGAGGGTGATTACAATTGAAAACCTGACTTCTTTTCATCGCTGGAAGGAGGTGGACACAATGGCAATTTATCTGGGAGGGTATCATAACCAGGTAAAGAGAACTTTTCTGCAAATTTTGTATCGGGAGTGTCAGATATCGGAGAGCGAGGGAGTTACATTTGAACACTTTGGGGATATTGATTGCGGCGGTTTCCGGATCTGGAAAAATCTTTGTGAGAAAACGGAGATTCCCTTCCGGACACGCTTCATGGATGAGGCAACTTATTTCAAGTACCTGGAGTATGGAAAATCTTTGACGCCTCATGATCGGCAGGAACTGGAACGGATGGCAGAGGAGCCATATTTTGCAGCACAGAAGGGGCTGTTTGCGGCAATGCTTCGCTGTGGGAAAAAGCTGGAGCAGGAATGTATAAGATTATAATTTGGGAAAGGTTTATGAAACTCTCTTGACAATCGAACATGTGTTCTGTATAATAAAAAACCAGATATTGGTATTTTAAAGAAGGGAAAAAGAAATGGTTTATGATGCGTTAAGAATTGCCAGATATATTATTGGGCGGTGCAATGAAAAGGGTAGAGCGATCAGCAACTTAAAATTGCAGAAGATGTTGTATTTTGTACAGGCGGAATTTTTAGTTACGAAAGGACCGACATCGCCTTGCTTTAACGAGGAGATTGAAGCCTGGGATTTCGGGCCTGTAGTTCCAGTGGTTTATCAACAATACAAAATATATGGTGGAGCAAATATACCTGCATCTGAAAAAATAATAGGCACCAAAAATATTGCTGAAAAAGATCAAAATATAATTAATGGTATTGTGGATGAATGCGTAAATTACTCCGCGTCTGCTCTGGTGGACATAACGCATCATCAGACACCGTGGATACAGGCGTATCGTAAAGGAAGCCATAATAATGTGATTTCAAAGCAGAGTATTTTTGACTTTTTTGTTGAGAGGTAACAATATGCCTGGAATTGTGATTGATATTAATAAAACGGAAGACAACAATAAAAAGACCTCTATAAATACAGAAGACCAGATTCATGACATGATGGAGCAAATTAGTAATCTTTGTGAGAGCCTTTTTGTAGAAAATGATCGGTTTGATAGGGCAGATTTCTTTTGGAAATTAAAGGAATATCTTGCTGAGTATGATCGGATTCTGTATGCGCCCATAAGTAATATCATTTATAATTGTTACAACGAAAATGATGAGGGAGTAGCGGAAAAACAGATAGGTACTGTAATTTCTAATTTGGAAGCTGTTGTGGCGTATGTTTATACTTCTGAATGTTTAGAAGCGAAAAATATG
>Ga0192274_1050_pt1 | contig 22638 bp, 19 predicted proteins | sample Koala_Koa24_G3_FD_131266 | JGI IMG/M metagenome (GOLD analysis project Ga0192274, IMG submission 131266) | Enriched cells from koala feces incubated with labeled cellulose particles, San Francisco Zoo, California, United States - Koala_Koa2-4_G3 ... | reverse complement strand
AGAATGGTTTACCATACAATAGGTTAGGTATAACTGCTGGTAAGAAGGTCGGTAATGCAGTGCATCGTAATAGAGCAAAACGCATAATTAGACAAGCCTACCGTGAAAATGAGCTAAACTTCCCCATAGGTTATGACTTTGTTATAGTTGCCCGTGGTTGTACTGGGAATGGTAAAGTTAAATCTACTGATGTTAGTAAGTTCCTTAAAGATTGTATCATAAAGGATTTTGTGAAAGATGCTAATAACTAATCTATTAAAAGGAATCTTTATATTGCCAATTAGGTTATATAAAAGGTTTATATCTCCATTGATACCTCCAGTGTGTAAATACTATCCAACCTGTTCTAGTTACGCTATTACGTCGATAGAACGTTTTGGTATCGTTAGAGGTTCTATATTAGCCATTTGGAGAATCTTAAGGTGTAATCCTTTCTCTAATGGTGGTGTGGATTACGTTCCACATAGGTTTGAACTTTATCTCTTAAAGACTCGTAAGAGTGCCAATATTAAGTAGTTTAAAATATCGATATAGTGATGTTTTTTAATATATATGTAGAACATAAAGAGAATTGGAGGAATTGTTTTGAGTAAAATATTAGGCTATCCATTAGGTTTCATAATGTATGGCATATACTTGTTGGTTAAAGACTATGGTCTTGCTTTGATTATTTTTACCGTGTTAGTAAAACTCTTGTTATTCCCTATATACTTTAAGCAACAAAAGGGTATGGTTAAACAACAGGCACTAGCACCACAGCTTGAAAAGTTAAAAAAGCGTTATGCTAATAATCAACAGAAGTTCCAAGAAGAACAGATGAAGTTATACTCTGAGGCGGGAATAAATCCAATGGCTAGTTGTTTGCCATTGCTAATACAACTTCCAATAATATATGGCATATTAGATGTAGTGTATAGACCCTTAACACACATATTAAGGCTTAGCAGTGATACTATTCAAACTGCTACGGATATTCTATCCGAATACTTTACTACTAGTGGTATTAAAGCACCAAGTAACTTTGAATCACGTCCAGAACTTTCAATATTAAGTTATATAAAGACTAATCCAGAACTTTTTCCACAAGATTTAGTTGAGGCAGTTGGAAACTTTAATAACACTCTATTTGGTTTGCTAGATTTAGGTCAAACACCAACCATACACCCAGATGTGTGGAATGTTCAATCGGCATGTTTGCTACTAATACCTATACTATCGGGTGTATTTCAATTGATACTTACCATATATACCCAGCACAAACAGAAACAGAAGAATCCTGAAATGTCACAATCTATGGGTAGTATGAATGCAATGTTATATATTATGCCTATATTCTCTATTTGGATAGCTTATAGTTTCCCTGCTGGTGTAGGATTCTATTGGGCAATATCTTCATTATTCTCTTTGGTACAGTCCATATTCTTAAATAACTATTTTAACGAAGAACGTTCTTTAAAGGTTTTAGAAAAAGAACGTGAAAAGGTACAAAGTAATAGAAGGAACAATAAGCAATCGTTTATGGATAAGTTGGTTGAACAACAGAAAGCTATGAACGAGGCAAATGGAAGTGGAGATGGTAAGTCTAAGACATATCAAACATATGACCAAAAAGAAAAACTATCTCGTTTTGAACAGAATGAACTTAATAAGCAAATTATTAAAGAGGCTAGAAAGCGTATGGCTGAAAAGTATGGTGACGAATATACAGATGATTAACAAAAAGAAAGGGGATTTTTATTATGATGGAAGTATTTTCCGCTAAGACTCTTGACGAGGTTAAAGAGTTAGCAGTACAAAGTTTTGGAGTATCGCAAGATTTAATAAACTTTGAAGTTATTGAAGAGCCTAAAAAGACTCTATTTGGTAGATTGAAAGGTGATTATAAGGTTAGAGCTACTTATAATGCTGAATCGGTTGAAACTGTTGAAACTGTTGAAACCGTTGTGGAAACTTCTACACCTACAGAAGATTCTGTTATCGTTCAACAAGAGGAAGCAGTTTCTGAAACTATCGTTGAAGATGTCGTTCCTGTAGAAGAAGTTCAATCTGTTCAAGATGTTAAAGATATAGAAGTTCAAAGTACAACTCCTTTAGTTGAGAATACTAGTTCAGATGTTGAGTCTAAAAACGTTCCTACTCCAGAAGAGATTTTAGAGAAAGCTAAGATGGCTCAACGATATGTGGCATCTATACTAGAAAAGATGGAAATCGATACTTCTAGTGAGATTATACAGACTGAAAATGGTGCTATCATCGACTTTAAGGGTGATGGTACAGGAACTATAATAGGTAAGCGTGGAGAAACTTTAGATGCCTTACAGTATCTATCCGCTATGATATGCAATAAGGGTGAAAAAAGCTATTACAGAATCACTCTTGATAGTTGTGGCTATAGAGCTAAGAGAAAGGTTATACTTCAAGAGTTAGCTAAGAAAGTTTCTAAGAACGTTCTAAGGACTGGACGTTCACAATCATTAGAGCCTATGAACCCATATGAAAGAAGAATTATCCACTCTACAATCTCTGAGATTGATGGAGTTACATCACGTTCAGTAGGAGAAGAGCCTTTTCGTAAGGTTATCATTTCCAGTAAGAACCCTAAGAAGTATAGTAACAATAACCATCGTAAAGGCGGATATAATAACCGTGGTAAGCGTGGTGGAAATAATAATAAATATCATGGAAATAACAATGGTAAGAAGAAAAACTATCAACCACGTTCACTTGATTTAAAGACTTCTTTTGAAAAGGATTATCGCAAGCCTAAGCCAGAGGATAATCTTAAAGAGGGTCTTTATGGTAAGATTGAGATTTAGTTAGTAGATTAAATATTATCAAAGGCGGATAGCTAACTTAACTATCCGCTTAATTTGTAGAGGTGAATATTAAAATGTCGACTATTAGTGCAATTGCCACGCCTAATGCTATTGGGGGAATTTCAGTAATAAGAATATCGGGTGAAAGTGCAATATCCGTAGCGAATAGCATCTTTAAAGGTGTTAAAAAACCTGTTAATATGGAGGGTTATACTTGTGCGTATGGTAAAATCTATGATGATAATAACCAACTTATTGATGATGTAGTATTATCAGTGTTTAAAAGTCCAAAGAGCTATACTGGTGAAGATGTTGTAGAAATCTCATGTCATGGTGGAAAGTTTGTAACTAAGCAGATTTTAAGATTAATTTTATCTAAGGGTGTACGTCTAGCTGAAGCAGGTGAGTTTACAAAGAGAGCATTCTTAAACGGTAAGATGGATTTAAACCAAGCAGAAAACGTTATTAACATAATTTCAGCAGATGGAAAAAGCCAATTAAAGTATGCTAACTCACTTAGAGAGGGTGCTAACTTTAAGAAAGTAAAAGAAATATCTAAACAGATTACTTCAATATTAGGTGATTTATCTGCATGGGCAGACTATCCCGAAGATGATGTACCTATGGTAAACCCTATGGAAGTACTATCACAAACGAAAAAGATATTAAGTACTTTAGAAAACATTTCTTTTAGTTACGATGATGGACGCATTATCCGAGAGGGAATAAATACGGTAATAGTTGGAAAGCCTAACGTTGGAAAATCAACTCTAATGAACTGTTTAAGTGGTTTTGAAAGAAGTATAGTTACCGATATCGCTGGTACTACTAGAGATGTTATTGAGGAAACCGTCAAGATAGGTGATTTAACTTTAAGACTATCCGATACCGCAGGTATTAGAGATACTTCTGATATTGTGGAAAAGATGGGCGTAGATATCGCTAAAAAGCGTCTTGATGAGGCAGATTTAATCATAGCCATGTTCGATGGTTCTACTCCCCTAGATAGTAACGACTTTGATTTGATTCAATCGGTTAAGGATAAGAATACCATAGCAGTAGTAAACAAGACAGATATTGCTATAGATGGCATATTTGATACTATTCAACAACGTTTTAAGTATGCTATTGAGGTATCTGCTAAGAATTTAATAGGTTTAGACTTCTTAACTAATACTCTAAACGAAATGTTCTTACTTGAGAATATCGACATAGATAGCGGACTTTTGGCTAATGAACGTCAAAAAAATTGTATAGATAATAGCATAGATGCGTTAAAAAATTGTATTCATGGGCTTGAAATGGGATTAAATCTTGATGCTATTACCATCGATTTTGATGAGGCTTTGAGCTATCTGCTAGAACTTACAGGCGAAAGCGTATCAGAAACTGTAGTTAATGAGATATTCTCTCGTTTCTGCGTGGGTAAATAGATTTTTAAGAGGTGCTTTTTATGAATTATGAAATGGGTTCTTATGACGTCGCCATAATAGGTGGAGGTCATGCAGGTGTTGAAGCAAGTATAGCATCTGCTAGATTGGGTTGTAAGACTGTAATGTTTACCATATCATTAGACCAAATTTCAAATATGCCATGCAATCCATCTATTGGAGGTACTGCTAAAGGACATCTAGTTAGAGAGATTGATGCTCTAGGTGGAGTTATGGGCAAGGGTGCTGATGAGTGTTTTATACAATCAAGAATGTTAAACCGTGGAAAAGGCCCAGCAGTGCATAGTTTAAGGGTTCAAGCCGATAGAGTTAAGTATCATAATTATATGAAACATCTATGCGAAATGCAAGAAAATTTGGATATAAAACAAGCTGAAATATCGGAAATATTAGCCGAAAACGGCAAGGTTACTGGAGTAGTTACTAAGTTAGGTGCTATGTACAGAGTTAAAGCCGTAGTAATAGCTACTGGAACGTACTTAAAGGGTAAAATCCATGTTGGCGAGCGTAACTATGAAAGTGGCCCAGATAATACTAATCCGGCAAATTTGTTATCTGAGAGTTTAAAGAAGAACGGTATCACCATACGAAGATTTAAGACGGGTACGCCTTGCAGGGTACATAGAAGAAGTATCAACTTTGATATTTTAGAACGTCAAGATGGTGATGATTACATTGTACCATTCTCTTTTGAAACTGACCAATCTAAGATGAAGAATCAAGTAAGTTGTTACGTATCCTATACTAATGCAGATACTCACAAGGTTATTTTGGATAATCTACACCGTTCGCCGTTATATTCGGGAAAGATTCAAGGTGTTGGCCCTAGATATTGCCCATCTATTGAGGATAAGATAGTCCGTTTTAGCGATAAACCTAGGCATCAACTATTTATTGAGCCTATGGGCTTAGATACTGATGAATATTATCTGCAAGGAATGTCATCATCATTGCCAGAAGATGTTCAACTTGCTTTCTTAAGGACTATCAAAGGCTTAGAAAACGTTGAGATTATGCGTCCTGCCTATGCTATAGAATACGATTGCTGTGACCCTACTGAGATGTTACCAACTCTTGAGTTTAAACAACTTAAAGGTTTGTATGGTGCGGGTCAGTTCAATGGAAGTTCAGGCTATGAAGAGGCGGCGGCTCAAGGATTGGTTGCGGGTATCAATGCAAGTTTGGGCGTTCAAGGTAAGGAGCAGTTAATCTTAGATAGAGCGAGTTCTTATATAGGTACGCTTATAGATGACCTTGTAACTAAAGGTTGTCAAGACCCTTACAGAATGATGACATCTAGGAGCGAATATAGGCTCATATTACGCCAAGATAATGCCGATGAGAGATTAATTCCAATAGGCTATAAAATTGGTTTAAATTCAAAAGAACGCTACGATAGACTTCAAGAAAAGTTAGCTATGGTTAAATCTGAAAAGGAAAGATTATTAAAACTAAATGTAGCACCATCTAAGAAGTTAAATGAATTTTTAATCGAAAATGGTACTGCTCCAATGTCTAGTGGCTGCAAGATGGCTGATTTAATTCGAAGACCACAACTTTCATATGAAAAGCTTAAAACCTTTGATGTAACTCGTCCAGACTTGCCTAGAGAGGTTTGGGAACAAGCAGAGATTCAAATTGAGTATGATGGATATATTACTAAACAACTTGCTCTAGTTGAACAGATGAGAAGGTTAGAAAGTAAGCCACTATCTAAAGATTTAGACTACTCTCAAATTAAGGGATTACGCTTAGAGGCTATAGAAAAACTTAATAAGATTAAACCTATAAGTATAGGACAAGCCTCAAGGATTAGTGGAGTATCCCCTGCTGATATTTCAGTATTGGTAATATATTTGCAACAGAATAACACCTAGGGGGTTAATATGAATTTTAAAGAGTTCAAAAAGATAGGTTCATACTATAATTTAGATATTACTGAAGAACTATATAGTAAGTTAGAAATCTATGCAGAATATCTAGTAGAGTATAATAAAAAGGTGAATCTAACGGCAATCACAGAGCATAAAGAGATATACATTAAGCACTTTTTAGATAGTCTAATACCACTAATATATATGGATATTCCACTAAATTCAACCTTAATAGATGTCGGTACGGGTGCAGGGTTTCCATCGATACCCATGAAACTCTATCGTCCAGATATTAAACTTACTCTATTAGATAGTCTAAATAAACGAATAGTCTTTCTTGAAAGCCTTTGCAATAGGTTAAATATCGATGCAGAGTGCATTCATGGACGTGCTGAGGATTTTGGCAAAGATGTTTGTTATCGTGAGAAATTTGATTTTGCTACTGCTAGAGCCGTTGCAAACTTGCAAGTTTTAAGTGAATATTGTATCCCGTTCGTTAAAGTTGGGGGTTCATTTATAGCCATGAAAGGCTTATCAGAAGATATAAACTCTTCTAACAATGCTATTAAAATACTAGGTGCAAAGATAATAAACGATATTAATTATACTATTCCACCAGAAGATAATAGGCGTATCGTTGTAATTGAAAAGGTATGTAATACTCCTAAAAAGTATCCTAGAATTAGTGGAAAGATAAAGTCTAAACCGTTATAGAGCCAATCAATCGGATAGTTTTCTAACTATCCGATATTTTTATGCCTTAAAGTTTTAAAATTGATAAAATTTCCGAATTTATGAAAAAATATATCGCAAGGTTAGACATATTTTGCTAAGGAAATAGAATGGAAATATTTTAAATTGCTCATATAATGTCGAAATATGTGGAAATATAGGGAATTTTGTAGAAATTTTATTATGGAAAAAATTTCCTAAATATTGTATAATTTAACTATCGTACAAGAGTACAAGCTAATATAAAACTGAAGAAAGGAGCTGTTTTATTATGACAGCATTTTTAAATCTAAAAGAGAAACAGATAGGAAAGGTTGTACAGATTCCTATTGATGAGGTTCACCCTAATAGTGAACAGGCTAGAACTGAGTTCGATTATATAGATATTTCAGCACTAGCTGATAGTATTCGTCAAAACGGTATTTTACAGCCCTTGACCGTTAGAAAAGTTGATGACGGTTACGAAGTTATTGCGGGTGAAAGAAGATTAAGAGCATCTAAAGTTGCAGGATTGGATTTTGTACCTTGCATTATTTTAGAAATAAATAGCAAAAATAGTGCAATATTAAACCTAGTGGAGAACATTTAGCACAAAGATTTATCCTTTTTCGATGAGGCTATAGCCATAGATAAACTTATTAAAAGTTATGGATTAACTCAAGAAGATACTGCTTTAAAGTTAGGTAAGGCTCAAAGCACCATTGCAAACAAGCTTAGATTACTTAAGCTTACTGAAGAAGAACGCATGGTTATAGTCAAGTTTGGATTGACTGAAAGACACGCAAGAGCGTTGTTAAAACTATCTGCACCAGAGGATAGACTAAACATAATTAATAAGGTTGTTAAGGAACGTTTAAACGTCGAAAAAACTGAAAAGGCAGTACTTGAGTACATAGAAGAAAATAATCTAAAGAGTGCCAGTAGACGACGCACCAAGTCATTTTCTGATGTTAGATTCTTTATGAATACCATAACTAGAGCCATTGAGAATATGCAATCAGCTGGAATTAAGGCAAATAGTTCCAAATATCAATGCGATGACTATATAGAATATAGGGTTAGAATACCTTTTAAAGGCTAAAATTAGCTATAAAAATACTACAAAAAATCGAGTAGATATTAATGTATCACTCGATTTTTTGTATGTTTTACAGTATGAATAAAAGTACATCAATAGTATACCAATCTAGTGGCTTTTGTGCATATTGACGAATGCAAAAATATGCGTAAGTTTACAGGGCACTTTTTCAATAACAAAATATTCCAAATATCCAATTTTTGGTGTGGAAAGATGTTGAAAACTTTTAAACTGTTGAAAACTTTTGTGCAATTTGACGAAAAAATTTGCTTGTCAAGTAAGAGTGTTGAAAACTTTTCAACATTTAAAACTTCGAAAATATGTGCTTTTCGGGTGAAAATTAAAAGTTTTCCACAAGTTTTCAACAAAATAGTGTTGAAAACTAAAATTTAAGAAGTTTTCCACTTGCAAAGAGCTTGACAAGTGCTTGTCAACTGGTTGCAACTTGCAAACCTACTTGAATACTAGGTTTGCAAGTGGAAAACTTTCAACATATTGAACCACATAGGTATGCGGTTTTATTGCTTGACAAGTGCTTTGCAAGTGGAAATGTTGAAAACTTCTGTGGAAAGTCAAAATTCCCCCACTCAATGTGGAAAACTTTTTTGGTACTGTTTTTAGTACAATTTTAAAAGAGCCAAAAAAACCCCACTTTACAAAATTTTTTACATTGAAATATCTTTTAGAAACTGAGAAATTATTTAGTTTAGAATCTTTACAAACACACATATTTATGATATAATAGGTTAGAATTAAGTTGAAAGGGTTTAAAACTATCATGGAAACTGTAATCTTAAGGATATCTCAAATAGAACCCGACCGAAATCAGCCAAGAAAACATTTCAATGAGCAATCATTGTATGACTTAGCGGATTCTATATCGCAGTATGGAGTAATAGAGCCAATAATAGTAAAGCCCATGCCAAATGGATTCTATAAAATTATTGCAGGTGAACGACGCTGGAGAGCCTCACGAATTGCACAATTACGTGAGATTCCTGCCATCATTAAGGATAATATTTCTGACTTAGATGCTTTTAAGATATCGTTTAGTGAGAATCTTCAAAGGCAGAGTTTAACTCCAATTGAAGAGGCTTTAGGCTTTGTGCGTCTTAAAGAAGAGTTTAATCTGACTCAAGAGGAGATTTCAAAGTCTACTGGACGTTCACGTTCTAGTATTGCCAACATAGTTAGACTTTTAAAATTACCTAGTTCTGTTAAATCTATGGTTGAAGATGGAAAGCTATCGGTTGCTCATGCTAAACAGATACTTTCAGTAGAAGAAAAGTATCAAGAAAGTTTGGCAAGGCAGACCGTACAAGAAGAGTTATCGGTTAAACAGTTGGAGTATAGGGTTAAGAGGTTAAAATCTATTTGCAAAGATGATACTTTTAAGAAACGTGATACATACTATATAGAAACTGAACTCTCTTTAAAAGATATCTTAAATAGACCAATCAAGATAGATGGTTCAGATAAGAAAGGTACTATAACATTAGAGTTCTATGGCAAAGATGACTTAAAATCGTTGGTTAATCAGCTTTGCAATCAGCTTGACAAGTAGTTGATTGCAAAGTACTTGACAAGTGGATAATCTGCCTTTAAACCTACTTTGCAAGTAGGAATAAGATATTAAATCTATCAACCATTATACCACATATCTATGTGAGTTGATTGCTTGACAAGTAATAACTTTACTTGACAAATAAGAAATTAAAATCTGCTTGTCAACTAGTTGACAAGCAAGCTTACACCATCGATAAACTACATATATACGAGCTTTTTAAGTGGAATTATCTACTTGACAAGTACTTGCAAAGCTGCTAATAACCGAAAATGCCAATAATTGTGAATGATTCACATTATATATAATATTTTGGAGGAATTAAAATGCTCGACATTAAAAAGATTAGAGAAAATCCTGAACAGATTAAAAAGGCATTACAGACTAGAAATGCCAACTATGACCAATACATTGATGACATTCTTGCCATTGATGAACAAAGAAGACAAATCTCTACAGAAACAGACAGCTTAAAGGCTGAACAGAACAAGGTATCTAAACAGATTCCACAGATGAAAAAGAACGGCGAGGATACTACATCTATTATGGCTGAGATGAAAACTATCGCTGAAAAGATTAAGATTCAAGATGTTAAGATTAAAGACCTTGAGTCTAAACAACGAGAGCTACTATTAAGCGTTCCAAACGTTCCATCTGAAACTACTCCTATAGGCAAAGACGATTCCGAAAACATAGAGGTTAGAAGGTTCGGTGAGCCTACTAAGTTCAATTATGAACCTAAAGGACATTGGGATTTAGGTGCTAAGTTAGGTATCTTAGACCCAGATACTGCTAGTAAAGTAACTGGTGCTAGATTCCACTTTTACAAGGGTTTAGGTGCTAGGCTTGAAAGAAGTATAATTAGTTACTTCTTGAACACTCATACAGAACACGGATATACCGAGATTCTACCACCTTTTATGGTAAATAGAGCATCTATGACGGGTACTGGTCAACTGCCTAAGTTTGAAGACCAAGCCTATAAGTTAGTATCTTCTGAAGATAACGTTGGAAATGACTATTTCCTAATACCAACCGCTGAAGTTCCAGTAACTAATATGTATCGTGATGATATCCTTAAGGGTGAGCAACTTCCTTTGTGCTATTGTGCATACTCAGCTTGTTTCCGTTCCGAGGCTGGTTCTGCTGGTCGTGATACTCGTGGACTCATTAGACAACATCAGTTTAATAAGGTTGAGTTAGTTAAGTTTACTACCCCTGAAACCTCTTGGGATGAACTCGAAAAGCTAACCAATGATGCCGAAAGAGTTCTACAAGGTTTGGGATTACCTTACAGAGTAGTAGCATTATCTACAGGTGATATAGGTTTCTCATCTGCTAAGACTTACGATATTGAGGTTTGGATGCCATCTTATGGTAGGTACGTTGAGATTTCAAGCTGTTCTAACTTTGTAGACTATCAAGCAAGACGTGCAAACATTAAGTATAAGGCTACTCCTAAGGATAAGGCTCAGTTTGTGCATACACTAAATGGCTCAGGTGTTGCAGTGGGTAGAACCGTTGCCGCTATATTAGAGAACTATCAAAATGCAGATGGTTCTATTACAGTTCCAGAAGCGTTAGTCCCATACATGGGTACAGATATTATTAAGTAATATATATATAAAACATGGATTGATTCTTACTAGAAAAATCAATCCATGTTTTATATTAAATTGTTATGTAATTAGTAGTTATATATACTATCTAATAATAAAGTAGCATCTTGATACCTAGTATCGTCAGTTTCACTCTTCATGATAACCATATACACTTCACGATTATCTATGTTAGCAGTAACTATTAAGCAGTTACCCGCATCATCATGGAAACCTGTCTTAAAGCCATCTACACCTTCATAGAAGTAAGAACTATCTTGGTCTAATAGTTTATTAGTATTAATCCAAGAGTGTTCTTCACCGCTTATAGATGTAATATCATAACTCTGTGTAGATGTAATCTGTTTTAATATATCGAAGTTTTCAGCATATATTAATAGTCGCATCATATCTTGAGCGGTAACGTAGTGATTCTTATTATGATATCCATCTGGAACTTCAAAGTGACTATTAAGCATACCAATCTCTTGAGCCTTTTCGTTCATTAGATTTACAAAGTAATCGACTGCCTCACTTTCTGTCAATACTGAATTACCCGTTAAGATTCTAGCTACGTTTACAGCAATGGTATAACCTGCATCATTACCAGATGGTAACATTAAACCATATAGTAAATCTTTAAGAGTTATCTGTTCACCTTGCACCAAATACGCTAAACTAGAACCACTCTCAACGAAGTTTATTTCATTTCCAACGGTAAAGACGGCATCTAAGCTTATGTTTTCAATAGCTACTATAGATGTTAATATCTTAGTAGTACTTGCAGGATAGCACATCTTAGTAGAATCTTTATCGAAGAGTATTTGATTATTAGTCTTATCTAATACGTATACAAACTGTGCAGATATATCATCGGCAGTAACATCGTTTAAGAGGTTTTCTTGATAGTCTAAACTGATAGTATTATCTTCTTTAGGAGTTTCCTCTATGGTTTCACATAACATGGTTGCTCTAATGTTTTGGAAATTTTCGTATACGTCTATATTTATTGAAGTATTATTCCTATAGCTGAGTAAGTATATTGTAAGAGCAAGTATTATAGCTAATAAGAATATGCAGAAAAATATTCTATCCACTCTTAAGTGAGATTTTTTACTCTTACTGTTTTTCTTTTTTACGGTTGTACTCATATAATTCACCACTAAATAATAATTTTAATTACATAGATAATTATAACAGTAAAATAGAGCGTTGTCAATAATACAATTAATCAGCATATACAGAATCCACTCCAAGATACTCTTCTAAGCAGAGGTTATTTTCATAGATGTATGTAGCAACATCTACGCCCACATAACGCAAGTGCCAAGATTCATATTGATATCCTGTAATATCCTCTTTACCCTCTGGAAAACGGATTATAAATCCGTACTTATAGCAGTTTTCAGCGACCCATTGACCCTCTAGGGTATCGGCAAAGCTGTCATCTATAGAGTTTAGGTCGAAAGCGTATCCTGATTGATGTTCAGAATGACCTGCTCTAGCTGAGTACGTATCTACTATTTCGGGAGAATCTGTTTCGCAGTAACTGTTATATACTTTCAATTGATAGTAGTAAGAACGATATCCCGATGCTATGTATATGTCTAAACCCTCGTTTAGAGCATCTTCTTGCATTTGATTAAAACTTTCAATAACCTCTGGAAATAGTCCTTGTGGTGGAGTAGGTTTAGTATCATCTAAACCACCATTGTAACCTTGATATTCTGCTGGAACACTATAAGATTTATTGATTATCAATATACCATCTATATAGGTGCAACCGTCGATTACTTCCATAGTGTGATTAACTTGCGAAGTTTCTGTAACATCTTGTGTAGTACTTAGAGTATCTTGGGAGGTAACTTCAGTAGTAGTACTTGAGATATCTTGTATATCTCCACCAACCGTTTGAGATTGTCCATTCTTACTAGATACTCCCTTAGCGATTAAAACTATCAATAGTACTAATATAGCCAACATAATGACTAATACAAGTATTCTATCGGTTCTAAGTTTTACTTTCTTTCTTTTTGTACTCATGTTTTGTATCTCCTTAATATATATATGTTTGGAACGCTATAGTAGATGTTCCATATATATATTTTAAATGTTACTTAGATTTTCGTCAATAGGTTTACTATCAATTTTAGAACTTTCTTCATTGAAAGTAGTAGTAGATTCTGTACTATCGTTAGATGTTTCGATATCATCGTTAAAAAGAATAGTATCACTAGAATTATTAAATGTGTACATTAAGATGTACCAAACGAAATCATCGTAGTTAGAATATTTTCTATTACCCCAATTATTCCAATCAGTTTGAAGATAATCATCATAGTAGATAGTCCAATATACACTATAATATTCTTGTAGAGTATTGAAATCTTCTGCATTGATAGTTCCCTCATACTCTCCATCTGTAAAGATGTCTACATAACCATATAGTAAGTTTTCTACAAAATTTTTGTAGGTATCATAGGTTTTAGTAAAGTGTTCTTTCCAGATATCATGTGTATTTAGGTAACAAGTTAGATAGTTATACTCATACCTATTCGCAGTACTTTGAAATAGGTAGTCATTATCATTATCGTATTCTTTAGCCATGTCATAGTATTCTTTAGCTATGTCAGAGTATTCTTTAGGTATTACAAACCTATCTCCGTTAAAGCTTAGAATATAGCATTCGTCAGTGGTTACATAGCAAGGTTGAGCAACCTCTAAGAGTGGTAAAAAGGAAATACTTACTGTTAGATACCTTCCATAAGTAGCCTTATAAACATCTATAGATGTATAGTAGTCACCACCTACACAAGTGATATCATCAGGGGCGTATAGTATGCAATCTCCGTAATAGCTGTAATCATATGAAGTATAGGTTAGTAGTTCAGTTTCTATAGTAGGAGGAGTCAAATTATTTTCGGTTAAAAACTTGATGGTATTCTCATAAGAACTCAATATAATGTAACTATTGAGATAACAATAAGTATCGGTAGGAGTTAAAATATCGTCCATAGTACGATTTTCTAAATCTTTTTTGTAACATTCAGCCAGTTCCATAATCTGCGAGTACGTTAGATGGTCATACTCTTTGCTGTTTACTTGTATCTTAGAACTTACACTTATGTTGTAATCTCCCATAGAAGTATCTTGCTCAACAATATTATAGTAACTAAATCGATAGGTGGTGTAGTTACTTAGTAAGTCACTTAGGAAATCAGAAGCACACTGTTCAATATATGATTCATTTAAACTTAAATCTTTTAACATCATATATTGTTCAAACGATACTTTATACTCTCTGGATATCTTGCCACCAAGCCTAGTATTATAGGTTATGTGAACGTATTGGTAGTAATCACTGTAATAGATGTAATTTTGTAATATGCCATACTGTTGATATATATCAGCATCTTCATCAGGTAGGTAAGAGTTAAATCTATTCTCTACTGCATCTTTATGAAAGTTTATAACGGTTTCAATGGATTCTCTATCTTTGAAAGTTACGTCGCTTGAATAATTTTGATATACTCCACCATAGTCTATGGTAACGCTCTTAACGTTTAATGCAGAAGGGATTCTGTTTTCTATACCGAATCCGTTAGTACCATTTAATATTAAGCATAGTACTATCACGCCAAAAACGGTTACTATATATCTTAGAACGCTCCAACCGAACTTTTTAAATCCACGATTAGCAATGGTTTCACAGATGAAATATACTATAGCACTTAGGAACATCAAAGGAGCTATATAATCGGTATCACTATTCACCATAAGGGCTATTATTATAAATGTTATAGCAGTCATGGTAATATAGTAGAATGCTTTGAATACAAAAGGCTTAGATACATCTTCAGCTTTACGCTTACTGTATAGAAAGTATGCAATAAAGAAGTATATAACATCTGTAACTAAGGTTAATATATACAATCTAATCAATTGGGATATTTCCCCGTCAATAGTTTCAGTTATGCCTATAATTGTACCTAGTGGACTACTATTAGAGATGTATTTAAGTATATAATCATCTATCGATATGCCATATAGACCACTAAAGAATATCGCAAAGAATATTGCAATGACACCAGGTATTAGACAGTTCACTAATAAATTATAAGCAATGGATTCAAACATTGAACCACAACAACTAGTAACCAATACCGTTAGAGTATAGAACATAATCATTACTAGCAGACCACATATGCAAAGCTGTATCATATAATATGTAAAATGTTCTTCTTTGGTAAATTCTTCCCAAGAGTTAATTCCGAAATACGCTAAACCATGTATTATAAACGTTAGTATTACACTTGCTATATAAGGTATTATGTAAGAACATAGTCCAGAAAAGTAATCGCTTAAGAAACGTTGTTTAATGGTCAAAGGTAGGGAGTAAATCATATCTACCTTAGTTTTTTGTAAAGGTAGTCAAAAGAGTTTAAAGCTATTATAAATCCCATAATTAGGGCTATTGCTAAACAGCACATTGATAAAGGTATAAATCCATACATAGAATAACCACTATCATCAATTTCACTGGCTATACCAGATATCATAAGTAGCGGTAAACCTAAAATGTGCAGAACACACATAACTATTAGAATCTTTTTGAGTTTTCTAATGTTCATGAAAAAGTTTGACCAAAATGCAGTATGAAAATTAATCTTCTTACTAACAGACGTATTACTATTAGTTGTCAATTCCTTTGAAATCATAACCTAGAACCTCCATTTCATAAATAAATATTTCTTCTAGTGAAAGTGGAATGATATCTAACACTAGAGGCTTCTTAGATTTAAACTTTTCTCTAATCTCTTCCTCATTACCACGGATAATTATATGGTACACGCTTTGATTCTGTTCAAAGTGGAGTATATCCAAGTTAGGAAATTCCTTTTCGGTATAGCTTTGGGGTAGATTCTCATTGATTTGAGGGAATACTACTTGAACCTTATGTATGTTAGACTTAACACTATCTAGGTCACGATTGAATACAATCTTACCTTGATGGAGTAAAGCTACGCTGTCGCATACCTCATTAATCTCTTTTAGGTTGTGTGAAGATATTATGGTAGTAAGTTCACGGTCGAGCATAGCATCAACGAGCATACGTTTAACTATTATACGCATAGTAGGGTCTAAACCATCGAAAGCCTCATCTAGTAGCAGATATTCAGTTTGACAAGCTAAAGCAATTATAACTATAGCTTGACGTTTCATACCCTTAGAAAAGGCATTAGTTTTTTATCTAGTGGCAAGTTTATAGTCTTGCGAAGTTTTTCAAAGAGTTCTTCTGAAAAGTTAGGATAGAATCCCTTATAGAAGTTTTTTAACTCTTTAAGGGTAAAGTTAGCGAACTGAATAGTTTCATCGTTAATAAAGAAAACCTTTTCCTTAACTTTAGGGTTATTGAATATAGATTCACCATCTATGGTGACGCTACCACCATCTGCCTTGTATATTCCACAGAGTAATCTTAATATGGTAGATTTTCCTGCACCATTAGAGCCAAGTAGACCGAAAGTCACACCCTTAGGAATGGTTAAGTTAATACTATCTAAGACTTTGAAACTATCAAAGTTTTTTGAAGTGTTGATAAGTTCAATCATGATATTTCCACCTTGTTAATCCTTTCAATAAGTTCATTTTTAGATATACCTGTCTGTATAGCCTTAAGGACGCACTCATCAAATTGAGCGAACATACTCCTTTTTATAGTACTGTCAGTTACCCTAGCAATAAAGCTACCTCGACCAGTTAATGAGTATATTATGCCATCGTTCTCAAGCTGATTATATGCCTTTACTACAGTGTTAGGATTAACTCCTAACTCTTTAGCTAAGGCTCTAATGCTAGGTAGTTGAGAATTTTCGGTTAATACCCCTTTAATTATTAGTTCAACAATCTTGTTATATAGTTGTTCATATATAGGCGTACGGCTCATTAAATCAATATCAAACATAGAGAAACCTCCTTTCAAAGGGAAATTGTACTACATATTCTAGTACAATTAGTATATCATATTTAGATGTTTTTGTCAACGTCTTTCCTAACTATCTTTTGGATTAAAAAATATTAATCGTTAGAAAGCAGACATTTCTGCTATCTTGTCTTTGTATATAGTGTTGAGTTTTAGCGTATAATATTTTATGTTCATAGACTATATTGTCAATATCCACAATATAAGGCTAAATATATTGAAAAATATGTGAATGTATACAAATATAATTAAATCTATTGACATTTGCTCACAATAGTGATAAAATGCAATTAGCACTCAAGGAGAAAGAGTGCTAACAGACTACTACATTCACTGCTAGTACATTCGGAGGTGAAAGTTCTTGGACGATAGAAAGTTGAAAATCCTTGCAATAGTAGTAGATGAGTATATTAAGACTGGTGAGCCTGTAGGGTCAAAGGTTATCTCAAACCACCCCGATATTAAGGTGTCATCTGCCACAGTTAGAAATGATATGGCAACATTGGAACAGTTAGGCTATTTAATTCAACCACACACCTCGGCGGGTAGAGTTCCTACCTATAGTGGTTTTAGATTGTATATTGATAAGCTTATGACGGTTCAAGAATTAACTGTAGAAGAAAGAACTCGGTTAGATAAGTCATTAGAAGAACAAGAAACCCTTACTGAAGATTCTATAATAGAGTATGCAACTCAGACTCTTGCAGAACTTACTCAATGTGCAGTGGTAGTTGCTAACTCTGCTCCTAAGTTTTCAGTAATATCTAAGGTAGAGATTATTCCTACTGGTAAGAGATTGTACGTTATTCTACTTATAACCTCTAATGGAACTATTAAAAATAGAGTCTGTCGTTTAGAGTTCGACTTGACCAATGAACAGATGGAGTTCTTTTCAAAGTATATACAAGAAAATCTACAGGGTGAAGTCATTGAAAATCTATCCGATGAGAAAATGGAACAACTAGTAACTGCTCTTGAAACTTACATGATGACCTTAACCCCTTTAGTTCAAGGTATATATGAAATGTCAAAAGATTTACGCCATGATGAGTATACCGTTCAAGGTGAAAAAAATCTTTTAGCGTGTAAAGATTTCGATAAGATGGATATTGTAAACTTCCTTGAAAATAAGAATAGATTCTCTGCTATGCTTGATGATGCCTTTAGTGGTATACAGATTAAGTTCGGTCAGGAAAGTAGTGATGATTTTATTATTAGTAACTCTAGTATGATTATGTCACACTATAAGAAAGGCTCTAAAACTGCTGGTTCTCTTGGAATAATAGGTCCTATGCGTTTAAACTATGCTCGTATTATTCCTTATATAGAATATTTTAGTCAAAAGATTACTGATATGATTACAGACCAAGACGCTGATGCGAGAAAGGAAGATGGTTCCGATGGCAACTGAAGAAAAGGATATTAACAACTCTACTGATGATGAAAAGATAGAAAATAATGCGTCGGTAGATACTAATCAAGAAGATATTGATTCTAGTGTAGAACAAGAAAGTCAAGCATCTTGTAATGATGAGGCTCAAGGTGATAAGTCTAATAGTGATTTAGATGCCCTTACTAAGGAACTTCAAGAAGAAAAAGATAAGTACCTTAGATTGTATGCAGAGTTCCAAAATTACAGAAACAGAACTACAAAAGAAAAGACTGAGGCGTATAACAATGCCATTTCTGAGTGTGTTAAACAGATATTGCCCGTTATAGATAACTTTGAACGTGCATTAACTCAAGAATGTTCTGATGAAAATTATAAATCTGGTATGGAGATGATTTTTAAGAACTTTATGGCTATTTTAGATAAAATGGGTGTTAAAGAGATAGATGCTCTTGGTAAACCTTTTGACCCAAACATACACCATGCTATTCAACAGTGCGAAAACGATAAGTATGAAAGTGATACCGTGTGTAATGTGTTTCAAAAAGGCTATATGCTCGGTGAAAGGCTTATTCGTCCAGCTATGGTGCAAGTTGTTCAATAGGTTTAAATAATTTCAGCAAGAATTCCCCCACTTCAACAGTACAAGTGGCGAGATGAATTGCTAAAAGGAAACTTAACGGCAGTGGTGGGCGGAGAGAAATTGGTATCCCCTACTGATACGAGGTCATTTATGCGTATCAATGTACGTACATCGTACTCCGATAATATACCGAGCGTGGATTGAAATAAAAAAACGTTAGATAACAACTCAACCTCTTAATAAATTGTGGGCGAGTATGAGTGCTAACTATTAATTATTAATTGTTAATTACTTATATTCGCCTCCTCCTTGAAAAAAAGGTGATTCTATGAATAAAAATCGTAAAGGTAAGGTTAGAAATTTTATTGATAAATACAGCGATGAAATAACTTGTGTATTAACAATTTCTATTTTATCGCTTATAGTGGTATCTAAAAATTAATTATTAACTAATAATTAAAAATATATATCCGTAAAGTACGGAAATCTTATTTATCGAAAGGAAGTATTTTTATGTCAAAGATTATTGGTATTGACTTAGGTACAACAAATTCATGTGTAGCAGTAATGGAAGGTGGAAATCCAGTAGTTATTGCTAACGCTGAAGGTTCTAGAACTACACCATCTGTAGTTGCTTTTTCAAAGAACGGTGAAAGATTGGTCGGTCAAGTAGCAAAGCGTCAGGCCATAACTAACCCAGATAAGACAGTTATATCTATTAAGCGTCATATGGGTTCAGATTACAAAGTAGATATAGATGGTAAGAAGTACACTCCACAAGAGATTTCTGCTATGATACTTCAAAAATTAAAGGCTGATGCAGAAGCATATCTTGGTGAAAAGGTTACAGAAGCAGTAATTACAGTTCCTGCATACTTTACAGATGCTCAACGTCAAGCTACTAAGGACGCAGGTCAAATTGCGGGTCTTAACGTTAAGAGAATTATAAATGAACCTACTGCAGCAGCATTATCATATGGTATCGACAAGGAAGAAGACCAAAAGATTATGGTATATGACCTTGGCGGTGGTACTTTCGACGTATCTATTATTGAGATGGGCGACGGTGTAACTGAAGTTCTTGCTACTGCTGGTAACAACCGTCTAGGTGGTGACGACTTTGACCAAAGAATCATCGATTGGTTAGTATCTGAATTTAAATCTTCTGATGGCATTGACCTAACTAAGGATAAGATGGCTATGCAACGTCTAAAAGAGGCCGCTGAAAAATCTAAGATAGAACTTTCATCTACACCAACTTCTAATATTAATCTACCATTCATTACGGCTGATGCTACTGGTCCAAAGCATATGGATATTACTCTAACCAAGGCTAAGTTCGATAGTCTAACTGCTGACCTAGTTCAAGCTACTATGGGGCCTGTAGACCAAGCATTAAGAGATAGCGGTCTAAAGCCAAGCGATTTAAACAAGGTTCTAATGGTTGGTGGTTCTTCAAGAATTCCAGCAGTCTACGATGCCGTTAAGCAAAAAATGGGTAAAGAACCATTTAAGGGAATCAACCCAGATGAGTGTGTAGCTTTAGGTGCTGCATATCAAGGTGGTATCATAGGCGGTGATGTTAAGGACGGTCTATTACTATTAGATGTTACTCCACTTTCACTAGGTCTTGAAACTATGGGTGGTGTTTGTACTAAAATCATTGAAAGAAATACCACTATCCCTACTAAAAAGTCACAGATATTCTCAACCGCTGCCGATAATCAACCAGCCGTTGAAATTAACGTACTACAAGGTGAGCGTGAGTTCGCTAAGGATAATAAATCACTAGGTATGTTTAAGCTTGATGGTATTGCTCCTGCTCCTAGAGGTATTCCACAGATTGAAGTTACTTTCGATATCGACCAAAACGGTATCGTACACGTATCTGCTAAGGATTTAGGTACGGGTAGAGAACAGAACATTACTATTACTGCATCTACAAATATGTCTAAAGATGATATAGATAAGGCAGTTAAAGAGGCTGAACAGTTCGCAGAACAGGATAAGAAGGCTCGTGAAGCTGTAGATATTAAGAACAATGCAGAAAGTTTAGTAATGCAAGTTGAAAAAGCTCTTAATGACTTCGGTGATAAGGTTTCTGAAGGTGAAAAAGCTCCTATATTAGAAAAGTGTAACGCTTTAAAAGAGGCTGTTAAGACTGATAATACTGACGATATTAAGGCTAAGTATGATGAACTTCAAAAGCTTATGAACGATATCGCAACTAAGGTATATCAACAGTCTGCACCACAAGGTGATGCAACTCAAGGTGCTTATCAACAAGAAGATACTTCTTCTAACAGTAACAACGATGATGACGTTATCGACGCTGATTTTACTGAGGAAAAGTAGTTGACTATAAACTTTAAATAATCAGTCGGGCGGATAGTCTTTTTATATTCCGCCCATTTTAAGATATATTTTATTAATTCAAAAAGTTAGTGAGGGTTCATTATGGCTGAAAAAAGAGATTATTATGAAGTGTTAGGTATTCCTAAAACCGCTTCTGAAGATGAGATAAAAAAAGCATATAGAAAGTTGGCAAGACAGTATCACCCCGACCTACACTCCGATGATAAGGATTGTGCTGAAAAGTTTAAAGAGGTTAATGAGGCTTATGAAGTACTTTCTGACAGTTCTAAAAAGGCTAGATATGACCAATTTGGTCATGCAGGTGTAGACCCTAACTATCAAGGTGGTGGCTATTCTGGAGGAAATCCATTCGGTGACATGGGTGACATATTTGAAAACATCTTTGGTGGTGGCTTTGGTAGTTTTAATAGTGGATTCGGTGGTAGTTCTAGTAGAAATGCAACCGCTCCACAAAAAGGTCAAGATATAAACGTTACTACCAGCATTGAATTTATGGAAGCTTGTAAAGGTATTAAAAAGGATATTAAGATTCAACGTGTTGAAACTTGTTCTGAATGTAATGGTTCTGGTTCTACCAATGGTGTAACAGAAACTTGTTATGAATGTAATGGTTCTGGTAGTATTAGAGTTACTCAACGTACTGCCTTTGGAAATATATCTACCATGAAAACTTGTAGTAAGTGTAATGGTAAGGGTAAGATTATAACCAATCCATGTCCAAAGTGTAACGGTTCGGGTAGGGTTAGAAATAGTTGTACTATAACTGTAGATATCCCTGCTGGTATAGATGATGGTCAAACCTTAAGAGTAAATGGTAAAGGTTCAGCAGGTGTGAATGGTGGTAGAAATGGTGACCTATTAGTAACTGTAAATGTTAAGAATAGCAGTATATTCCAACGTGATAGATATGATATCTATTGTGAGATGCCTATTACCTTCGCTCAAGCAGTATTTGGTGCAGAACTAACCGTTCCAACTATAGATGGTAATGTTAAGTATAACATCGCTGAAGGTACTCAAAACGGCACTAAGTTTAGGTTAAAAGGTAAAGGCGTTCAAAAGATAAATCGTTCCGATAGGGGTGACCAATACGTTATCGTAAATGTCGAAGTACCTAAGAATCTAACTAAGAAACAGAAAGAATTATTAAAAGAGTTTGATAATTCTATAAGTGAAAATAACTACGCTAAGAG